>JNSL01000068.1_pt2 | contig 15708 bp, 17 predicted proteins | sample 210691 | NCBI WGS metagenome assembly JNSL01 (sample SAMN02808685, study PRJNA238866) | freshwater metagenome | biome: fresh water; feature: freshwater reservoir; material: water; isolation source: water column of the freshwater reservoir Embalse de Amadorio in Spain | place: Spain: Valencia ...
GGTATCAGATTTCATGCGGGCCGTACAGGATCAAATTCGTGACTGGGTTCCAAATGATTTCGTCTCACTTGGAACTGATGGTTGGGGTATGTCCGATACTCGAGGAGCGCTTCGTCGCCACTTCCTAGTTGATGCGCAAAGCATCACGGTACAGACATTGGCCATGCTGGTTAAGCGTGGTGAAATGCCAGCCGAACGTGTCCAAGAAGCAATTGATCGCTATGACTTAACTAATCCAAAAGCAGCATCCGCTGGAAACACTGAAGGTGGTGGCTGATGCGTATTGCACTTGGCAAAACTGATCTTCAAGTTCATCCCCTTTGTCTCGGTGGAAATGTATTCGGCTGGAGCGCAAATACTGAGCAATCAAATGCTGTGCTTAATGAATATGAAGCAGCTGGTGGAAACTTCATCGATACTGCGGACATGTATTCCGAATGGCATGACGGAAACGTTGGTGGTGAAAGTGAAACCATAATTGGCGACTGGATGAAGTCTCGCGGTAATCGCGCGGATATCGTTATTGCAACAAAGGTTGCCAAGTTACCTACCCGACCTGGATTGGCAGCAACTAACATTGCCAGCGCAGCCGAAGATTCACTTCGTCGACTCGGTACTGACTACATCGACATTTATTATGCCCATCATGATGATGAAGCAGTGCCACTTGAAGAGTCCTTGACTGCATTCCAAAAACTAATCACTGATGGCAAGGTCAGATACATCGCAGCATCAAACTATTCAACAGAACGCTTAGCGCAAGCTCTCAAAGTCTCACGCGAGTTGGGCATGAGCGAATACGTCTTGTTGCAACCTCACTACAACGCCATTGTTCGAGATGAATACGAAGGTGACTTAATGGCGCTTGCCGTCAAAGAAGGAATTTCAGTATTGCCTTACTTTGCGCTTGCTACCGGATTCTTAACTGGTAAATACCAGCCAGGTGTTAACGTAACCAGCGTGCGCGCGGATGGCATGCAGGAATATAGGAATGATCGTGGCTGGGCAATCTTGCAAGCTCTAACTGACATCGCAGCAACGCACAATGCGCCAATCGCAGCAATTGCACTGGCATGGCTACGAGCCCAACCTGGAATTGCAACGCCTATTGCCAGCGCTCGTACGCCCGACCAGTTAGCACAGATTCTGCCAATCATCGAGTTGTCGCCAGAACAGATCGCCCAAGTAAACGCACTTTAATCAACTGGCACACTTAACGACATGACAAGGTCTATTCGCGCAACGGAATCTACGCCAGAGCGGATTGCCGCTGAGCATGCCGTCTTAGCCCGTCGAGTACAGCGAATGACCGGCGAGTTAACTACTGCCGCAACTTCTCGGATTGAGTTTGGTTGCGCAAAGTGGAATCACAAATTTTGTGGAATGGTTTTCCGCTGGCTTGGCATCTAAAGATCATGTTGGTGATATCTTTTCCACTGCGCCAAGAGAATTAGCCCGAGCTCTTACCCTGCAGCAAACTGTTGAACTTGTTCGCACCTCAATGGCAGTAGTTGAAGAATTGGTAGAACACATCGCCGGCAGCAACGAATACCGACAGTCTTACCTGCGCGAATCATTACTTCGCTACTCAAGTGAAATTGCTTTTGCTGCTGCTGAGTTTTATGCGCGGGCTGCTGAAAATCGCGGTGCTTGGGATGCGCGCTTACAGGATTTGGTATTGGACTCAATCTTGGCAGGTAGCTCTGATGATGCTTTGTTGGCGCGCGCCGCTGCTGCGGGGTGGGATGTCAGCAAGTGCGTAGTTGCCCTCGTTGGGCCAGTACCGTCAACTCAAGTTGCAGTTGAAATTCACATGGAGCAAATTCGTCGAACCGCAAAGTCCGCAAAATTAGAGGTCATGGTTGGCGTGCACAACGACCGCATGATCACAATTATTGGCGGCATCGAGGCCACAGATATTCCAGAAGTAATAGCGCGACCGTTTGCTGGACACTTTGGCGCCGGCACGGTTGTTACTGGCCATATTGTTTCTAATTTGCAAGCGGCCCATGCCTCGGCGCAAGAAGCCCTGTCTGGCTTTCGCGCTCTCAGTTACTTAACGGACAGCCCGCGAATCTTGGCTGCTGCGGATTTAATTGCAGCCCGGGTAATTTCTGGTGATACTTCCGCAATTGAGCCGCTGGTTTCTAAACTGCGTGCCAGCTTGCGCGAGGATGTCAGGCAAACCCTCGCGTGCTACCTAGAAACTGCGCCGACCATTGAGGGCTGCGCTCGGGCGCTGTTTGTGCACGTCAATACCGTTAGGTACCGCCTAAAACGAGTTTTAGATGTGACTGGATTGGACCCATTTGAGCCAGGAGATGCACTAACACTTCGAATTGCGCTGATGATTGAGCGAAATAGTACAAACTTGTAGGTAACCTATAAGAAATAGCCCTAGAATTTAGTGGATAGTTGTTAGTTTTAGCGGTTGCCTATACGAGAGACTAGTCCAGTGCTTGCAGTAGTTGCCCCAGGTCAAGGTTCCCAGGTTCCCGGTTTTCTAACCCCGTGGCTGGAACTGCCAAATTTTGAAGATCGCCTCAAGTGGCTGGGTACCGTTGCGGGAATTGACCTCGTTGCCCATGGCACCACAAGCGATGAGGACACTATTCGCAACACGGCAGTTGCCCAGCCCTTGATCGTTGGCGCTGGCTTGGTTTCTTTGCTTTCATTATTTCCGCACCCTGGTGAAGCTTTCGCAAAGGTTGCCATCGGTGCTGGTCACAGTGTTGGGGAAATAACTGCGGCTGCGGCCGCCCATGTAATTTCTGGCGAACAAGCAATGGTCTTTGTTCGCGAGCGTGGCAATGCAATGGCAGCTGCCTCAGCGGTGACGCCAACTGGAATGTCAGCAGTACTTGGCGGAGAGCGCGATGAGGTCATTGCCAAACTTGCCCAACATGGTTTGACGGCTGCAAATGAAAATGGCGCTGGCCAAATTGTTGCTGCTGGAACATTAGAACAACTCGCTGCTCTCGAAGCTGACCCGCCAACAGGTTCGCGCGTTCGTCCGCTTTCAGTTGCGGGCGCCTTCCACACTAAGCACATGGCTCCTGCCACTGGAATTCTTGCTCAGCATGCAAAAGCAATCTCGACTCACGATGCGCGAAGTCGAATTGTTTCAAATGCCGACGGGACCGTTGTGCAAGATGGCCGCGAATTTTTAAAGCGCTTGGTTACTCAAGTTAGTAATCCAGTTCGCTGGGATCTTTGCATGCAAACCATGCTCGACCTCGGAGTAACGGGTCTAATTGAATTGCCCCCAGCTGGCACTCTCGTTGGCCTAGCAAAGCGCGCTATGCCAGGAGTGGAAACGGTTTCGCTAAAGACGCCAGATGATTTACCAGCTGCTCTAGATTTAGTTGCGCGTCATGGCACTGAAACTGCAGTTACTGATTCCCCGACTTGGCGATTAGTTGTGGCGCCATTCAAGGGAACTATTGAATTTAATGTAAGTGAAGAACCAGGTACTGAACTTTCAGCGCGAACTAAAGTTGCAACAATTCGAACGCTTCGCGATGAATACCCAGTTGAAGCCCCTCATGGCGGAACGATTGTGGAGTGGCTAGTAACTGATGGTGACCCAGTTAATCCTGGTCAACCTCTTCTTCGCCTGCATCCAAAGGCGGGCTCATGATCACTTTAAATACGCCAGCTCCGGTTGCGCATGCAGGCTTACTGGGTCTTGGTGTGTTTCGTCCCGAGCGAATCGTAACTAACGATGAGATCTGTCAAAAAATTGATTCAAATGATGAGTGGATTCAAGAGCGCTCGGGAATTATTGAACGCCGACATGCTGATGCACATGAAACCGTAGTCACAATGGCAACTGCCGCAGCACTTGCAGCAATTGCCGACGCTGGCATTTCTCCTGAGCAATTAGACATGGTCATGATTGCCACAGTTACTCACCGATACCAAACTCCTTCGGCTGCAGTAGAAGTTGCTGCCGCTATCGGCGCAGTTAACGCAGCAGCGATTGACAGCTCAGCTGCCTGTGCTGGTTTTTGCTACGGCCTAGGTATTGCTGACGGAATGATTCGCTCTGGCGTTGCAAAATACATTTTGCTGATTGGCGCTGAAAAACTTTCCGAAATTGTTAACTTTGAAGATCGTGGCACTGCGTTCTTGTTTGCTGATGGCGCTGGCGCAGTAATTGTTGGCCCAACCCAGGCACAAGGAATCGGTCCTACTATTTGGGGCGCCGATGGCACGCAACTAGATGCGATCATCATGGAGCCAGATGTTTTTACCGCAGAGCGAACTGGCAACCCATCCGTCTTAACAATGCAAGGTCAGCAAGTGTTTCGCTGGGCTGTTGAACAAATGGGCGATGCCTGCATGCAGGCTTTGACTGCTGCAGGTGTGAGCGTGGCTGACTTAGCTGCTTTCGTTCCGCATCAAGCCAACAACCGCATCACTGATGCTCTGGTCAAGCAACTAAACCTGCCAGATCATGTGGCAATTGCGCGTGACATTCAATATTCAGGTAACACATCTGCCGCCTCGGTGCCATTGGCACTTGCTCGCCTTCGCGAAAACGGTGAAGTAAAAAGTGGCGATTTGGTTTTGCTGGTTGGCTTTGGTGCTGGCCTAGTTCATGCTGCGCAAGTAGCACTCGTCCCATAAGTTTCGAGAATCGAAAGATTTTCGAATAACGACCCGCACACCGCGGGAAGTCCATTACTAAAGGAGATAACTATGTCGCAGGACATCCTCGCGGGCCTAGCCGAGATCGTAAATGAAGTTGCCGGTATCCCAGCAGAATCAGTACAGATGGAAAAGTCGTTCGTTGATGACTTAGACGTTGACTCATTGTCAATGGTTGAAGTTGTTATGGCATGTGAAGACAAGTTTGGCGTAACAATTCCAGACACTGAAGTAAAGAACCTAAACACTGTTGCCGATGCAGTTAACTACATAGCCGCCAACAAGGCATAACTAGTTTTGTTGTGGCGGGTAGTTGATTAATTACCCGCCACATAAAAACTGATGCAAGACCCGTCAGTTATTTATTCATCTCGTTACACGAAAGGTCGACAGCAATGACCCGTACGGTTGTCGTTACAGGGCTTGGCGCCACTACCCCACTCGGTGGAGACGTTGCCACAACTTGGGACTCGCTACTTGCTGCGCGTTCCGGAACTCACCTACTAAGTGATCCAAAATTTGCTGAGCTGCCAGTTCGAATTGCAGGAACTGCAAAAGTTGATCCCGAAAGTATTCTTGAGCCACACGAAGTGCGGCGCATGGATCGCTCACAACAGTTAGCTCTTATTGCTGCCCGCGAAGCTTGGGCAGATGCTGGCGCGCCTCAGATGGACCAAGGTCGCCTTGGCGTTGTTGTTGGTTCTGGTGTTGGTGGCGCAATTTCACTCATGGAGCAATACGACAATTTGCGCGAACGTGGGGCTTCCAGAGTTTCGCCAATGACAGTTCCGATGCTGATGCCAAACGGTCCAGCCGCAGTGATTGGCCTAGAGCTTGGCGCCATGGCTGGCGTTCACACTCCAGTTTCGGCTTGTGCCTCGGGCGCTGAAGCAATTGGTTACGGCGCTGAAATGATTCGCTCCGGTCGGGCCGATGTTGTCGTATGTGGTGGCACTGAAGGCTGTATTCATCCACTGACAATTTCCGCTTTTGCTGCAATGCGCGCGCTATCAACTTTGCATGACAATGCCGCCGGTGCTTCTCGTCCATTCGATCGCGACCGTGATGGATTTGTGATGGCCGAAGGCGCCGCAATCATTGTGCTGGAATCTGAAGAATTCGCTAAAGCGCGTGGCGCCAAGATTTATGCAACTTATGCTGGCCAAGGTATTGCAGCTGATGCACATCACATCGCCCAACCCGAACCTGAAGGTCGTGGCGTGATACTTGCTATGAATCGCGCGCTAGCTGATGCAGACCTTTCAACGAAGGATATTTTCCATGTGAGCGCCCACGCAACAAGTACTCCTGCGGGTGATGTGGCAGAAGCTAAGGCTACTCGTAAAGTGCTTGGCGCCGATGCGGATCACGCTCCGGTAACTGCAGTCAAGGGGGTTGCGGGTCACTTACTTGGTGGCGCTGGCTCTCTAGCTGCAATCGGTGTCATCTTGGCAATCAAGGACCGTCTAGTTCCACCTGTTGGAAATTTACAAAATTTGGCTGACGGCGTAGATGTTGATGTTGTAATGAAAGCGCCTCGTGAACTTCCTGCGGGCGACATCGCCGCGTTAACTAATTCATTTGGCTTTGGTGGTCATGACATTGTGTTGGCATTCCGGAATTACTCATGAGTGCTGTAATCGATAAGAAGCTATTGGCGCCGCTGCGCTTAACTTCCCTTTTCGATGAAGGCACCTTGGAATACGTCGCTAGCCAAGTTGATGGCATCGGCGCAGTCTCTGCCACTGGAAAAATAAATGGTCGTCTCGTTGTGGCATTTGCAAATGATCCGTCATTTCAAGGTGGCGCTCTTGGCGCTGCTGAAGGCGCCGTGATTGTTGACGCATATGCCATTGCAATGAAGGAACAATGTCCGATAGTTGGCATTTGGCACTCAGGTGGTGCTCGTCTACAAGAAGGTATTGGCGCCCTAAAACCATTTGGTGATATCTTTCGCGTAATGACACATGCCTCAGGCAAAATTCCACAGGTATCTGTAGTTCTTGGACCCGCTGCTGGTGGCGGCGCTTATGGCCCTGCCCTTACTGACATCGTTATCTTGGGACCAGAAGGAAGAATCTTTGTCACGGGTCCTGACGTAGTTCGCTCGGTAACTGGCGAAGACGTTGACATGTTGCGCTTGGGTGGACCTGAACCACATGGTCGGCGCAGTGGCGTAGTGCATGTTGTCAGCCTGACCGAAGAACAGGCAATGGCTGATACTCGAAACATCACTGACTTACTTGGTAATCAGGGCATGCTGGATACTTCAAAGATTTCCGACATCGACATGGGCGCATTGTTGCCTGCACAAAATAACCGAGCTTACGACGCGCATCCAATTGTTGATTCAGTTATTGACGCTGGGACTGGAATCGAACTTCATCCCCGCTGGGCTCCAAACATCATCACAACTTTAGGTCGCTTTGGTGGCCGCACTGTCGGAGTAATTGCAAATAACCCACTTCGCTTAGGTGGTTGCTTGGATGCCACATCGGCCGAGAAGAGTGCGCGATTTGTTCGAATGTGCGACGCACTCGGAGTGCCAATGATCGTAATGGTTGACGTTCCCGGTTACTTGCCTGGAGTTGGCCAAGAATGGGACGGCGTAGTTCGCCGCGGCGCTAAATTGCTACACGCGTTTGCTGAATGTGTCGTTCCCCGTATTACTTGTGTTACCCGCAAATCATATGGTGGCGCATACATCGCAATGAATTCCAAGGCACTTGGCGCGACTCGTGTCATGGCTTGGGATGGCGCCGAAGTTGCCGTTATGGGTCCCCTTGCTGCGATTCGCATTTTGCACCGGCGCAGGTTAGCACAAAATTACGGCTGGCGGTTTGCCAAAATGCATTGAGCTTGGCGCAGTGGATGAAATCGTAGAACCAACTAAAACTCGAACGGCAATTGCTGCTGCCCTAAAAGCGGCTGCTAATCCTGATGGCTCATTTCCACGCGGAAATCACGGCAACATTCCGCTTTAGTTTGAAACGCTAATTTGCACTTAAGTTGTTAGCCAACTTGATGTAACCAGCGAACTGGAATTCCTTCGCCAGCGTATCTAAATGGTTCAAGTTCACGATCCCAAGGGCCGCCAATAACTTCGTCAACAGCGTCAACTAGTGAGGCACCCTGGGCAGTGGCCTTGACTATTGCAATGCGAAGTTTTTCCTCCGATATGAAACTTTCCCCAAATGCTCCCATTGGGCTTCGCCAAATTCCGTGCGAAGGCGTGGAAACAAAACGCTGACCATTAAAGCCAGGACTTGGTTCTTCAGTAATTTCAAATCTTAAGTTTGGAAACACGCGAAGAGCTACTGCGATTTTGGCTGACAAATCAGGCGCCCCGACCCAGGAAATTTCGCTTCGCACCGTGCCCGCAGCAACAGGCTGCGATACCCATTCCAAATTCACCGGTGTCCCCAATAGGCCACCTAGAGCCCATTCAATATGTGGGCATAATGCTCGCGGACTGCTGTGAATGAACACAACACCACGCGTCGTTGTCGAACTCGACATTTCTTCCTCCTGACTTCCTACAAACTGCCTTCCCCGACACGTTGTAGGACTCCTAGGAGTACTTAGGAAGAGAATAACCCCATGGGTCACATGAAAACCACCCGACCCAGGAATTTACTCAAATTATGAGAAAAATCCCCAGATCTATGGGGTTTTTACTCGCGCCCAAGTTGTCGAGCCAACCGAAAAGGCAAGTGATGCTGTCTATATCATTAGCAGTTGGCCTAGCCTATTAAGTCTCTTGAGGCACAATGGATTAATGTCTGCGCTGCGCATCTCGCAAGTTTCTAGCATCGTTGAGATGGAAGCAGTGAGCGAATTTTTCTGCCGAGTGTGGGCTGGTGGCCCCGAAGTAGTGCCATTTGATTTAGGTCTAGCCGTACTACATGTTGGCGCTTACTGCAGTGCTGCTTATCAAGATGATGAGATGGTTGCTGCTTCCTTTGGCTTCCGTGGCGTTTTTCAAGATAAGCAAATCTTGCACTCACATGTAACAGGATCATTTTCACCAGGCGCTGGTTTTGCACTTAAACAACATCAGTTCAATTGGGCTAACGAGCAAGGACTCGACGGGATAACTTGGTCCTTTGACCCACTAGTTCGTAAAAATTGTGTGTTCAATTTCGTGAAACTCGGAGCAACTGCCGTTGAATACCTACCTAATTTTTATGGCACCATGACTGATGAAATAAATGCTGGTGATGACTCAGATCGACTCTTCGTATTTTGGGATCTTGCCGCAAAACGTTCTAGCAACTTTGACTCCAGCAAGTCAGTGAGTGTTGAAATACCCAAGGACATTGCGCAGCTTCGCAAAACAGATTTAGCAAGCGCGCAAAACTGGCGCAAGCAAACGCGAGAGTTAATTGAACCACTCCTGACTCAAGGTTGGACGATTTCTGCCATGAAGGATCGAACCCACCTTTTAATTGACCCACCTAACTAGCGCGACTAACCAGCAAAGGAACCTCATGAAACTCGAAGCCGTGGAACTTATCCGCCTGAATGTTCCGTTGAAGTCAGCATTTCGCACTTCCGAAGGCTCGGTCACAGTTCATGAAGTCGTTTGGGTTCACGCCATTACTGATGTTGGTGAGGGTTGGGCAGAATGTGCTGCAAACGCTTTGCCGGATTACTCCAGCGAATACCACACTGGCGCTGGCGCAGTTCTGCAGGAATTTTTCATTCCTGAACTGATGAAACTCGGAAACAAACTTACGGCCGAAAAAGTCGCGCCCACTCTGCACTGGGCAAAAGGTCATCGCATGGCAAAAGCGGCGCTTGAGACCGCAATACTCGATGCTCAACTCCGCGCAGCAAATACCTCATTTGCAACTTACTTAGGCGCAGTAAAAACCAAAGTTCCAGCTGGCGTTTCAGTTGGCATCATGGATTCACTACCCGAGTTAATGGGCTTTGTTGAAGGCTACTTGGCTGTTGGCTACTTGCGAATCAAACTAAAGATCGAACCAGGCTGGGACTATGAACCCGTAAAACTCGTGCGCGAAACTTTTGGACCAGATTTGTTGCTGCAAGTAGATGCCAACACTGCCTACACTCGCAATGACTTTGACTTGCTTAAGCGCCTTGATGAATTCAATTTGCTGCTGATCGAACAACCAATCGAAGAAGAAGACATCTTGGGCCACAAAAAACTTGCTGACTACATCAACACCCCGGTCTGCTTGGATGAATCCATTGTCTCTGCAGGAGTGGCCCGTGATGCCATTGAACTTGGCGCCACCGAAATCATTAACATAAAGCCGGCTCGAGTTGGCGGTTATCTTGAGGCCGTAAAGATTCATGACATTGCCCAAGCTTCTGGCATTCCAGTTTGGTGTGGTGGCATGTTAGAAACCGGAATCGGTCGAGCCGCAAACTTGGCACTTGCAGCTTTGCCCAACTTCACTTTGCCAGGAGACACTTCGGCATCGGCTCGCTACTTTGAAACAGATACCACTGCGCCGTTTGTGTTAGTAAATGGACACATTGATGTGCCAACTGGTCCAGGAATTGGAGTGGACCCAATTAGCGAAGTAGTTCAGCGCTACACCGTTTCCACTGCTTGGGTTAAATAGTTATTTGGTTGAACCAAGTTTTGGGAGAAGTGCAGGTACGCGAGATTTGTAGGCTGCATATCCCTTGTACTTAGCGCTCAACAATGTTTCTTCCCAACGCATCTTGTAAATCAAAAGTCCTAGTAAGCCAAACCAAGGGATCAATTGCGACCAAACTCCACTGGAGACCACAAGTCCCATGGTTAGCACTAAGAGTCCCGTGTAAATCGGATGGCGCAGGCGGGCATAAATACCAGTCGTTACTAATGCGCCAGAATCAACTGGAACTGGATTTGCTGTTAATGATTTACCCAGTCCGCGAAATCCAGCAAATAATATAATTAAGCCAAGGAAAAGAAAAGCGGTTCCTGCTATCTCTACCTGCGAATTTACGTTTTTACTATCTGGGAAGAGCGCAAGAATCAGAATCAATCCAAATTGCGCAAAAACTAAGAGCCGACCCTTTTGTAAATCATCCATGTGCAAAATTCTACCTAATAACCCTTGCGACTAACCTCTAGTTATGGGCAAAAGGATTTTGGCAGGTGTACTTGCTACCGTTCTGCTTGCCGGATGTGGGCTCACGATTCCAACTGGATACCGACCACCAGAAAGCACTACGCCGGCGACAAGTGTTACCACTTTTGAGGTCGCCCAGCGGCAGTCTCCAGTCGAGATATCAGGTAGCACTCTTTTTGGTCAGGAATTTTCAACCGCAGAACTTGCTGGCATTGTCGTAGTAAATGCCTGGGCATCTTGGTGCGCGCCTTGTCGAGAGGAATGGCCTACTTTTGTGGAACTAGAGTCCAAATATCCACAGGTTAATTTACTAGGGCTAAACCAGGCTGATGATCCCAGTGCTGCCAAAGAATTTGTAGCGGACGCTGGCGGAACTTGGACTCACTTGCGCGATACTGATCAATTGCTAGCGCTAGAAAGCGGAACTATTTCCGGCAATTTCTTACCCGGCACAATTGTGCTGGATAAACAGCATCGAGTTGCCGCTAAATTCGTCGGTAAAGTAACTGCGACTGAGTTAACGCAAATTATTGAACAGTTGCTGGCCGAATAATTTAGCCGACTGATTCGCCTGCTGCTTCTTGGGTAGCCGCATGATGTTCTGCGCTAGTACGAAGTGGCACTTCCCGCATGAACAAAGCTAAAACAAAACCGATTGCAGTTATTGGCGCAGCAGACAAGAAGACAACCTGGAATGACTCAACAAATCCGTGGTAAACAACAGCTTGAAGCTCGGCACTGAACTCACTAATTACAGTGGTGCTGTTCTTGAGTTGTTCAAACTTTTCAGGAGTTGCGCCAATTAGTGCGAGTGGATTAGTGGCCGCCAACTTCGCTACACCCTCAGGTATCTTGATCGCTAGCTGACTGGCATACAACGAACCAAAAAGTGCCACTCCAACCGTTCCACCGACTGAACGAAAGAACGTGTTTGCGCTAGTTGCGATGCCAAGATCTTTCATTTCAACCGAGTTCTGCAACGCGACAACTACCGTTTGCATCGATAGACCTAGGCCAGCACCAATCAGCAACGCGTAAATTGCTAATTCCCAAAACGGAGTTGTTTCATTCAGAGTAGAAAGCGCCAAAATACCAACAGTCATGATCGCAAGTCCCATGACTGGATACCGCTTGTAATGACCGTGCTTACTTATTAACTTGCCACTCAAAATGGACATTGAAACGATTCCCAACATAAATGGAATCAGCTTCAATCCAGCAGCTGTTGCCGAATCCCCCTGCACAACCTGCAAGAAAAGCGGCAACATAATGATCGCACCAAACATTCCAGCGCCAATAATAAAACCAAGTGCGGAAGTTAAGGAAAATGTGTGATTCTTAAATAAGTCCAGTGGCAAAATTGGTTCGAGGGCCCGCTTCTCTTGAAGCAAAAACAGAACAGCTAGCACAAATGCCAAAGCTAAAGTTCCAAGTGTCTTACTATCAGCCCAACCATTTTCAGGGCCAAAAACCGAAATTCCAATTAGCAACGCAGTCACCGAGGCAACCATAAGAATCGCGCCAACATAATCAATGCTGTGTTCACGTCGAATGTTGGAAGTTCGAAGTGATGATGAAGTCAAAATCAATGCCAAGATACCAAATGGTAAATTGATGTAGAAAATCCAGCGCCAACCTGCAATACCAAAAACAGTTGGACTATCTGAAAAGAAGCCACCAAGTAGTGGTCCTGCAACTGCAGCAAGACCCCATACCGCGCCAAAGTAACCTTGGTAGCGCCCGCGCTCACGCGGAGACACTAAGTCGCCAATGATTACAAAAGTAAGTGCCATTAAGCCACCTGCGCCCAGACCTTGAAGCGCGCGGAAAGCAATTAGCTGACCCATGCTTTGGGCTGCGCCAGCTAAGAATGATCCAATCAAAAAAGTCACAATCGCAAACTGAAATACTGGACGGCGACCGTAAAGGTCAGAAATTTTTCCATAAAGCGGAGTTGAAGCAGTAGAAGTTAGTAGGTAAGCCGTAACAACCCAGGTGTAATGCGAGAGACCGTTGAAGTCTTCCACGATGCTCTTCAAAGCGGTGGAAACTATGGTCTGGTCAAGGGCGGCAAGAAGCATGCCCACCATCAAGCCGCTTAAGATAACCATAATTTCTTTATGTGTGGCTTGGGCAACTGGTGTTTGACTGGGTGAATTTTGGGCCTGGTTGGACATATATATCCTTAGTAAAACTGCTGCGGGATTACAGTGCTGTGCGAATTTAGTTCAAATTTCAATATCTTGTTCAGCATAGCACTCAATAGATGGTTGAATTAAGGCATGGCTACTCCAGATAAAGAAACTGACCCAACTAAAGCAGCATTTCTCGCTGCCTTGGAAAAGAAGAAATCTGGCGGAGCAAAAGCGGCAAATACTGGAACTACCTCAGAAGCTTCAAAAGCAAAGTCTTCGGGTCCTGCTGCTCGCAGGATGTCTCGCCGTCGTAGCGGTAGCTCTTAATCGCGCTTTAAATACGAATCCTTGATCCTGTCGGATCGAATACGGCATCTGGCATAACTTCGGCGTGGACTACTCGCCCACCACAAGAAATCGAAACCGTATCCCCTTCATTGGTTCCAATCGGTAGCCATGCAAGTGCTATCGGGGCGCCAACAGACCAGCCAAACTCTGCGCTAGTTACGTATCCAACGTTTCGATCGCCAATAAATACTGGCTGGCTAACCGTTGGGACTAGATCAACTTCAGATAACTGCAAAGTACGCAACCTTCTACCAGTTTCGCGATTTGCTGCGCTTAGTCCGAGGTGTTCGCCATCGCTTCGCACTGCAAAATCTAAACCTGCAGAAGTTGGAGTGTCTTCGCGACTCATGTCACTTCCCCAGGCTCGATATCCCTTTTCTATACGCAAACTAGTTAACGCACTACGCCCAGCAGGGACTGCGCCAACACGATTTGCTTGCTTCATAATCTCTTTCCAAAGTTGGGTTCCACCTGAGGCATTGCACGCTAGTTCCCAGCCAAGTTCACCAACATATGAAACGCGAACTGCGGTGACCGCAACACCGGCCACTGCGGTTTCTTTAGCCGTGAAGTACTTGAAGGTGTCATTAGTTAAATCGGTATCAGTAATTGGCGCCAAAATTTCGCGCGCTTGCGGTCCCCAAACTGCAATACACGTTGTTGCGTTTGTGACATCTTCGATGTGAACGTCGTAACCAGCTGAAATTGACTTAAGCCAAACAACGTCCCGTGGACTGTTTCCACCGATAAAGAATCGATTCTCGGACAACTGACTAATTGTCACATCCGAAACGATGCCGCCATTGTTGTCCAGCAACATTGTGTAAGTTACGGTGCCAGTTCCTCGTGCCACATTCCTTGCTGCGGCGTAATTCAAGAACTTCGCCGCATCGGAACCAGTTACATTTATTCGGCGCAATGAAGTCATGTCGAAAACACCAGCGATTTCGCGCGTCTTGAGATGTTCGGCGCCAGCTATTGGTGACCAGAACTTGCTCGACCAAGAATCTCGCGCAGGGACACTTAGCCCTGTAAGTAAGCCAGCGTTTGATTCAAACCAACGAGGCCGCTCCCAACCAGAGGTATCAAAAAATGCTGCGCCTAGCTTTTCTTGCTCATCGTAAAACGGGGACAACCGAACTCCACGAGGGCTAGTGGATGGCTCAGCTGGATGATGTATTGCGTAAGTATCGATATATGCGTTGTCGCAACGCTGTTCATAATCTGCCTGGATCAACTCCGCATCATCAAATCGAGTTAGATCAGCTGGAGCAAAATCAATATCAGGTGCAATGCCACAGATTGCTTGCGCTAACGATCTGGCTGCGCCAATTGAGTGAGTTGCCCAAAGGCATTCCAAAACCCAAAGTCCATCAACACTGGGTGCTGGTCCCATCAGCGGTAAACCATCAGATGAGTATGGGAAAACTCCATTGTAAGCCTGCTCGTATTTCAATCCCGATAGCACCGGCATTATCTCCAGCGTTTCAGTCCAAGCTTGATCCCAATCCAATTGAGTGAAAGGCAACTTAGAAGGATCTTCCAAATTTGCAGCATTACTGACGACACCTGCTTTATCGCCTTCGTCGCGCACATAAGTGCCAGCCTCATAAATTCGCACAATCGGCACACTGGCATCGCCGTCACGGCCTTTTGCTAATACCGTAACTGGCTCAGTAACTGCGTACTGATGCTCCATCGAAACTAATGGCAGTACGACACCAGCGGTAGCCGCAATGGAATTGCCCCAGCCTCCCGCAGCGATAACAACTAAGTCTGCAGGAATTACGCCTGTGGCAGTTTGCACACCCGTAACTTTTGATCCAGTAGTGGCTATGCCTGTAACCGTTGTATTACCAATAAATACTGCGCCGTTTGATTGCGCCCGCTCGCCTTGTGCTTGCGCGCCACGAAGTGCCTTACCGACGCCTTCACCTGTTGTGTGAAAGCCACCAATGAAAGAGTTTGGATCTAAGAGTGGATTTAAGATTGCGCATTCTTCTGGTGAAAGCATCTCGGCACTAAATCCCCAAGATGCGGCGAACTCGGTGCGACGAACTAAGTAATTTAGGCGCTCTTGAGTTAATGCAACTTCAATCGATCCAACAGGATAAAAGCAAGGTGCACCTGCAACATCCATAGACATAAGTTTTGTAATTGTGTAATCCGCAAACCGGTGCATCATCTTTGAAGCGCTGGTGCGCGTTACCAGTCCAGGGGCATGAGAGGTGGCGCCACCAGTTTTCCAAATTGGACCTTGATCAACCACAGTGACGTCGCGCTGCCCAAGTTGCGTTAACTCATCAGCCAACCCGGTACCCGCAATTCCCGCGCCAACTATCACGATCTTCTTGGTAGCCAACAAAACTCCTCTGAGACTTAATTCCTTAAAGGGTACCTAACAGCCGAAAAAACTTCCCAGTGAATAGCGTGGAAACGCTACGCAGTATCTATAACTAGGTTAACTCGCTCAAATC
>JNSL01000096.1_pt1 | contig 15548 bp, 15 predicted proteins | sample 210691 | NCBI WGS metagenome assembly JNSL01 (sample SAMN02808685, study PRJNA238866) | freshwater metagenome | biome: fresh water; feature: freshwater reservoir; material: water; isolation source: water column of the freshwater reservoir Embalse de Amadorio in Spain | place: Spain: Valencia ...
ATTGCAGTTCAAGGACCAAGTGCTAACAATGTTGTAAGCGCACTTGGTCTACCGACTGATCATGACTACATGGCATTTGCTGATGCGAAGTGGAATGGCTTTGACGTGAGTATTTGTCGCACTGGTTACACCGGTGAACCAGGCTATGAATTAGTTATCGAAAATGCTGGCCTAGTCGAAATCTGGAATGCCTTACTTAGCACTGGCGCTGAGCTTGGAATCTTGCCATGTGGTTTAGGCGCTCGCGATACTTTGCGAACTGAAATGGGCTACGTACTTCACGGTCAAGACATCAGTCCAGAAATCAGTCCAGTTCAAGCTCGAACTGGCTGGGCAGTTGGCTGGAATAAGCCGAAGTTTTCTGGCAAGGATGCACTGGCTGCAGAAAAAGCTGCTGGCGCAAAGCGAGTAGCTTGGGGATTGCTCGCTACTGGCCGAGGAATTCCACGTAGCCACATGCAAGTAAAGAATTCAAGTGGTGAAGTTGTTGGGGAAACCACAAGTGGAACTTTCTCACCAACATTGCAAAAGGGAATCGCGTTAGCACTTCTGTCCCCTGATGTAGCAGCGGGCGACACCTTGTTAATTGATGTTCGCGGCAGAGATCTAGAAGTGGTTGTAACGAAGCCACCGTTTGTGGATTCAACTACTAAGTAACTACTTACTGCGCTCTGGAATAACAACTGGTCCAGATTCGTGGGTTATTACAGTAACTTTTGCGCCGTAATGCTTTGCAATGTTTTCCGGCGTTAACACTGACTCAGCAGAACCCGACACAACTACGTTTCCTTCAGCCAAAAGCAGCAAGCGATCTGGGTATAGACCAGAGACAGTCAGATCATGCATTGTTGAAATAACCGCAATCTTCTTTTCCTTACGCAGCCTGTCAATAAGCTCGAGCACTTCTTGCTGGTACCCAACATCGAGTGCGGTTGTTGGCTCATCGAGAAGAATTATCGGACTAGCTTGCGTAAGTGCCCGAGCAATTGCTACCCGCTGGCGTTCGCCACCGGACAGTGTTGCGACATCGCGGTCAATGAAGTTATCCAAATCTAATTCGGAAATTACATAATGAGCGATCTCTAAATCTTTTGGAGACTCTGTTGCCAGCATCTTTAAATGAGCGGTTCGACCGAGAAGTACGTAATCAAAAACTCGCATTCCAGCTGGCATTACGGGTTCTTGTGCAACGTATGCGATCCAACAAGCGCGATCCCGCTCGGAGAGTTCGCGAACATTTGAACCATCGATCAAGATTTCACCAGTTGATGGAATGATTCCCGCCAGAGACTTCAACAACGAAGACTTTCCAGCCCCATTTGGCCCGATGATACAAACCCATTGCCCAACACTGACTTCAAGTTCGATGTTGTTGACGATCACTCTTCGATCCAACTCAACATGCAATCCGCGAACACTTAACGTTGTCATGTCACAGATCCGTTCTTACTTGAACCAAGTACAAATAGAAAGAATGGTGCGCCAAGCAGAGCGGTCACAACACCGATTGATATTTCTTGTGGTGCCAAAATTGTACGGGCCAAAATGTCGGCAAGCACCAAAAAGACTCCGCCGTAGATGATTGATAGCGGCAACAAGATTCGGTATGAGTTGCCAACTATCAAGCGAAGAATGTGCGGAACGATGATTCCCACGAATCCAATTAGTCCAGTGACGGCAACAGCGGCGGCAGTCCCAAGTGATGCCGCCACAATAATTGCGCCACGAGCTCTGGCAACGGGTAGTCCCATGGTTAGTGCTTCTTCATCACCTACTGCAAAGACATCTAAAACTCGTCGATACCTCAGCAGAATGATTATGCAAACAAGGATGTACGGCGTAATGATTGCCAAATCATTCCAACCTGAAGTTGAGAGTCTGCCCAAAACCCAGGCATAGATTTCGCGAATCTTGTCAGTGTTTTGTTGCTGTAACAAAGTTTGGATTGCAGTCAACAGACTTGCAACGGCAACTCCGGCTAAAATCAGCGCAGTAGAGGATCTTCCGGCTATTGCAGATCTACCTAGTGAATACGTAAGTATTACTGCACCGAGTGCGCCAGCAAATGCTGCCAAAGGTAAAAGGATTCGAGAACTTCCTGAACCATTGAAAATCGCAATAGTTGCACCCAAGCCAGCTCCAGCAGAGACACCCAAAAGATAAGGATCTGCTAACGGATTTCGAAACGTTCCTTGATATGCACAACCAGCGCTGGCAAGCATTGCGCCAACCACAAAAGCCAGCAATACCCGTGGCAGTCGAAGTTGCCAAATAATAGTTGATTCAGAACTCGTTGAATTTGAAACAGTTCCAAATAGATTGCTAGAGATTTCAGACCAGATGGTTAATGGCGCCAGCGAAACTGCGCCAATTGATACTCCTAGAGTCAAAGTAAGCAGAACAGCGACAGCACCAATTACCCAAGCAAACGGGGTAATCTTTCGTGCTGTCGCTGTTCTCATGTTTATCTACTTGCTCTCGTTTCCTATTTAGCTGTAACTGTTAGGACGCCATCAACGATTGCTTTCACAAAGTCAACCGTGCGCGGACCCCAACGGGATGCAACATCGTCATCAAGTTCTACGACGCTGTTATTAGCAATTGCCGACAAGCCTTCAAAACCTGGGCGCTGCGCCAAGGTTTCTGCAGTTTGGCCACAGCACTTGGTGTCCGCTAGGAACACAATCGCAGGGTCTGCATCAACTATGAACTCAGGGGATAGCTGCGGGTAACCGCTGGCTGCATCGGCTGCAGTATCAGCAATGTTTGTTAATCCAGCTAGGGCATAGACCGAGCCAATGAAGGTTGCCGAGGTAACTGTGTAAAGAGTGTTATCTAACTCATGGAAGTAAGTAAGCCCAGCTGCTTCGGCAGGAACCTGCGCGATAGCCGCGTCAATATCTGACTTCATCTGGGTAGTTAACTCTTCAGCTTTTTCGATTTGCCCAGTTGCTGTTCCAAGTTCAGCAATCTGTAGGTAAGTATCATCTAGAGTGGCCGCGGCATACTGCACCAACACTGGAATTTCAGCTGCAGTTAACGCAGCAACAATTCCGTCGACATCAAAGCTAACAACAACTAGATCGGGGGATAGCGCCACAATAGATTCCAAGTTTGGCGTGAATCCCGAAAGATCAGAGATTGGTGCTTCAGCTGGGTAGTTCGATTGGTCATCAACTGCGATGACTTGATCGCCGGCATCGATTGCAAACAAGATCTCAGTTGCAGTAGGGGATAGCGAGATGATCGCATCTGGTTGCTCTGGAATTACAACAGAAGTTCCGTTGTTTTCAATAGTTACCGGAAAACTGGCTGCAACAGTTGGCGCAGCACTTTCTACTGACGACGTATTTGATTGGCCACAGGCAGTTAGAAATAGTGCACTAACTGCTACGACCACATGGATTTTCTTAAACATATATCTCCTTGTGTGGTCGAAGAAATATCCGACTCAGCACACACAAGGTGTGATTCGGCGAACTCTTCCTCGAGAGTTTTTACGAAAACCGAGTTCCCAGGCGACCTGACTTATGATCTTTCGATCACTTCACAGTTGCGGGACAGCGCCGGAATTTCACCGGACTTCGCTGGTAACGCGGTATCAGGAGGTTAGCACAGAGCTAACTTGATATTGCAAGCCCTTACGAGAAAGAAACTAAAGTCTTTACTCAGCTGGCTTGAGAGACATCGGACCATAAACTTCACGGTCATCTTCATAAAGTGTGACAGCTTCAACTCCGCCAGCAAGTAATTCTTCCCAAGACTGTCCGATGTATGCCTCGGCATCTGCTTGAGTCGGGAATGGAGTGACAACAGCTTCAGCAGGCAGCGCAGGAGATGGTGAGCCATCTTCGTTTTGGTAAATCCAAGTCCAAGACATTTCTAACTCACTTTCGTAATTACTTGCTAACGGTTACTTCTTTTTAATCTTAGGTGTAATTGGCGCGCCACCGGCTTTGATGCGTGGTGGTGGGATGCGGAACCTACGAAGTTGCAGGGCTCTAAGGACGCCGTAAGAAACCGCGCCTTTACGATCGGATTTTTCTGGGTAATCCTTTCGAAGTGATCGGCCTAAAAGAATGCCAACCAAGATCGTGTCAAGAACTACAAGTAATAAAACGCTGGTCCAGACATAAACCACGGTGGTTTGAACTGTTGGATTGTTAACAAGTCCGAGAAGCAGAACTACAAATGCGAATGGCACAAAGAATTCACCAACAGTGCGACGACGATCGACGTAGTCGCGTACTTGAGCTTTAACTGGACCAGCATCGCGGCGAGGGAAATACGCAGGGTCGCCAGCCATTAAGCCGGCTCGAGACTTTGCGCGAGCCTCACGATCTCTATCCCGGGCAGCCTTGCGAGCAGCCTTTGGATCCTTTGGAACGCTTATGCCTTGCTTGCGGGCAGATTCAGCTTCTTTGCGCTTAGGCGTAGGTCGGCCTTTACCTGATTCGCTAGTTCCAGTTTCGCCTGTGGTCTCTTCGTTGCTCATACCCGTAATGCTAACTTACGAACATGCGCGTTTTAGTAAGCCCAGACTGTTTCACGGGCACATTAACTTCAGTCGAGGCGGCAACTGCGATCCGGGACGGCTGGCTCAAAGAGCATCCCCAAGACGAAGTTGTTATCGCGCCGTTGTCAGATGGTGGACCAGGTTTTGTTGGTGGACTTCACGCAGTTTTAGGTGGCGAACTTATAACTGCCATTGTCACTGGCCCGCTTGGCGAAAAGACGCCAGCGCAGTTTTTATTTCGTGGCAATGAAGCTTGGATCGAATCTGCCCAAGCTTGTGGCCTTCATTTAGTTGCGGCAGACAAACGGGATCCAAGAATTACTTCAACTTATGGTGTGGGCGAACTGATTGCTCACGCAATTGATAAAGGAGCCAAAACAATCACCGTTGGGCTGGGCGGAAGTGGAACTAACGACGCTGGGGCTGGAATGCTCGCGGCTCTTGGCGCAACAGCTGATGGCGAGCTTGCTGCTGGTGGCGCGAAGTTAAAGTCACTGTCGAAAGTCGATTTAAGCGCAGCACTTGAAAAGATTTCGGACATTGAGTTAATTGCGGCGAGTGATGTTGATAATCCTTTATTGGGGCTACGGGGTGCTACGGCAGTTTTTGGACCACAAAAAGGCGCCGACGATTTTGCCGTAATGGAACTTGAGGGTGCATTGGAAAACTTTGCAGCATTATGTGGTCGCAGAAGTGATGGCAAAGACCCAGCCGTTGCACTTGGCGCCGGCGCAGCTGGAGGACTTGGTTATGGACTACTTCTATTGGGTGGAACAAGAGTTGCTGGCATTGAAACCGTGCTTGAAATTGTGAAATTGGACGATGAGATCAACAAGGCTGATTTAGTGATCACTGGCGAGGGCTGTCTGGATGATCAAAGTCTTCACGGCAAAGTCATTGCAGGTGTGGCAAGTCACGCCGCAGCGCTTGGCAAACCGTGCGTAGCCCTGGCTGGGGAAGTCCGACTTGGTAAACGCGAATGCGCAACGGCTGGAATCGATTCGGCTTACTCAATGAGCGAATTCGCTGGCCGCGAACGCTCCATGGCAAAGCCCGCTGAAGTCTTGTCTGAAGTTTCAGCCCGGATGTCCCAGACCTGGGGACGCAGGTAGTTTTAGATTCAAATATCGCTATTTTGGCAAGAGTGACGTAGCCTAGAGATAGCAACGGTGACACCGAGCGTTGAGCAGGCCTTAGTTAAGAACTGAGGCAACTAAGGAGAATCATGACAACTGAAACCGCACAAGAGAGCAGTGTTGTAATCACGGAAACTGCTGCCGTAAAGGTACGAACATTGCTTGACCAAGAAGGTCGCGATGATTTAAACCTGCGTATAGCGGTTCAGCCTGGTGGTTGTTCTGGTCTGCGTTACCAGCTGTTCTTTGATGATCGCAGCCTTGATGGCGACGTTCGCCAGGAAATCAATGGTGTTGGTGTTGTTGTGGATCGCATGAGTGTTCCTTATCTTGGTGGCGCTGTAATTGACTTCGTTGACACCATCGAGAAGCAAGGCTTCACAATTGACAACCCGAATGCTGGATCATCCTGCGCATGCGGAGATTCATTCAGTTAGGCCTTCAACAAAATAGATTTGACCAAAATCCACCCCTACCTCGGTAGGGGTGGATTTTTTTGTTAGGCTCTCCGATTGTGCGCATAGCGATAACTGGATCAGTTGCAACTGACCACTTGATGACCTTTCCGGGCCTATTTAATGATTCATTAATGGCAGACCAGTTACACAATGTGTCACTGTCATTTTTGGTAGATGATTTGCAAATCCGTCGCGGTGGCGTTGCAGCAAACATTGGCTTTGGCATGGGAGTCCTTGGCGGCAACCCAATCCTGGTGGCTGCGGTTGGATCAGACTTTGCGGAATACCAATCATGGCTTGAAGCTCATGGTGTTGAGTGCAGTCATGTTCACATTTCTAAAACTGCACACACAGCAAGATTTATGTGCACAACTGATCAAGAACAAAACCAGATTGCTTCGTTTTATCCAGGTGCCATGAGCGAGTCAATCGAACTCGAAGTGGATAAGATTTCAGAAAAAGTTGGCGGCATAGATCTAGTTTTGATTGGCGCAGATGATCCTGCCGCAATGATCAAGCACACAGTTGCTTGCAAGACACTGGGAATCCCTTTCGTTGCAGACCCATCTCAGCAACTTCCGCGGCTAGATGGCCAGCAAACCATTGATGTTATTGATGGGGCAAAGTACCTGTTTAACAATGAGTACGAAGCTACTTTGATTGAACAGCGCACTGGCTGGTCGTCGAAAGAAGTTCTGCAACATGTTGGAATTCGAGTCACAACAATGGGTAGCAAGGGTGCGCGAATTACTTCGCGCGACGGACTTGATATTTCAGTACCAGTTGCACAAGAGAAATCCATCAAAGATCCAACAGGTGTTGGCGATGCATTTCGCGCTGGCTTCTTGACGGGACTTGGCTGGGGACTAACTCCACAAAGGTGTGCGGAAGTCGGATCACTTCTAGCTACTTATGTAATCGAAACAATTGGCACTCAGGAATACCTGCTTGATAAAACGGAATTCATTTCCAGACTTGAAGCTGCATACGGAAGTGAATGCGCACAAGATGTGGCAAGTCATCTAGGCAAGTAATTTTCAATGCCGAGTAATCAGGTCCACGATTTTCCTGACCCGACGCTGGCACCGGCTGACATTGACTTGATTGCAATCAGCGCCTTTGACTCAACTGGATTTCCGCTTCAACTAAATCCCCAAATTGTTTGGCCAAAACTTACAAAATTTGGATCAAACTGGAATCCCGAAACTTTGTTGACTGCATATCGAGCTGGCTTGTTTCCCATGCCGTATGAAATTGATGGTAATGAATCTGCAATCGGTTGGTGGTCGCCAAAGTCGCGTGCCATCTTTTATCCCGATCAAATTCATGTTTCTACTTCCTTAAAATCAGCACTAAAGAAATTCACGGTTACCGTTGATCAGAATTTCGAAGCCGTTATCCGAGCTTGCGGGAATCCCGAGCGGGAAAGTGGCTGGATAAATGAAGATGTGATTTCCGCATTCACCACCCTGCACGAGATTGGTGTGGCACATTCGATTGAAGTTTGGGACGGCGATGGCAGTCTTGCTGGCGGACTTTACGGCCTGGAACTAGGTGGGGTTTTTGCAGGGGAGTCCATGTTTCATGTCGTAAAAAATGCTTCCAAGGTGGCCTTAGTCCACCTTGGCGGTCTGCTAAATGATGGCCAAGGTCGGGTAATTGATACCCAATGGATGACTGGCCACCTTGAATCCATGGGAGCAAAAACCATTGATCGCGGGGATTATTGTCAGATATTGCCTAGTTTGCTGGGTATTTCTCCAGTTCTTTCGGTCGCTAACTAACTCTCAATCGGACATCTTGTTGCCCGCGTGCTTGACTCAAAAGCGGGGGATTTCGGTGTGAATTTGAGCCAGCTCCAACAATGTGATTTTGGTCCCTTGGCCCATCCCAAACCTCAATTTTTCTAAAGCGTGGGGTAGTGTTTGAAGCAGAAAACCTTGTATTGGCGCGCCGAATGCGCCTTTGCTGGATTGAACATGAAGGGCCATTCACACGTGAAAAGCACAGTACGCCGAAAGCAGATCAGAACCGTATCTGCGCTTTTACTGGGAACAGTTTTGCTCTCTGGTTGCTCAATTGATAACGAGTATGGCCGACTTGGCATGCCCGAGCCAGCTACTGAAGAAGGCAATCGAATCCTTTCGCTTTGGCAGGGTTCTTGGCTTGCAGCCTTAATCGTTGGTGTGCTGGTTTGGGGCTTACTAATCTGGGCGATCGTTGCTTACCGACGTAAAGAAGGCGATGGCCTGCCAGAACAAACTCGCTACAACGTGCCATTAGAAATTCTTTATACCGTAGCGCCACTTCTGATGATTTTGGCTTTGTTTTATTTCACTCAGCGCGACCAAACAATTTTGACCAAGGTTGACGACAGCAGCTCACATAGCGTGAATGTTGTTGGTTGGCGTTGGTCGTGGGCATTCAACTACGAAGACGAAGGCGTGTACGACGTCGGTACTCCAGGTGAGCCACCAGTGCTTTGGTTGCCGGTCGATGAAAAAGTAACGTTTGAACTAACTTCTCCTGATGTTATTCACTCATTTTGGATTCCAGCTTTCTTAATGAAGATGGACGTTGTACCAGGTAGAAACAATAAATTTGCAGTCACTCCAAACACCGAAGGCGTGTTTATGGGTAAGTGTGCTGAACTTTGTGGCGTTGATCATTCCCGAATGCTTTTCGATGTAAAAGTTGTAACTCGGGCTGAGTATGACGCACACATTGCAGATCTAAAAGAACGCGGACAAATTGGCAAGCTCGACTCAGGTCGATCTGAAGTAGCAGGAGTCTCCTAATGGCAATTTTAGATAAGCCAGTAATTACAACTTCGCAGGCTCCATTGCGACCACCAGCGAAAAAAGGCAACAAGGTTGTTGGCTGGATGACTTCTACTGACCACAAGGTCATTGGAAACCTATACATGGTTACATCGTTTGCTTTCTTTGCAATCGCTGGATTGATGGCGCTGGTAATTCGAGCTGAACTTGCCCGTCCAGGTCTGCAATTTGTCAGCAACGAGCAATACAACCAGCTGTTTACCATGCACGGAACCTTGATGCTTTTCTTGTTTGCAACTTCATTGTTCGCAGGTTTTGCAAACGCAATCATGCCGTTGCAAATCGGATCTCCAGACGTAGCTTTCCCGCGTTTGAACATGATCAGTTACTGGCTGTACCTGTTCGGCGGCATCATCGTAATGCTTGGCTTCCTAACACCAGGTGGCGCTGCAGGTTTTGGTTGGTTTGCTTACGCTCCGCTTTCAAACGTGATCAACTCACCAAACGTTGGTTCCGATCTTTGGATTCTTGGTCTGACCATGTCAGGTATGGCAAGTATCTTGGGCGCAGTTAACTTCATTACGACAATCTTCACAATGCGCGCGCCTGGTATGACAATGTTCCGCATGCCGATCTTCACTTGGAACGTTCTACTTACCAGCGTGCTTGTATTGATGGCTTTCCCAGTTCTTGCGGCAGCGATGTTAATGCTTGAATCAGATCGCAAGTTTGGTTCGCAAGTCTTTGACGCGGCTAATGGTGGCGCAATTTTGTGGCAGCACTTGTTCTGGTTCTTTGGCCATCCTGAGGTTTACATTTTGGCGTTGCCGTTCTTTGGTATCGCTACTGAAATTCTTCCAGTCTTTAGCCGTAAGCCAATCTTTGGTTACAAGGGACTTGTGTTTGCAACGATTGCGATCGCTGGACTTTCGGTAGCAGTTTGGGCGCACCACATGTACGTAACGGGGGCGGTTAACTTGCCATTCTTTGCGTTTATGACGATGCTCATAGCCGTGCCTACGGGCGTTAAGTTCTTTAACTGGATTGGAACTATGTGGGGTGGATCGGTTAGCTTCGAGACTCCAATGCTTTGGACTATCGGCTTCCTGACAACATTCTTGTTTGGTGGCTTAACCGGAATTATCTTGGCCGCACCACCACTTGATTTCCACGTAAGTGATTCCTACTTTGTGGTTGCACACTTCCATTACGTTGTGTTTGGAACTGTGGTGTTTGCGATGTTTGCAGGCTTCTACTTCTGGTGGCCAAAATTCACCGGCAAGATGCTGGACGAAAGGCTTGGCAAGCTGCACTTCTGGCTAGTGTTCTTTGGTTTCCATATCACGTTCTTGGTACAGCACTGGTTAGGCGTGGAGGGTATGCCTCGTAGATACGCCGACTATCTGGCAAGTGATGGATTTACGACGCTCAACATGATTTCCACAGTTGGCTCGATCGTGCTTGGCGCATCTACGTTCGTGTTCTTCTGGAACATCTACAAGACCAACAAGTACGCACCAATGGTTAATTGCGATGATCCATGGGGCTGGGGTGCGTCACTTGAGTGGGCCACATCCTGTCCACCACCGCGACATAACTTCGTTGAAATTCCGCGAATTCGTAGTGAGCGACCAGCGTTTGATTTGCATCACCCAGAAGTTGCTGCAATGGAGCAAGCAGATCGCGATAAAGCATTTGAAAATGCTGCCAACGGATCAAAGGGTTAGAGGTAGTTAAATGAATGTTGGTGGCAAGCTATTCGCATACGGAACCGTGCTTTACTTCGGTATTGGCATCGTTTATTGGTTTATGAGCGGTGACGTAGTTGGAACTTCACTACTTGCTTTAACTGGAGGCCTTGCCTTCCTGATCGCGTTCTACGTACTATTCACATCAAAGCGAGTCGGCACTCTTCCAGAAGACGTTGAGACCGCACTAATCTCTGATGCCGATACTGACTACGGCTTCTTCTCGCCACACTCCTGGTGGCCATTTGCAATTGGCGCATCCACATTTGTGTTCATCCTTGGGTTTGTCTTTGCTAGATGGATGATGGTTGTTGGATTGTTTGCTCTAATGATGGCGATTTACGGATTGGTATTTGAGTACTACCGCGGACAATTCGTTAAGTAATAAGCGCTAGATCATTTGTGTTCAGCAAACTAAGACTCGCAACAGCTTGTAAGGCTGGCGAGTTATCAGGTCGGCTGTCTATAAAACTAGGTCGTGGTCGCGGTGAAACCCTAAGCGGAAGAGTCATTCTGGCGCTTGACCCCGGTGCGATATCTAAATTGAGCTCAGGTCGAGACATTGTTTTAGTGTCTGGAACTAATGGCAAAACCACTTCGACGAGAAATTTGGCAAACATCCTTCGCGACTTTGCGGGCGAAGGAGTTAGCACCAGTGAGTCTGGCGCTAACATGCCAGCCGGGATCGCAGCCTTGTTAGCCCAACTGCCAAGAAATCGATTCGCTGTAGTCGAATGTGACGAAATGTATTTGCCAGACATGTATCAAAAGCTTTCTCCAAAAGTCATAGTTTTGTTGAACTTGTCTAGAGACCAGTTGCACCGCACGGGCGAGGTGCGCAAGGTTTCTAACCTCTGGCATCAAGCATTTACGAATGACGATGTGACATTTGTGGTTGATCGGGATGACCCATTCCTGGAACATGCTGTGTCCCAGGCTGGTCATGTGATTCGAGTTTCATTCAGCGGCCGCAGGCACCCAGATGCAGCTACCTGCCCTAATTGCGCAGCGATCTTGGATTGGTCTACGGGTGATTACGCATGCGCATGCGGCCTAGGGGCAAAGTTGCCAGACGTTAGAGCCGATAAGCGACTAGATGGACCACAACGCAATACGGTTCTGGTGATTGAAGCAGCGCGGTTAATGGGAGCTGAAATCTTGGCGGATGAAGCCACTGACTTGATTAACAAGGCGCCAGATCGAATCCATAGTTTTTCTGCAGGCGGGAAAGTTGTCCCAACGCACCTGGCGAAGAACCCAGAAAGCTGGAGACAGGCGCTTGGGGATGTTGTGGCAGATCAGGTCGTACTCTCAGTTAATGCTCGAGGCATTGACGGGCGCGATACTTCGTGGCTGTGGGACATCGACTATGTGAAGCTGCGTGGCAAGCGCGTGATTTGCACCGGGGAGCGACGGCTCGATGTCGCCTATCGACTGAGCGTGCAAGGTATCCAGGTTTCTGTTGCCTCAAGTTTTGCGCAAGCAGTTGAAGAATTTACGAGTGAGCCGATTCAGGCGATAGTGAGTTACACCGCGTATCAAGATCTACTTGCTACAGAACTTGGAATAACTGCAGGCAAGGGTGGCGCGCAATGAGTCTTACTATTGTCCGGCTCTACCACGACTTACTTGGCACCTACGGGGACCAAGGCAATGCCGAAATTTTGATGCATAGAGCCAAAGCACGAAACCTTGATGTCCAGTTAGTAGAAGTAACTCCGGGAATGGCTGTACCTAGATCTGGTGACATCTATCTCTTGGGTGGTGGCGAGGATGGCCCGCAGTCGGCTGCACTCGAGATGCTAAAGCAAGACGGCGGACTTCAGTATGCAGCAGCAGGTGGAGCTACCGTGCTGGCAATCTGCGCCGGCTTTCAAATCATTGGTGAGAGTTTGCCTGACTCCAGTGGCAGTGCCGTATCAGGTTTGGGCCTAGTAGACGCTCACACCATTTACGACGCATCGCCACGAAGCGTTGGGGAACTAGTTATCCAACCAAGTCGCGGTGGCTTGCCACTGCTTACTGGCTTTGAAAACCATCAAGGTTTAACTCGCCTAGGTGAAGACATGCCACCACTTGGACTGGTGCTTAGTGGTGTGGGAAATGGCTTCAATAAGCGAGAGGGGGTTTGGCACGGAAATATCTTTGGTACCTACATGCACGGGCCAGCTCTTGCCAGAAACCCGGAACTAGCTGACGCAGTTTTGCAGTGTGCTGCTGGACCACTGCGGCCGTTTAGTGACCCACTAGCTGACGACTTTGCCAAAGAACGCCGACAGACTTTAACTGGAAATTAGTTCGGCCAATTGATTTAGCGCAAGAAAAAACCCCACCTGAATCAGGTGGGGTTTTTCGTTATAACTAATGCTGACTGATTTCCTTTAGATGAGACTCAGCTTCATGGAGTTCATGGGCTGCGTGCTCAGCTGCGGCGCGCATTTCCTCGTCCGTTGGAGTTGGAATCACATCAGAGTAGAACCATTGAGACAACTTAGCCCGAGCGATTGACTTGGCAGCCTTTGGATTACGAACGCCATTCTCATCAGTAGCCGATGGAAGTGCCATTGGAACTACATCTGCCTTAGCAAGTAACTTGGCCTTTTCGGCTTCACCAATTGGTTCGTGAATTTCGATAAATTCACCACTTGGTAGACGCAGAATCCGGCCAGTCTCGTAACCGTGCAACAGTTTGTTGTTGTCGCGGCGCTGCAGACCTAGACAAATGCGCTTGGTAAGCACAAATGCCAGCGGCGGAAGTATGAACAGCAAGAATCTAAATGCCCAAGTGATCTGATTAATCGAGAGATTGAATGCGGAGGCAATAATGTCGTTACCACCCGAAATAACCAAGATCATGTAGAACGTCAGCGACATCACGCCAAGGGCGGTGCGAGTTGGTGCGTTACGTGGACGATCTAGCAAGTGGTGCTCACGCTTATCGCCAGTAGCCCAAGCTTCAATCCATGGATACAAACCAAGTGCGGTAAACATAATTCCCGGAATTACCAGAGCTGGCACCAGAATGTTCCAACTCAAGGTGTAACCAAAGATTACGGACTCAAGGTTTGGCATTAGTCGAACAGCGCCATCAAGCCAGCCGATGTACCAGTCAGGCTGGGAGCCTGCAGTTACCTGGGATGGTGTGTATGGACCGTAGAGCCAGATCGGGTTGATTGTTACCAGTGCCGAGATAAGAACGGTGATTCCAAATACTACGAAGAAGAAGCCACCGGCCTTAGCCATGTAGATCGGGAACAAGCGGAAGCCAACAACGTTACTTTCCGTGCGGCCTGGGCCAGGGAACTGAGTGTGCTTTTGGTAGAACACCATGATTAAGTGCACAGTGATCAAAGCCAGCAAGATACCTGGAATCAAAAGGATGTGGATTGAGTAGAGGCGAGGCATGATGTCCGTGCCTGGGAATTCGCCACCGAATAGGAACATCGCCACATAAGTTCCAACCAGCGGAATTGCCTGGATGATTCCTTGTGCAATGCGAAGTCCGGTACCTGATAGCAAGTCATCCGGAAGTGAGTAACCAGAGAAGCCTTCAAGTAGCGCAAGAACCAAAAGTAAAGTTCCGATTACCCAGTTGATTTCACGTGGCTTACGGAAAGCACCTGTGAAGAAAACTCGAAGTAAGTGAACGGAAACTGCGGCGGTAAAGAACAGCGCAGCCCAGTGATGGATCTGGCGCATTAACAATCCGCCACGAACATCGAAAGAAATCGCCAAAGTCGAGGAATATGCTTCAGACATCTTTACGCCCTTAAGTGGGACGTAAGAACCGTTGTAAACAACTTCAGTCATTGATGGATTGAAGAACAGGGTTAGGTATGTGCCGGAAAGCAACAAAATAATGAAGCTGTACAGCGCTACTTCACCAAGCATGAATGACCAGTGGTCTGGGAATACCTTGTCGACTAAGCGCTTGGTGAAGCTAGCCGAAGCTAGGCGATCATCAATGTAGTAACCGACGGCACCACCTTTAGTGGTTGGTGCAGCATGTGCTGGCGCCTGAATTGATTCTTCGGTTGTGCTCATCCGCGCTCCCAGAAACTAGGTCCTACTGGTTCATTAAATCCACTTTGGGCAACTAGGTAGCCCTCAGCATCAACTGTGATCGCAAGCTGTGGCATGCGACGTGCAGCTGGTCCGAAAACCACATTGCCCGAGTCTGATAAGTCAAACGTAGACTGGTGGCACGGACACAGCAAGTGGTGAGTGCGCTGTTGGTAAAGTGATGTTGGACACCCCAGGTGGGTGCAAATCTTGGAAAACGCTAAAACCCCTTGGTAATCCCAAGCTTCACCCTGTTGCGAGACGATGTCAGCTGGATCCATGCGAACGATAATGATCGATGCTTTACCGCGCTGGTTTAGGTTGTGCTCTTCGTGTTCGATCTCTAGCAGGTTCTCTGGAACGGCATTGATTAAGCCACCCAAAGGAATATCGGAAGCCTTGATCTTTTTGTAGGTGGCATCAGTAACTAAGTGAATTCCTTCATCCCAGATGGTTTCCCGGAGGCGAGTGCCAGGTAGGGGACCAAGGTCACGAAGCAGAACGATTAGTGGAACTGGGAACAACGCGAGGGCACCCAGCAATGAACGGCGAATAATCTTGCGCTCCTTGAAGCCAGATTCAGCAGCGCCGCGCTGCAGACTTGATTGCACAGCAGCACGCTCTTCATTAGAGGAAGTGAGAGCGTGACGCTCTTGAATAACTTCTTCATCTGGCATTAACTTCTTTGCCCAGTGAATTGCGCCAAGGCCAATCAGCAGAATTGCCATGCCGAATGTGAATCCGATTGCCAAGTGATTTGCATTCAAAGTTCCAATCACTGGAATTGTGATTAGTAGATCTGCAGGCACTTGAATGTACGCAACTATGAACAGAATGATCATTAGTGA
>JNSL01000097.1_pt1 | contig 15539 bp, 15 predicted proteins | sample 210691 | NCBI WGS metagenome assembly JNSL01 (sample SAMN02808685, study PRJNA238866) | freshwater metagenome | biome: fresh water; feature: freshwater reservoir; material: water; isolation source: water column of the freshwater reservoir Embalse de Amadorio in Spain | place: Spain: Valencia ...
TCGATGTACTTCTCTGGAAGTTCGCGACCGTCGTTTAACACTGCTAAAGACATGACATGCCAATTAGTGGTTACTGGGCGCACCTGTTCAACTTCAAGCATCCAACGTGAGGCGATCCAGGCCCAAGGACAAATGGGATCAAACCAAAAATCTGCAGTCGTTTTTGTTTCAGTCATGAGTTCAGATTAGACCCGCATCTGCAAGCCTCGGTAACAGGTGTCAAGATGGTGTCATTCAGGCGAATCAATGGGAGAACTAATGTCCAGCACCAACATCAGTCGGTTGGAAGCAAGTGAACGTTCCGCAGTCATTCAAGCCCAAAACTATGACGTGGAGCTAGACCTATCTACTCGTGATGACACGTTTGGTAGCCGTACCACTGTGCACTTTACGGCTCGCGAAGGTAACTCAACTTGGATAGATTTCATCGCTCCAAAAGTGCAGCGAATTGAACTAAATGGTGAGTCACTCGATACCTCAATCCATGACGGCTTTCGAATTCCGCTGCGCAACCTAAAGTCTCACAACGTTCTAATTGTTGAAGCAGAAGCCGCTTACATGAACACCGGCGAAGGCATGCATCGCTTTATTGACCCAGTGGATGATGAGGTTTACCTATACACACAATTTGAAATTGCTGATGCGCGACGCGTGTTTGCCTGCTTCGATCAACCTGACATCAAAGCAACATTTACGTTTTCAGTAACCGCTCCAGATCATTGGAAGGTAGTTAGTAACTCGACCACACCTACTCCAGGTTCGGTTCGCGATGGCATTGCAAAGTGGGAGTTTCCTGCCACAAAGAAGATGTCTACTTATATAACTGCGATCGTGGCTGGACCGTATTACGAAGTTCGTGACGAATACCAAGGAAAGTTTGGGAACTATCCCCTAGGCCTGTTCTGCCGTAGTTCGCTTTCAGAATATCTAGATCCCGAAGATCTATTCACCGTCACAAAGCAAGGCTTTAAGTATTTTGAAGAAGCTTTCGATTATGGATATCCATTTGAAAAGTATGACCAACTCTTTGTTCCTGAGTTCAATGCTGGTGCGATGGAAAACGCAGGTTGCGTTACACATCACGAAAGTTATGTTTTCCGTAGCAAGGTAACTCGCGCAACTTATGAACAGCGTGCTAACACTGTGTTGCATGAGATGGCTCACATGTGGTTTGGCGATCTTGTCACCATGAAGTGGTGGGATGACCTATGGCTAAATGAAAGCTTTGCTGAGTGGGCTGCGCATCACGCATCGGTTGAGGCAACGCAGTACACCGAAGCTTGGGTGAACTTTGTAAACCAACGTAAGGCTTGGGGTTACCGTCAAGATCAACTCCCAACCACTCACCCAATCGTTGCTGACATGTTTGATTTGGATGCGGTTGAAGTTAACTTCGATGGCATTACTTATGCCAAGGGCGCCTCTGCCCTACGCCAACTAGTTGCATGGGTTGGCGAAGATGCATTCTTTGCTGGCATCCGCAAATACTTCAAGAAGCATGCTTGGGGTAACACTGAGTTAACTGACTTATTAGTTGAACTCGAAGCTGCAAGTGGTCGCTCCCTTCAGGACTGGACTCAGCGTTGGTTGCAAACAGCTGGCGTGAACACGCTTCGCCCAGAAATTGTGATTGAAGATGGAAAGTACAAATCTGTCGTAGTGATTCAGGAGCCACCAGTTGCTCCCGAAGGCGTGGATCAACTTCTTCGCCCACATCACATTGGAATTGGCTTATACAACCGATCTGGTTCAGTAATCAAGCGCGATAGTCGTATCGAAATCGACGTTGATGGAGCTCGGACTGAAGTACCAGAACTCATTGGACAGCCCGCTGCTGATCTGTTGTTGCTAAATGATGGTGACTACACCTTCGTAAAGATTCGCTTAGATGAAAAGTCCGCGAAGACTTCCGCGACCGGTTTGCGTGACATCGAAGACAGTGTTTCGCGAGCTTTGATTTGGGGCGCAGCCTGGGACATGACCCGCGATGCCGAAATGAGTACCACTGATTACTTGAATATGGTCCTTGGTGCCGATTTGGGAAGTATCGAAATTGGCGTAGCGCAACAGCTCTTGCTACAAGCCCGATCCGCAATCGAGCAATTTGGTAACCCAGCAAACCGGGCTGCGAATCGCGATGCACTGGCTGGATCACTTATCGAAGCGCTGGCAAAAACTGAGCCAGGTGGCGATCATCAACTTGCCTTTGTTAAAAACATTGCCGGCTTAGCCAGAACTGAAGATCACATTTCCCTAATTGCTGGTTGGCTGGATGGAAGTGCTACCCCAGCTGGCTTGGAAGTTGATACTGACCTGCGCTGGCAACTCGTGGCTCGCCTGGTTGCATTAGGTGCATTACCTGAAACTGCGATCGATCAGGAGCTCGAGCGCGACAACACTGCCGGCGGTCAGCGCCAAGCAGCATCAGCGCGCGCTGGTATTCCAACCGCAGAGGCAAAGTTAATCGCTTGGAAGTCGGTAATCGAAAATACCAATCTTGCCAATGCGCTACTTGAATCAACAGTTGGTGGATTTTCCCAACCAGATCAACGTGCGCTTCTGGAGCCATTCGTCGATAAGTACTTCAAAGTCATCGGTGAAGTTTGGGAAACTCGTACTAACGAAATAGCGCAAACGTTAACTTTGGGTCTGTTCCCATCGTTACTCGGTTCGCCAGAAATCTTGGCCAAGGCTGACGCGTTTATTGCTAGCTCAGTTGACGTTGGAGCCATTCGATTGATTCGTGAACTGCGCGATAACGTGGCGCGATCACTTCGCTGCCAATCTATGGATGCGAGTTAATTCAGATTTGTAATTGCGCTAGTTGCTAATTTGCGAGCGTTCGGTGCCAGATACTTGGCGATCCGAAAGTGTTGGGTCGTCTAGGTAACCACCGCGCGTTGATTTGCGGGCAGCGCTTGTCCAGCTCGGTCCCATGGTTAGAAGCGCAAGAATTCCATAAATCGCTAAAGGCAAAACTACGAACCATAAAATTGCGTTCAGAGTACCCATTGGTTCCCCTGGCTGATCGCCATCGTCGCGCTTTGTCGACTCAGCTAATGCTGGCGAAACAGAAGTTGCTGTCAAAACTGCAACAGCTGATGTGGTGGACCAAATACGGCGAAGGCGTCTCGTCATGTCTTTTAGTTTACATAACGAATCCTCGACACGATTGCGACCCATGACAAATGTGTAGATTGTCGCCAAAATAGAGATATGACTAATTCAGTATTACCGGATTGGTTCCTGGGGGAACCTTTAAGAATCATCATTATTTTCTTAGTTGCATTTGTAGTGCGCTTCTTGTTGGTGCGGGCTAGTAACCGCGTTATTCGACAAGCCTTTGGCTCAAGCGATCGTCGGGATCAACGAAGCTCTACTATTTCAACCGTCTTAAACACCATGACTTCAGTAATAATCTGGGGCACAGCAATTTTGATGGCCCTAACGGTCGTTGGGGTTAACATCGCACCGCTTTTGGCCAGTGCTGGAATCGCCGGTGTTGCTCTGGGCTTTGGTGCCCAGACTTTAGTTAAGGACTACATTTCCGGAATCTTTTTGATTATCGAAGACCAGTACGGAATTGGCGACGAAGTCGAAATTGGAACCGTTAGAGGCCGAGTCGAAGCAGTGGCGCTGCGAACGACTCGAGTTCGCGATGAAGCTGGGGTTCTTTGGTACATCAGAAATGGCGAAATCCTAAATGTTGCTAACTTCAGCCAAAACACGACTTGGGAAAAGTAATCTCCTCATTCTGCGTGAGGGCTAAAAATCCGTAACACTTAGGTATGTCACAACTTTGTCTCGTAACTGGTGCCACTGGATATATCGGTGGTCGGCTGATACCCCGACTGCTCGCTGAAGGGGTTCGAGTTCGAGTACTGGTTCGACATCCAGAGCGAATCTCGCAGCACCCTTGGTTTGACCAGGTTGAAATAGTCAGCGGCACGGCAGATAACCCCGACGTTTGTAATGAGGCATTGCGCGATGTTGACGTTGCCTATTACCTGATCCATGCGATTGGAAGTGCGGGAGACTTTGAAGAAACTGAACGAAATACTGCAGGCGTATTCGCGAAAGCGGCAAAAGCACAAAACGTGGGACGAATTGTTTACCTTGGTGGTCTGCAAAATGATCCAAAGCTTTCGCCACATCTTCGATCGCGCGCAGAAGTCGGAAACATCTTTATCAATTCGGGTGTTCCAACAATTGCATTTGGTGCCGCAGTAATCATCGGATCCGGAAGCCTTTCGTTTGAAATGCTTCGCTATTTAACTGAACGCCTTCCTGCGATGATCACGCCACGCTGGGTTCGCACAAAAATTCAACCAATCGCGGTTCGAGATGTTTTGCGCTACTTAACTGAATCACGTAATTTGCCAGCCGGATTAAATAGAACATTCGACATCGGTGGGCCGGATGTTTTGACTTACCAAAAGATGATGCATGGCTATGCAAAAGTTGCTGGCCTTCGCAAGCGCATCATTCTGCCAATCAACTTGCTCTCCCCTGGTCTATCCGCTCGTTGGATTGGCCTAGTTACGCCAGTTCCAAAAAACATTGCACGACCTCTGGTTGATAGTTTGAAAACCGAAGTTATTTGCGCTGAACATGACATTAAGAAATACATTCCAGATCCGCCTGAGGGCTTATTGGGATTTGAAGACTCAGTTGCCATTGCACTAACTCGAATTCGCCAGGCAAACGTAAAGTCACGTTGGTCTTCAGCTTCTATGCCAGGTGAACCAAGCGACCCATTGCCAACAGATCCTGATTGGGCCGGTGGCTCGCTATACACAGACGATCGTTACGTACCTTCGAATTCAACTCCAGAATCTCTATGGCGAATCATTGAAGGAATCGGCGGCGAAAACGGTTGGTACTCCTTCCCACTAGCTTGGGAAACTCGTGGACTTATTGATCGATTTTTTGGTGGACCAGGAATTCGAAGAGGTCGACGGGATCCCAACAAGTTACTTGCTGGTGAGATTGTAGATTTTTGGCGGGTTGAGGAATGCATTCCAGGTGAGTTACTAAGACTTCGAGCCGAGATGCACATGCCTGGGCTTGCTTGGTTAGAGCTACGCGTGGAAAAGAATGATGCTGGTGAAACCATGTATCACCAGCACGCGATCTACCATCCAAAGGGTTTAGCGGGCCATGCATATTGGTGGTCAGTATGGCCATTCCACGGCTTTGTATTTGGTTCTATGACTAGGAATATAACTAAGGCTGCTGCCGAACTAGATGCGCAGAGCAAAGAACTTAATGCGGCAAACTAGAGGCGTGGAACAATCACTCTTTGATGCAGTTGGTGGCGAAGAATTCTTCGTCAAACTCGTTGATGGTTTTTACGTTGGGATTGAGTCCGACGAAGTTTTACGCCCGATGTATGTCGATCAAGATTTAACCCAAGCTCGTAGGCATTTAACGCTTTTCTTGCAGCAATACTGGGGTGGCCCAGCTCTCTATCAGGCAGAACGCGGTCACCCAAGACTTCGCATGCGCCACATGCCATTTGTAATTGATGACGATGCTCGAGATCGCTGGATTTACCACATGCACGCTTCGCTCTCCCAGATTGAAATGGATGAAGCACTTCGTGACCAACTTTGGACTTATCTAGTTTCTGCCGCACATAGTTTGGTTAATACTCCTTAACTCCAGCACCAGCACGAGCTGCAACGGTAGCCTTGAAACATGTTCACTGCTGTCTCCCGCATACATCGAGCTTGGTGGATAGTTGCAATCACTTTTCTGACACTTATTTCTGCTGCAGCATTTAGGTCAACCACTGGCGTCATGTTGGTGCCACTGGAAGAAGAGTTCGGTTGGTCCCGCAGCGTTACCTCTGGCGCAGTTGCACTCCACTTACTTATGTACGGCATAACTGCACCTTTTGCAGCCACCTTGATTGAACGTTTCTCGATGCGTCGAGTTGTCTCGTTAGCTTTGCTGCTAGTTGCCACCGGGCTTTACTTAACAACGCTGATGACCCAAAGTTGGCACTTAGTTGTTCTTTGGGGGCTATTCGTTGGTTTTGGAACCGGATGTTTAGCTTTGGTATTCGGCGCAGCAGTTGCTAACCGATGGTTTGTTAAACGCCGCGGTTTAGTTACCGGTGTGTTTTCAGCTGGCTATGCCACCGGATCAATGATATTTCTGCCGCTCTTAACTTTCATGGTCACTTCTAATGGATGGCGAAGTGCTTCAATTACCGTTGCCACTTTTTGTGCGGTGCTTGCGCCAATCGTGTTTGTCTTTTTACGGGATCGGCCATCAGATATTGGTCTACTACCCTATGGCGCGACAGAAGAACCAGAAATGGGCCCAGCTGCGCCCGCAACTGCGCGCGGTGCGATTGAAATCTTGTTTACAGCAATGCGCCACCCGGCATTTTGGGTTCTAGCGTTCACATTTTTTGTTTGCGGTTGGTCCACCAATGGGCTTATTGGCACACACTTTATTCCAGCAGCTCATGATCACGGTATGCCTGCAACAACTGCGGCATCACTTCTGGCAATCATTGGAATCTTCGATCTAATTGGAACTGTCGGATCCGGTTACTTAACCGACAAAGTCAGCTCAATGTGGCTACTAGTTTTCTTTTATGGCATGCGTGGATTGGCACTGCTAACAATTCCAGTAGTGCTGGGACCGCACGTTAATCCCCCACTGATTTTCTTCATTGTTTTCTATGGCTTGGACTGGATCGCCACGGTGCCACCAACTGTTCAGCTTTGCCGAGAATATTTTGGGGTTGCCCGATCAGGCGTTGTATATGGCTGGGTATTTGCTTTTCATATGATCGGCGCAGCAATTGCCGCATCTTTTGCCGGCTGGATCCGTGAGACAAATGGCGACTATGAAATAGCTTGGTACACCGCTGCAATCCTTTGTTTGATTGCTGCCGCTTGTATGTTCTTGCTCAAGAAGATCCCGACGCTAGCTCAGGCCGAGAAAGCTAACTTAACTTCGCATTAAGCGAGTGTAGGTTTCCCGAAGTTCGGCTGGAATCCTGCCAGGTCGGCCTCGTTCCAAATCCATGCAAACCATTGTGGTTTTTGCTCGCAGGTATTCGAAGTCACCATCGTGCATTGAATACGCAATTACGTAAGAAGAGTTCCCCATCGATTCAATCCAAACTGTCATTTCGATTGGTTCTGGCTGGAATACCAATGGCTTAACGTAATCAATTTCGTGGCGAACAACTAACTGTCCGAAGCCATCCAAGTCAGGGGCAAAGCCTGCTTGCGCCAATAGTGATACGCGAGCATCTTCTAGGTAGCCAACGTAAGCAACATTGTTGATGTGCTTAAAGATATCCATGTCACCCCAGCGCAGATGCACTGGAATTGTTAACGCTGCCACAAATACCTGCCTTAACTTGAGTTAATGCATCCAGCGTATCGGGTAGCTATCGAGCGTCTACAAAGTCTGCTTTACTGCCATTTGCGTTGAACTGAGGTCGCTTAGTTGGAAAGTCAGCTTCAAACAACTGGGAAGTTATCAACATGTCAGCTGTGGTTCGATTAACCGCGATTCCGGCATTCCATAAGGTTGCAATCCGCAATAAGGCCTTGACGTCTGGATCATGTGGTTGCGGCTCAAGTGGGTCCCAGAAAAAGACCAAGATGTCGATCTTGCCTTCGGCAATTGCCGCACCGATTTGCTGATCTCCACCAAGTGGACCACTTAGGTATCGATTTACTGGTAAATCGAGGGCGTCGGCTAGCAATGAGCCAGTAGTTCCTGTTGCAAACAGATTATGTCTGGATAGCAGTCGTCGATTTTGCCTTGCCCAATCAAGTAACTCCGCTTTTTGATTATCGTGCGCGACTAACGCAATGTTTCTGGTAATCCAAGGCTTAACAACACCTGATTTGATTACATCTCTCATGCCTTAAATGTGACATGAAGAAACCAACTAAGTCTTAACTGAGCCCAAACTTAAGGTGTACTACTTTCCAAGAATTGGAAATTAACCTCGAGTTAGTTTGCGGTACGTTGCGCGATGTGGACGAGCTGCATCTGCGCCAAGGCGATCGATCTTGTTCTTTTCATAGGACTCGAAGTTGCCTTCAAACCAGAACCAAGTTGAATCACCTTCGTAAGCCAAGATGTGAGTCGCAATCCGGTCTAGGAACCAGCGATCGTGTGAGGTGATCACAGCGCAGCCAGGGAATTCAAGCAGAGCATTTTCTAGCGATCCAAGGGTTTCCACGTCTAAATCGTTAGTTGGTTCATCGAGCAGCAATACGTTTCCGCCCTGCTTCAAAGTAAGGGCAAGGTTCAAGCGGTTTCGCTCACCACCAGAAAGTACGCCAGAAGGCTTCTGCTGGTCTGGGCCCTTGAAACCAAATGCTCCGATGTAAGCACGAGATGGCATTTCAACTGCGCCAACCTTGATCCAGTCCAAACCATCAGAAACTACTTCCCAGACGTTCTTAGTTGGATCTAAGCCAGAACGACTCTGGTCAACATAGGAAAGCTTTACGGTTTCGCCAACTCGAAGAGATCCGGAATCTGGCTGAGTTGATGCATCGCTAGTGTCACCTTCGGCAGCTGCAACAATCATGCGGAACAAAGTAGTTTTACCAACACCGTTAGGTCCGATTACACCGATGATGCCGTTACGTGGCAATGTGAATGACAAGTCATCCATAAGAATTCGGTCGCCGAAACCTTTACCGAGTTTGTCGGCTTCAATTACGACGTTACCCAGACGTGGGCCAGGTGGAATCTGAATTTCTTCAAAGTCCATCTTGCGAGTCTTTTCGGCTTCGATGGCCATTTCTTCGTAGCGATCAAGTCGAGCGCGGCTCTTGGTTTGACGAGCCTTGGCATTGGAACGAACCCATTCAAGTTCTTCTTGTAGTCGCTTAGATAGTTTTGCGTCTTTAGCGCCCTCAACCTTTAGACGTGCTTGCTTCTTTTCCAAATAAGTTGAGTAGTTGCCTTCGTATGGGTAAGCGCGACCACGATCGAGTTCAAGAATCCACTCGGCAACGTTGTCTAGGAAGTACCTATCGTGCGTAATTGCAATGACAGTTCCTGGGTATTTTTCTAAATGCTGCTCTAGCCAGTTAACGCTCTCGGCATCAAGGTGGTTAGTTGGTTCATCCAATAGCAACAAGTCAGGCTGCTGTAGAAGGAGTTTGCAAAGAGCTACACGGCGGCGCTCACCACCGGAAAGTACGCTGACATCAGCATCACTAGGTGGGCAACGAAGTGCATCCATTGCCTGTTCTAGTTGGTTATCAAGATCCCAAGCGTTTTTGTGATCGATGGCTTCTTGCAGAGTTCCCATTTCGGCCATCAATGCGTCGAAGTCAGCATCTGGGTCTGCCATTTGTGCAGACACTTCATTGAAGCGAGCCAGCATTGCCATAGTTTCGGCAACGCCCTCTTGCACGTTCTCGATGACGCTCTTGGAGTCATCTAAGTCTGGTTCTTGGGCAAGCATGCCAACTGTGTAACCAGCTGAAAGCATGGCATCACCATTGGAGATCTTCTCAACACCAGCCATGATCTTTAGCAAGGTGGACTTACCAGCACCGTTAGGACCAACTACACCAATCTTGGCGCCAGGCAAGAAGGACAGGGTTACGTCATCAAGAATGACCTTGTCTCCGTGGGCTTTACGTGCTTTTGCAAGGGTATAAATGAACTCAGCCATGGGCACGAGTCTAACGTGCGAAAAACAGGAGTGGTTTCGCGCCGATAGAATTGGAGCGCTCGCGGATTCCCGCTAGCAATGCGCCCGTAGCTCAACGGATAGAGCAACAGGTTTCTACCCTGTCGGTTGGGGGTTCGATTCCCTCCGGGCGTACCAATGTGGCCAGAAAAGGCGCCACTATCGTCTTCTCTCTATATTGAGAGACATGCCTCGCATCGCTAAAACCAAGAATGGTTTTGCTCCAAAAATCTGCGCATCCTGCGGACTGGAATTTGAGTGGCGAAAAAAGTGGCAGCGCGATTGGGAGAACGTTAAGTATTGCTCTGAGAAGTGCAAATCAAAATGACCAAGCGCATTCTCTACATTCCTTTTGATCATCTGAATTTCGGCTACGGAGTTTTGAAGGATTCAGATCCCAAGACTGATCATGTTGTAATAATCGAAAGCGCTCGCATGACTACGGGCCGACCATGGCATAAAGAGCGCTTATTCTTTTTAATCTCTTCAGCTCGGCACTTCGTAAAAGAACTCGAGCTAGCAGGTTATGAAGTCACTTACCTGAAAAGCCCAACAACTATTGATGGCCTAACTGAAGTCAACAATAAGTTAGGCGAACTTCCAATCCACGCTGCTGAGCCCTCTTCATTTCGGCAATACAGTCAGCTTCAGGAATTTGGGGTGCAATACATACCTAATGATTTCTTCCTAACTTCGCGCGTTGATTTCAAAACTTGGGCGGATAAACAAAAGTCATTCCTAATGGAAACTTTCTACCGAGCCCAGCGAATCCGCCTGAACATAATGGTGGAAAACGGAAAACCAGATACTGGGGTTTGGAATTTTGATAAAGACAATCGCCTTCCCCCGCCCAAGAACTACACCTGGCCTAAGTATCTCGAGCATCAGCGAGATGAAATCGATCTTGAAGTGTGTGCCGAACTCGACATGCAGCCAACTAAAACTTGGGCTACGACTCGGGCAGGCGCCCTCGCACAGTTAACTCACTTCATCAAAACCAGCCTGGTGGATTTTGGGCCATATGAAGATGCAGTCTCAGCTGATAGTTGGGCATTGCATCATTCGTTGCTAAGTCCCTACCTAAACAATGGCTTGTTGCACGCCTCGGAAGTAATCGACGCTGTCTTGCTTGAATACCACGCAGGTCATGCCCCGATTGGATCAGTCGAAGCTTTTATTCGACAAATCATTGGCTGGCGCGAATACCTAAACGGAATGTACTGGCACTTGGGTGCTGAATACCGAGACAACAATCAGCTTGGGGCTGAGCGAAAGTTGCTTCCACTATTTCAAGATTCCAGTAAGACAAAAATGAATTGTGTGAAGTCCATAGTTTCTGACATTGAAACGCGTGCGTGGACTCATCACATCCCAAGGCTGATGATTCTGAGTAACTTGGCCCTCATTACAGGCACCAAGCCAATTGAGTTCTTGGATTGGATGCGCGAGCAATTCATTGATGCCAGTGAATGGGTAATGGTTCCAAATGTAATTGGAATGGGACTTCATGCTGATGGCGGCAAGCTAATGACTAAGCCTTATGCAGCTGGCGGTGCATACATAAATCGCATGACTCAGTCTTGCAAGGGCTGTCATTACGATCCAAAGCTTCGGGTTGGTGACAATGCTTGTCCGTTCACAACTTTGTACTGGGATTTCTTGGATCGAAATAAAGAAGCCTTTGCAAAAAACCATCGAATGGGTCAACAAGTCAATGGGTTAAAGCGATTGAGTGATTTGCCTGAATTACGCGTGCGAGCCCAAGAAGTTCTAACTGGTCTTGATAACGGAACTATTTAACGACCATCAAGAATTGGTTGGCCTGGATTCCAAGTAGTTCCATCGCGAGCGTCTTTACGACGCCTTGCCATTCCGGAAAGAACTTCAAGTACTACTCGGTTACCAAGTAGTGCCGTGATGTCCGCATGATCATAAGGCGGGCTAACTTCCACCACATCGACACCAACAATTGGAAGTTGGTATGCCATACGTCGAACCGTGTCGAGCAATTCGCGTGACGTTAAGCCGCCTGGTTCTGGCGTGCCAGTACCAGGCGCAGAACCTGGATCTACAACATCAATATCAACACTTAGATAAATTGCGTCACATTCTTGTAGCGCGAGTTCAATTGCTTCGTCGATACATTCCTTAAGGCCGCGATGCACGATCTCTGTCATTTCATAGGAGCGCATGCCTTGAGCTGCCATCCAATCCAAGATGTCTGGTGGTGGCCAGTAGCCACGAAGACCAACTTGAATAAAGCGATCGCCACGAACGGCGCCACTGTCGATTAGCAGGCGCATTGGCTGACCATGGCCAACTAAAGATCCAAATGCGATGTCGCCAGTGTCGGCATGTGCATCGAAATGAATGACGCCAACTCGTCCCCACATATCTGCGCCGCGAGCAACGCCAGTAACGTTTGGCCAAGTAACTGTGTGGTCACCACCGAGTACTAATGGAATTGCGCCAGAGGCAGCAATCTTTTCGATAACTTTTTCTAAGTTCTCACAGGACTTAACGGCATCGCCGGAATACATCTCGACATCGCCCATGTCATAGACCCGAAGATCCTTGAGACCATTAACGCGCAGCGCCATACTTTCACGGGATCCATTGTGTTCTTCGTTGCAAACTTCGCGCATGGCCTTGGGCCCAAAGCGAGCTCCTGAGCGGTAACTAGTTCCACCATCAAATGGCGCTCCAACAATTACTACGTCAGCGTCAGCGTATGAGGCTGGAACTTCGATGTCGCATTCATCGACACCTAAGAATGTGATATTTGGGCCATACATAGATCCATAGCGAGTCATAGAAATAGTTTAACTGTTGAAAAATCCCGTTAGGCGCGGAACTTACTTAATACGACCTCTAATAAATGTTGCTATCGCAAGCATTCCACCCGTTAACAACAGCAGCCATGCAACTGGAATCAGAAAGAATGGCTCAACAAGGGTTCCGTCATCGGCTACCTCAGAGCCAATTACAGAGAATGCAACGAAGCATCCCAGGCCAGCAACAATTAGGGCGATAGCAGCACGTTTCATAACTTTTACTCTACGTCATTACTTACGTTGCCCCCGCAGATGAAAGCCACTTCTGCCTACTAATAACCTTGGGATATGAGTGAAACACCTGAAACCGACCGCATTGTCTGGATCGACTGTGAGATGACCGGTTTAGATTTCAAAAATGATCTATTGGTTGAAATCGCATGTGTTATCACTAATGCTCAACTTGAAGTTGTTACCGAAGGCCTAAACATCGTGATTCATGCACCAGCAGAACGCCTTGAATCTATGGATCCATTTGTCGTGAACATGCACACCGAATCTGGACTTCTGCCTGAGATTCCAAATGGAGTTTCACTTGAGGCTGCCGAGGAACAGCTATTTGAATACATCTCCTCACACATCCCAGAAGCCAGCAAGGCTCCCCTGGCAGGCTCGAGCGTTCACGTTGACCGGATTTTCCTACAGCGAGATATGCCAAGAGTTGATTCCTATTTGCACTACCGAATCATTGACGTTTCCAGCATTAAAGAATTGGTACGTCGTTGGTATCCACGGGCCTACTTTGCTAGCCCAACAAAGACTGGAAACCACCGCGCACTTGGTGACATCTTGGACTCAATTAACGAATTGAAGTACTACCGCGAAGCAGTATTCGTCGAACTACCTGGACCTGATTCGTCAAAGGCCAAAGAGATAGCAGCCAAGCACGCACCAAATTAGCCCTACTGAACTTCCCTGAATAGAATGGGAAACGTTCGCTACAGAGAAATCTGTTGCAACATGGTGGGTGTAGCTCAGCTGGTAGAGCACCTGGTTGTGGTCCAGGACGTCGCGGGTTCAAGTCCCGTCACTCACCCCAAGATTTATCCCGGACGGCCTGCTGAGCGTAAGCGGCAGGTCGTCGGGGGAAATTTTATGGTCGTATGAGACTTAAAACCAAGACGGCCTGTTGAGCGTAAGCGGCAGGACGTCGCGGGTTCAAGTCCCGTCACTCACCCCATTGAATGTTCAACCTGCTAGGTTTTGGATCATGTCGAGGGCAAGCGCGGATACAAAAAAACTCCAACTTCGTGGCATTCGGCTGGAGCAATTTACAATCACCTACAACGTGATTGAAGGCGTTATTGCAGTTACTGCCGGATTCATCGCCAGTTTTGTTTCACTTATTGGATTCGGCTTCGATTCTGGAATTGAAGTTTTTGCCGCTGTTTTGGTTTTGTCCCGCTTGAGGGCGCAGTTCTACTCAGGCAAGTTCAATGAAGACAAAGAACGCAAAGCTTTAAAACTAATTGGCATTACATTCTTTTTGCTCGCCGCTTATGTGACATTTACCAGCATCCGAAACCTACTCGCCGACACCGTTTCGGAAGTAAGCGTTATTGGAATAGCCCTAACTTGTTTATCCGTGTTGATTATGCCGTACCTGGCACATCTAAAAATGTCCACTGGGCGCGAACTTGGATCTCGGCTGCTCATGGCAGATGCAAAGGAGACTCAACTTTGTGCTTGGCTATCAGTGTCAACTTTAGCTGGACTAGTTGCGTTCTATTTCTTCAGTTGGAACTGGGTAGATAGTATGGCGAGTTTGGTTATTGCGGTTTTTGCAATCATCGAAGGCAGAGAGGCCTGGGCTGGTGAACTCGCATGTGATGACTGCGACTGCATTGGCAAGTGCACCTGTTAACTCTTAGTTGCTATCGACTTTCGGTGCCGGCGAATACTTAGTCGCTGAATCTTCCCGAGTAAATCCATAAAGAGTTAAACCAAATTCACGTGCAGTTTCGACAGCTAATGATGTTGGCGCTGACACAGCAACTACTGCAGAGATTCTTGCCGCAATTACCTTTTGAATGATTTCAAAACCACCACGTCCCGAGATTGCCAACGAATAGCCATCTAGCGGAAGTAAGTCATTCATCAAGGCATAGCCGATGACCTTATCAACTGCATTGTGTCTGCCAACGTCTTCCCGAACCACAATCAGCTTTCCTTGTGGATCAAATAGGCCAGCTGCATGAAGTCCACCAGTCTTATCAAAAATCTTTTGCTTAGGTCGCATCAACTCTGGCAACTTCAACAACTCTGATTCTGAAATGCCAGGCGCGGCAACATTGGAGCAACCTCTGGTGCGCAAATCTTCAATGTGGGTAGATCCACACACACCACAAGCACTGGATATTGTGAAACGTCGTTCAAGAGTGCGCGTAACGGCAGGAGCATCTGGGACTACTCGAGCCACAATCACATTCTCTTGTTCCCGCGGAGTTAACTCTTTATCTTTACAAGTTGTGATACCAATCAAATCTTCCCGAGTGCGCAACAAACCTTCAGTCCAAAGGAAGCCTGCACCTAATTCAATGTCTGCACCAGGTGTTCGCATAGTTATGGCTAACTGCTGTAAGCCTGCTCCGCCATCAATTCGAATCTCAAGTGGCTCTTCCCCAACCACATGATCACTAACAGTGGTGTTGGATTTGGTTTTTAACACTTGAATCCGCTGGGATGGATTCATCGGTTCTTGGCTAGTCAACGATTTGCCATTCTGCTACCGCATTTGAAACGGTCTCGATTAACTTGTGAACATCGTCTGGACTTAAGGAATCTTTACCTGCGGCATAACCAAGTAAGAAAGTAGTTAGCGGTGCTGATTTACGTTCAACTCCGTGGGCTACTTCCCGAGTTAAATCCAACAACTCAGATGTCAGAACTTCGTGCGGATCAACGTCAAGCAAGGTTGCTACTCGAGTCATCCACATTTGAGTGATTTGATCCATTGCTTCGCTCCCGTTAACAGCCTTAGCAACATCCTGCCACGAGTCAAAGTCAAC
>JNSL01000098.1_pt1 | contig 15435 bp, 15 predicted proteins | sample 210691 | NCBI WGS metagenome assembly JNSL01 (sample SAMN02808685, study PRJNA238866) | freshwater metagenome | biome: fresh water; feature: freshwater reservoir; material: water; isolation source: water column of the freshwater reservoir Embalse de Amadorio in Spain | place: Spain: Valencia ...
CGGCACGCAGGTTCTCGCCGACGCTGAACTCGCATCGGCTCTTGCCAACATGGGTACGTTCACCGATGGATCAGCGACCAGTGGCCTTCTCGCTATTGGCGGCTTGGTGGCAGTGTTCGGTCTCCTCGTCGTCTCGGCGATGGCAACCTCTGGGAAGCTGAATCTTCGCGGTCGGTCTGGTAAGTAGCGATGACCACCGTGCTTGATTCGAAGACTTCAACGCAGTCGTCTAGCGACTCTGACTTCTCCGTCGAACCCGACGCAGTTTCAGAACCGTTGGCGGAGGAGTTCAACGAACCCTCTCGTTCGTTGACGACCGGGCAACTTGTCGGACTTTGGATTGTCATTGCCGTGATTATCCTGGGCATCGTCCTCTACCTCGTAGAGCCGATGTTCCAACAGCGAGAACAAGGGTTGTTGCTTGAGCGCTACCGCACAAGTATCGATAAGGCGGCCAATCAATCAACTGGTCTCGGCGGCGTTGAGGTCTCTACGATCGCTCCTTCGATCGGAAGTGCGGTTGGCATCCTCGAAATCGGCGCAATCGGCATGCGGCAGGTCGTGGTTGAAGGAACTGCATCTTCCAACACCATGGTCGGACCCGGCCACGTTCCCGGTACGGCTGCCCCGGGTCAACCCGGTAATGCGGTGATCGTCGGACGTAACTCAATGTATGGCGGACCATTTGGCGATCTGTCGAAGATGGCCGTGGGCGATCAGATCGTTGTCTCCACAACGCAAGGCCAGTCCCTCTACGAAGTGACTGATGCCGGATCGGTGCAACTCAACAATGCAGCGACTCCAACGGCGGCGCCGAAGGTTCCTGCGCCTACTCCGGTGTCCACGACCACATCGACAACTGTCGCGCCGGAAGGCGATGCTGCGGTCACTGAGACAACGGTCGTAGAAACCACGACGACCGTTGCTGCGGAAGAGACCACGACGACGGTGGAGGGTGACACCACCACCACGTCGGAGGCTCCGACAACAACCACCACCGAGGTAAGCGAATCTGCTCTCGCCGGCGGATCGATCCCGCTGAACAGTCTCTACGGAACGTCAACCGATGACCGGCTCACGCTTGTCACTTCGGGAAGCGCGTTGCCTTGGAATTCGGGCGAAGCCACCGTTGTCATTGCGGTCATGAAGGGCAAGCCCTTCGAGCCGACACCGCAAAACGGCCGAAGTGTGAATGGTGCCGGTAACGAAGGCGATTCGTCGAAGTGGCCGGTGACAATACTTGCGTTCCTTTGCTTGGCCGCAGCGGTTGCCGGTGCAGTTCTGCTGTATCGCCGCACCACTCCGAAGATCGCCTACTTGCTTACTGTGCCGCCACTTCTGGCGTTTGCGATTCTTGCATCGGAATCATTCAGCTTGCTCTTGCCGGCTTGGTCCTGAACGACTCAGTCTCACGCAATCAACGCGGTGGGCGGATGAGGCCTTCCTGCACAACGGTGACGGCGAGCTGACCGTCGCTCGTAAACACTGAGCCGGTAGCGAAGGCGCGTCCGCTTGCGGCACTGGGTGTTTCCTGCGCGTAGAGCAACCATTCATCGGCCCGGAAGGGACGGTGGAACCACATCGCGTGATCGAGGCTCGCCATGAAGACATTGTCGATGGGTCCAAGCGCGTGCGGCAGCAGGGCAGTGTCGAGAAGCGTCATGTCGGACGCGTAGGTGAGTGCACAGGCGTGGAGCACGGGGTCGTCGGGCAGCTTGCCGGTGGCCTTCATCCAGACGCGCTGGTAGGGGGGCAACTCGCGATGGCGGTCTTCGGGTGACCAGTCGCAGTTACGAAGGTCGAAGGGCAGATCCATTTCGAACCGGTGGTCGTCGTATTCGGCTGCGAATTCTGCCCACCGCTCTTGAACAGTGGGGAGCGTCTCGGGAGCGGGAACCTCGGGCATCGTCGCGGAGTGGTCGAAGCCGTCTTCGGGGACTTGGAAGGAAGCCGAAAGACTGAAGATGGCTCGCCCGTGCTGAATGGCAGTGACGCGTCGAGTGGTGAATGAGAGGCCGTCGCGGATCCGCTGAACCTCATAGAGGATTGGAACCCGAGAATCACCAGGACGAAGGAAGTAGGCATGCAGCGAATGCACCCGCGTCTCTGGTTCTACTGTGCGCGCCGCAGCGATGAGCGCCTGACCGGCAACCTGTCCACCGAAGACTCGCTGTTGTTCCGACGGGGGACTGATGCCACGGAACATGTTGACTTCGATGGGTTCGAGATCAAGAAGGGTGAGGAGTGCGTCTACTGCGGCCTGAGTCACCCTCTTAATCTCCCACATTGAGCGGACTTTTGTGGGCGTTCTTCCCGCATCAGTGCCGGTTGGACCGGTAGGGTCCGCGCATGGCTACGAACTTTCCGCAGGGATTCCGTTGGGGCACCGCAACCGCCGCACATCAGGTCGAGGGCGGCAACTGGAACAACGATTGGTGGGCGTGGGAACACGCGCCGAACACGATTTGTGAAGAACCAAGTGGCGACGCGTGCGACCAGCTGAACCGCTACGACTCTGATATCGCACTGTGCGCAGCACTTGGGTTCGACAACTATCGATTCTCGATTGAGTGGTCGCGCATCGAACCTGAGTCCGGTGAATTCTCAATGGCGGCACTCGACCATTACCGACGCGTGCTTGCGTCATGTCACGCACATGGCATTGAACCAGTGGTGACGTTCCATCACTTCACAACTCCACGGTGGGTTGCTGCCGAAGGCGGATGGCACACTGCGTCGACCGTTGATCGCTTTCTTCGTTTCGCGGAAAAGTCGGTGAATCATCTTGGTGATCTCATCGGCACGGCGTGCACGATTAACGAGCCCAACATCGTTTCGTTTGTTGGGTATCAGATGGGAATGTTTCCGCCTGGAGCAACGGACGACGCACAGTTCGAAGCGGCAAACGCAAACTTCATCGACGCTCATCGGCGAGTCGTTCCTGTGCTGAAGGGTGGCCCCGGCGATTTCCCGGTGGGACTCACATTGTCGATGGCCGACTATCAGGCCGTCCCCGCCGACGATTCAGACGCGATCGCAAGACGTGATCACATTCGCGCCGTGTCAGAAGATCAGTTTCTCGACATCGTCGGCAAGGATGACTTTCTGGGAGTGCAGGTCTATAGCCGCACGCGAGTTGGTGCGAACAGTGTGCTGGGTGGCGAAGAAGGAGTTCCAACCCTTCCGATGGGTTACGAGTTCTGGCCCGAATCACTCGGCGCGTGTTTGCGGCGTGCTTGGGACTACACCGGGGGTTCGGTTCCGTTACTCGTTACCGAAAACGGAATCGGCACGAATGATGATCCGCAGCGAATCGAATATGTGCAGCAAGCGCTTGAAGGTGTCTTGTCGTGCATTGCCGATGGTATTGATGTGCAGGGCTATACCTATTGGAGCCTCATGGATAACTTCGAATGGGCATTTGGCTATCGGCCCCGTTTCGGGATCATCGAGGTAGATCGCGCAAATCAGCGACGCACAGTGAAGCCAAGCGGTGAATGGTTGGGCAGGATCGTTCGAGCAAACGCTCTCTGATTCGGGTGAATCCGGCGGTAACGAACGGACCAAGGGCACCGCAGGTGGCAACTAGGGTGGTTTGGTCCGACTTGAACGCGAGGAGCGCCCCCTGATGGGCCAGGAAATCAATCAGGAGTTCCCCGCGTCGTCACATACGGTGACGCCACTTCCTGAAACCTTCGGGGTCCTCGGAAAGGTTGTTTTCTCAATCCGGACCCGCGGGCTTCGCTACGCCCTCGTCGCTGTCGTAAATGTTGTCGTTGGGCAAAGTCTTCTCCTTGCCCTGCAGGGTGTCATGCGTCCAAGTTGGGCGAATGTTGTTGCCGTCTGCATTTCTGCCGTTCCGGCCTATTACATGAACCGCGCGTGGGTCTGGGGAAAACGCGGCAAGAGCCATTGGAAGAAAGAAGTGCTTCCGTTCTGGCTCTTCACGGTCGCCGGGTTGCTTCTTTCGACAGTCGCTATTTGGGTGGTCCATCGCTTTACCGATGCCAAGTTGGTCATCAACGTTGTTCAGTTGCTTTCGTTCGGTGTGCTTTGGGTCATCCGTTTCTTCGTGCTCGATAAGTTGTTCCATGTTGAAGTCTTCGAAGACGACACTCCCGACGAGGACTGAATGATGGATTCGGTAATGAAGGCTGCTGCCGAAGCCGCTCGTGGATTCATGCCCCCCGACGAAGGTGTGGCGCTTCACGAAGCCGCCCTTCTTGTTGCCGATAGCGCCGCTCCCTTGCTTGAGATTGGAAGCTATTGCGGTAAGTCGGGGATTTACCTCGGCTCGGCAGCGAAAGAGCGCAACACGATCCTCTTTGCGCTCGACCACCACCGCGGTTCTGAAGAAAACCAGCCCGGCTGGGAATGGCATGAGCCTGATCTCGTCGACCCCGATGTTGGCGTGATCGATACGTTGCCGCGATTCCGTCGCACAATTTTCGATGCGGGTCTCGAAGGAACAGTCGTTGCGCTTGTCGGCGATTCGCCGACTGTCGGATCAAGATGGGCGATCCCGCTGTCGTTTTTGTTTATCGACGGCGGGCATGGTTCCGAGCCGGCGCACCGTGATTTCGAACTCTGGACTCCCTGGATCGAACCCGGCGGAATTCTCGCAATCCATGATGTTTTCCCCGACCCCGCCGATGGCGGTCGTCCCCCGTATGAGATCTATTGCCGGGCGATCGAGTCCGGTGAGTTCACCGATATCTCAGCGACAGGGTCATTGCGGGTATTGCGCCGCAACTAATGCCCTAGGTCACGGAGCAATTGCTGCTCTTCGACACTGAGAACGATTCGACCACTCTTCCAGGCGGAGTCGATCTGTTCGTAGTGCCTGCGGGCCCGTTCGTTTAAACCGCGATTGTTGCAGTCCCGTAGAAGACGAAGGCGATGCCATGCGCCCATGCGTGGTTCGCGGAAATTTGAAAGCAATGTTTCCCACGGGCCGTAGGACAATTCGGCGTCGTCGCGGTGTTGATCGACGACAATGCCGAGAATCACCTCATCAATCGTTGGCCATCCCGACACAAGGCATTGGTCAACTTCTCGGTCGAAGTCGTTACTGAAACGGGAAACGTTGTTGGCCGATACTCCGAAAAGGCCTCCAGCAACCTTTGAGAAAGGTGTCTCTCTGTAGAACTGACCTCGGTCTTCGTATTCAGATGGGTCTGTCTCCCAGAGAACATTTGCGTGTAGTTCGCAGTCGCTCGATTCAAGAAGTATGTCGAACGTCTCTCCCTCAAGAGGCTGTGCAACTTCAAGGAGTGCGATATCTGCCCACCAGTACATTTTCGAGCCAAAGCAGTCTTGGTTGGCCGCAACTTCAAGTAGTCCCGGCTTCGACCAACCGAGCGCGATGTAGTCGGGAGTGTCCTTCACTGGGTTAGAGGCAGTTGGTGGACGTCGTTCCGCATCGAATGCTGCTGTGATCGTCGGGATATCGCGTGTTCGGGGAAATTGATCGAAGGGAAGACCGATGACTCGAGTCGAAGAGTCTGGTGCAAGGCGATGACGAATCTCCTGCAGCGGTTCTACGAGTTGAGGCTCGGTGAAAACAACTAATGGGTGTCGCGTTGAGAGGACCCCGCTGCAGCGCGTCAGGTACCAATCAATGTCTCGGCGGTCACTTGACTCGCGAGATTGAAGATCGACGAGCGCAGTGACAACTGTTGTCTGCGCTGAAGACACGAGAGTCAGTCGGCTCGATCGCTGATTGAATCGTCGGTGTCGATTTCAACCAACGGCGGAAGCGCGTCGTGGTCGATGAACAATCCTGATGCGGGAGAGGTACGGCTCAGTGCATCGGCCGCAAGGATGATTGCTGCATCGGTGTAGGTCGTGCGTTCGTCGGCCGGGAAGTGCACCTCGTCGGGGAACACGATGCCGGTCCAGTAGTGGCCGTCTTCGCACCGAAGTTGCTGGGCCCACGAAAACAACTGAAGAGCCTGTTCACGATTGCCGACCGACAACTCGGCGATGAGGCATTCGCAGGTTTCGGCTGCGGTGATCCACGGTCGGTCGCTAACGCAGCGAACGCCGCGACCTTCGACAACAAAGGTGTCTCGACGCGCATCAAGACGAGCGCGAGCTTCGGTGCGAGAGAGAACGCCGCCAAGAACGGGGTAGTACCAGTCCATCGCCCAGCGGGCTTTGGGGGCGAATGCATCAGGAGCATTGCCGAGGCAGTGCTGACGGATGACATGAGCCAGGCGTGCTGCGCTCAACTCCCAATCGGGACGTTCGTTGCCAAGAAGTTCTGCAATCGCAATTGCGCAGCGAAGGCTGTGGCAGATACTTGACGAACCAGTGAGCAAAGCGAATGACCACGGTGTGCCGTCAGCGTGACGAGCCCAAAGGATTTCGCCTCGAGGTGTCTGCAGATCAAGAACAAAGTCAATGGCCTTCTCGACAACTGGCCACATGGTTTCGACAAAACCAGGGTCGCGAGCAACAAGCCAGTGGTGCCAAACGCCTGCAGCGATGTACGCGATCGTGTTGGCGTCGAGTTTGTCTTGTTCGATTCCGTCAGCCAAGTAGTACTGATGCCAAGAGCCGTCATGGCGCTGAATATCGGCAAGCCACTGGTAGGCGTGCTCGGCTTCGGTGCGCATGCCTGCAAGATCGAGCGCCATGGCCGCTTCGATGTGATTCCACGGGTCGGCGTGGCCTCCCGGGTGCCACAGGACCATTCCATTGGGCTGTTGCCAGTCAGCAATTGCTTCTGCGGTCTGACGAACCTGCTCGGCAGTGATGATGTCGTCAACGGAGGGGATCTCGGTCATTTTGAACCTGCCATCGCGGCGTGTCGGATTGGCTTGGTCGCGTAGACAACAAGCGACTTCCCCAACACGGGGTTGAGTGCCTTTTCGGTGAGCCGGGTCAGCGGGGGAGCCGACATGATGTCCCACTCAAGAAACTTTGTGTACACCTTGACCGCAGCGTTGGTGTCGTTCCGCGGGCCGACTGCGCAACGAAGCCACCAGTAGGGCGAGTGCAATGCGTGGGCGCGGTGTGAACTTCCAGGAATGAGGCCAGCGTTCTTCATCTTTAGGCGAAGGTCAGACTCTGAGTAGATGCGAACGTGTCCACCTTCCGACTTCGGCGCGTAGTATTCGTCGGAAAGTCTCCAGCAAATTTTCTCTGGGAACTCAGCAGGAACAGTGATGGCGATCGTGCCACCGGGACGCAACACCCGAATGAATTCCGAGAGAGCTGCGTTGTCGTCGGGAACATGTTCCATCACTTCGGACGCAATGATTCGATCGAACGATGCGTCGGCGAAAGGAAGCTTGGTTCCATCGCCGGCAACTGACGTGCACGAAATCGTCGGTGCAATTTCACCAGCGTCTTTCATGGCTGATGTTGTCGCAGCAACCTGTTCAAGTTCAGGAACGGCCATATCGCAGGCCACAACTCGTGCTCCGCGGCGCAACGCTTCGAACGCGTGACGACCAAAGCCGCAGCCCAGATCGAGCAAGCGGTCTCCGGGGCGAAGGCCCAAACGGTCGTAGTCGGCGGTCAGCATTGCTCAGGATCCTGGACGAGTGACGCGCGAGCGCTGGAAACGTGGGGCTGCACCAGCGCCGCCGGGTCGGCGGGCCTGAATGTGCGGGGTCTCCGCGAGAAGCGCGCGGTAATGCTCAACCGTGCCGGTCGCGGTGTGGCGCCATGTCCAGCGATCGATGACACGTTGGCGGCCAGCGGCACCAATGCGGTCGCGCAACGCAGGATCATCGAGTGCAGTGCGCAGCATCGCCGCAAGGGCTTCGCTGTCGCCGGGAGGAACGACGAGTGCAGTTTCGTTGTGATTTCCAACAACCTCAGGAAGCGCACCGCCGCTCGTGGCAACGAGCGGAACGCCGCAACTCATTGCTTCAATGGCTGGAAGGGAGAAGCCTTCATACAGCGAAGGAACGACGGCGACCTGTGCTTCGGAGTAGAGCTCAATGATGCGCTCTTCGGGTACGCCGGTGATGAAGGTGACTGCGTCTCGAAGTCCGAGCTCGTCGATAATGCGAGCCGAAGGCCCACCTTCTTTGAGACGACCGATAACGACGAGCTCGATATGCCGTTCGGTGCGAAGTTTGGCGATTGCCTCAAGGAGGTAACGCAGTCCCTTCATCGTGACGTCGGCACTCGCAGTAGTGATGAGTCGGCCAGGAATGCGCTGAACGCTGGGGATGGGCTTGAACAATTCCTGATCAACACCAACAGGCACAACGTGAAGTCGGTCGAGCGGAACGTTCTGATCAGCATGAATGTCTGCAAGAGAGTTCTGCGACACCGTGATGACGCGGGGCATACGTGACGCGACACGCGTCTGCATCTTGGTGAAGCTGTACCAGCGACCCTTCGAGAATCGCTTCCATGCGGTCTCAGCGTGTTCCATCTCAAGACGGCGATCAACGGTGATGGGGTGGTGGATCGTGGCCAAGACGGGAAGTCCGTCGCGCTCCATACCGAGCAAGCCGTAGCCAAGGCACTGATTGTCTTGAACGAGATCGAACTCATTGACGCGTGAGCGAAGGTGCTGCCAAGCGCGGAAACTGAATGCAAGGGGCTCGGGGAATGATCCGGCCATGAAACTGCCGACCTCGATGGCATCGCCAAGGTTCTTGATTTCGAATGGCAGCGGCAGGCGCATCGGGTACGCGTCGTTGTAAATGTCGAGGCTGGGAAGCTCTACGAGCGGTACCCGGGGATCAAGAACTGGGAAGGGCTGCCCGCCCAAGACCTCTACCTCGTGGCCAAGATCAACGAGGGCCTTGGTGAGATGCCGGGTGTACACGCCCTGACCGCCGACATGGGGCTTTCCCCGGTAGGTGAGGAAAGCAATGCGCAGGGGGAGCTCGCCGTCAGCGGCAAGATCGGTGCGCCCGGAGGATTCGGGGCGGGGAGACATGGGTCGTCAAGTTTCGTCGGGAATCTTGACAAAGGTCAAGACAGGGCCAAATCGTTGTCCACAGGCCCTATCGGGGCGAGACCGGCCGGGTGAGAGCAGTCATTCTCCCCGTCGAGGTTTGAGTTTCGAACCTATGGCCTCGAAATGATTCGTCGCGAACCACCAAGAGAGTGCGAGAAGGATCGCCGAGAGCCAAATGACGGGCATTGGACCAATGACGGTCGCGATCGTGTCGCCCGATCGAAGCATGACGTCTTGTTGCAGTACCGCTTGCTCCGAAATTGACGTTCGCTCCAGAACGTTTCCTGAAGGATTGACGATTGCGGAGAAACCGGTTGGAGCGGCTTGCAGAACCCATCGACCAGTTTCGATTGCGCGGAGTTGGCTTGAAGCAACTTGCTGTGTTTGCACCTGAGTGAGCCAGTAGCTCGAACCGTTGGTGGGGTTAAGGAGAATCTGGCCGCCGTGCAGCACTCCATCTCTTCCCCGGTTTGTGAAGAAGATTTCCCAAGAAATTGCGATTGCCAAGTCGCCGGCAGGTGTTCGGACGATCGCTGGTTCAGTGCCAGCTCTTGCCTCACGAACAGGAATACCGGTGTTGGTGCCGGCAACGCTTTCGATGAGCCAACGAAGGGGCACGTACTCGCCAAAGGGAACGCGACGGACCTTGTCGTATCGCCCTCCGGTGCTGCCATCGGGGAGATAGACAATCGACGCGTTCGCGAAGCTTGACGAATCGAGTACCTCTGTAATTCCGGCAACAAGAGTGGTGTTGAGGTCTTTGGCAAGGGCAGAGAGTTCAGCGTTTTCTCTTGCCGATGCGATTGGCGCGTCAACGGCAACAACGTTCTCGGGCCACACAACGAGATCTACAGGTGTCGTGATCAGCGACGAGGCTTCGATATGTCGATCGAAGACATCGCGGGGATCAGTTTCAGTTGCGCGCGTTCCTTGTGGTCCGCCGCCCTGTACAACCGCAGCATTGATGGTGCGAATGTCGGAGCCACTGGGTGCCACGATGGCAGCGAGCCAAAGCGCAATAACTCCGGCGAGTGCGGCGGCGCCAATGACGTGGCGTCGCTCCCATGCCGCCGATAGCGCTACGCCGATGACGGCGACCGCGAATGTCACTCCGACGGCGCAGAGCACGCGCGCAATTTGGCCGAGTGGAGCGCTTGCTTGACCCATAGCGGTTGTTGCAAGCGGAACTCCACCAAAGGGGAACGTGCACCGAGCAGCTTCAGCCAACGTGAACGCCGCGGGCAGGCCAAGCCACCGCACCCATGCGGACGAGCTGCGTCCAGGCACTGCGAGTCCCGCAATGCCGACGTAGAGACTGAAGACCACGATGGCGATGAGGTAACCGGGAGCGGTGAGATCAACCATCCACAACATCGACGGCGTGAACCACGCGGCGGCGAACACGATCGAACGCACGATGCGGGCACGCGGTTTCGCGTTGCGTAAGAGCCGATCCCACATAGCAATGCCGAGAAAGGCAAGCGGCCACCATCCCCAGGGGGGAACCGAGGCGGCAAGACAGAGTCCGGCGATGACGGCGCGGAGGAGTGCTCGCAGAGTGCGCGGATCAATCATTGAGCTAGGCGTGTTGAAGTTGTGTCCGACGACCGATGCGAAGCGCGAGTTCTCGAACCGCAAGCACAACGAAGAAGATTGCGACTGCAGTGCCGGCCATCGTTGCGCCTGCGGCCGTGTCGAAGTGGTAGGTGATGAGCAGTCCAATAAAGATTGATGAAACGCCAATGAAGCAAGCGGTGGCCATCATTGCGGGAACGCGACGGACAAGAAGAGCGGCTGTCGCAGGTGGAGCAATGAGCAAACCGAACACAAGGAGCGTTCCCACGGTGCGGAACGATGCGACGATGGCGATGGCAATGAGCGTGAGCATTGCGATGTGAGCCAGACGCGGACGCATTCCGAGGGTGGCAGCTTTTTCTGGGTTAAACGAAAGAGCCAAAAACAAGCGGTGAAATGCAATGACGGCAACCAGCGTGAATATGGCGGCCACGGCCTGAAGCCATATGTCGGAGTCCTTTACGCCCAACACCGAGCCGAAGAGGAATGACGTGAGGTCACCAGAAAACGAACGTGTTCGAGAAATGATGACAACACCAAGTGCAAGCATGCCGACGAAGAGCAGCCCAATACCTGTATCGGTGGACAGCTTTGAAGCGCGGTTCACCAGATTGATGCCGATCACCATCACGATGGCGGAAACGAACGCACCAATTGCGATGTCGATGCCGATGATGAATGCGACAGCGATGCCGGGCAGCACTCCATGGGCAAGCGCATCGCCCATGAACGACATTCCCCGAATGACGACCCACGTGCCGATGAGCGAGCACGCGATTGCAGCAAGAGATCCTGCGAGCAGTGCCCGCAGGATGAACTCATACTGAAAGGGTTCGATTAGCCAATCCACAGTTCCCGGAGGCTAGAGCCTGCATTCGCTGGAAGCAGGATCTTCAGCGCCCGCTGAGTCCATTGGCGATAAGGCGAGCCGTTGTGACGATGAGACCGGGGTAGGTCGCTGTCGGACTTCCCGGCTCGCCAAGTGTGTCGGTAGAAAGCTCGACCACGCTGACTTGAGAGCCAACTTCGCGAGCCAGCGATTCGATCAGTTTCGAAGAAACGGTGCTTTCCGAGAAGATCGCTTTCACATTGTTCGTTTCGATGAGTGCGACAAGGTCGCTGATGTCGGCGGCACTGGGTTCGGCCAAGGTCGAACCTCCGGGGATGACCGTCCCGATGACCTCAAGGTTGAACCTTTGGGCGAAGTATTCGAGGGCGTCGTGGTTCGTGATGAGTTTGCGCTGGTCGTCGGGGAGTTCAGCAAGAAGTGCGCGCGCTTCGGTTTCAGCGGCACGAGCAGCATCGGCGTAGGTTGCCGCTCGCTGCTGGAATGGCGCAGCATCGAGTCCGGTCGTTGTTGCAAGTTGGGTTGCGACAAGGGATGCCGCGGTGGCCATACGTTCCGGATCCAGCCAAACATGGGGATCTTCGGAGCCATGACCATGTTCTTCTTCTTTTTCGGCGGGTGGTTCTTCTTCGTGGCCGTGTTCGTCTTCTTCGGAATGGCCTTCGTCCTTAGTCGTGCTGAGGGCGAGCGGATCAAGCTGTTCGCCCACTTCGAAAACGGGCACGCCATCTTTTTGAGCCCCCTCAAGCGCCGACTCGAGACGCTCTTCGAGCCCGAGCCCGTTCGCCACGATCAACGAGGCATCGCGCAATTGCGCGGCCTGTGCGGCAGACGGTTCAAAGTCATGCGGGTCAGCGCCCAGGGGAATGAGGACCTCAACGTTGACCTGATCGCCACCCACCTGACGGACAAGGTCGCCGAGGATTGGCGTGGTCGCAATCACGAACGGCCGATTCGAGTCGGGGACTGTCGATGACGTGGTGTCTTTTGAGTCACTTCCGCAGGAGGCAAGAAGTCCCAGAACTGAGAGGAGGGCCAGCACCGCAAAGGTTGCAGAGCGCTTATGGGGTTTGGGCAAGGACGGTGTGCGGGTCATGGTGACTCCATAGTGGGAATGAGAAGCATTCTCATTATGGAGGAGTTCGGGAAGATTCGCAACCCGGGTCTGGGCGGCCTACCCAAATTCTTGGGTGTTACTGCCCGGGAAGTTTCAGCCGCGGCGGCAGGACGCGGTCGGCGATGACCGTATAGGGCTGCACCTCTGCCTGGATGGTGATGGCGCCGGCTCGCTCGAACTGCAGAGTGATCGGAATTTTTTCGCCGATGACCAGCGGGGAAGTGAGTCCGCGAAGAAGAAGTTGATTTCCACCAGGGATGAACTTCATATCGGTGAATCCAGGAATGTCGATTCGTTCCACCGTCATGTACGTCCCGCCTATCGCGGCGGAATCAGGAGTGCTCGTGGTTGTGGTGGGGTCGATGATCTGCAGTACCACCGAAGCGGCCGCAGGCGTAGAGGCGCCAAGCAAGGTGTCAGAACCGCCAGCATTTTGGAGGAGGAAATACGCACCGGTTGGATCGTTTGCCGCGCCTACAAGTTCAGACCGAAACAAGAGCGTGGGTTCTGGGGACTTGAAGGGTCGAATAAACGCGACAAGAACGAGAACGCCGATGCAGAAGACGATGACGTAGAGCGGTGCAAATCGCATGATGCGCGCGTAGATGTCGGGCTTCGGTTGCTCTGCTGAAGTGCCTGCGGGGGAATCGGTAGTCATCAACAGTCCGTTCTCGTTGCGAGACCTTCATCCTTGCCGCCGAGCTGGGTGTTGGTCAGATCGGGGGAGCGTGCGGGAGTTCTCCCCGGGAAAGCGCATCAAGCCAGGCTGCCAACTCATCGGCGAGGGGCGTATCGAAGCGGTGCCCGCCACTTACCTCGACCCAAGTGACGAGTGCATCGGCACGATGAAGTGCCTTTGATGCGGAACGACCTCGGATGGGCTCGACGAGTTCGTCGTCCTCGCCGTGGGCGAAGAGGATGGGTCGTTGTGACGCGCGAGAGAGGTCAATCAGTTGTTGATCGCGGCTCGGAAGGTAGGACGCGAGTGCGGCAACAGCGCCTGGAGTCACCGTAGAAGTGGGATCGACAAGGTGGGCGAGTGCAAGTGCGCCACCTTGGGAAAACCCAGCGATGATGAGTTCATCCTGACTGAGGCCCGTTTCAGTGAGAAGCGCGGCACACAACGAATCAATGCCGGCAAGCGCTGACGCAAGAGCATCAGGCTCAGGACCGTTTTCATCGACGTTGTACCAGTAAGGGCCGCGCTCGCTAGGAGTTTGCGGCTCGACGACAACGACTAGCCATTGCTCGTTGGGATCGAACATCGACGCACGATCAAGGAACGGCTCGGGCGTATCGCCATAACCGGGAATGAGTACGAGCAGGCGTTCAGGCGTTGTTGGCCCTCGGCGAATGCTTCGCAATGAGTTGGTCATCGAACCCTTCCAGCTGCAGTTGTTGCGCCAGTCCACCAGTTAATGGAGTCATAGCGCACCACACCTGAGCTGTTCGGTGAGTGAATCATCATGCCGTCGCCAACGTAGAGCCCGACATGGTCTGGCTGGCCGCCACGGAAGCCCCAGTTGAAGACGAGGTCGCCGGGTTCGAGTTGATCGAGGGCAATGCGTTCGACGCCAGCCCATTGGGCGCCGGAGTTGTGGGGAAGCTCGACGCCCAACTGCATCCAGGCCCAGCGAGTGAAACCGGAACAATCGAAGGCATAGGGACCGCCAGCGGAATACACATACGGAGCGCCAAGCTTGGTTTCGCCTGCGTCGACAACCGCTTGGCCGATCGCCATTCGCCAGACAGCGGCAGTCAGTGCCGGACCGCTTTCAGGGATGGGCTCGGTTGAACTGAGCGTGGTACTCGTGAGCGTGGGGAGGATGGAGACCTCAGCGACCGACGAAGTTGCGGGCAGCGCAGAGGTCGAACTTGGAACAACCCACAGTCCGAGTGTGAGGAGGGCGACCACCATGATGGGGACGAGGGTCAGGGAATGAACGAGGCGGATCCGGCCAAGGGGGTTCGTGCTCATTGTTACGAAAGTGTTGCGGTTTGATCGCAGTCTCGCAACGCAGCCGCAACATTTCTGCAGCAATAGGGGCCTGAACAGGGGAAATGCCCATAGAATTTTGTGTCACAAACCCCATAAAATCGACCTCATTTGACGATCGGCGATCGTGAATGGGTCGGGACAGAGGTGCAGAACGGGAGCTCAGGCGATGTCGGCAGCGGCCTGGCGGCCCTGACGGATGCACGCGGGAAGGCCGAGGCCGTCATAGGCGGCACCGGCGAGGTGGATGCCGGGAGCTTCGTCGCTCACCCCGGCGCGCCATGCTGCGACGCGGGCGGGATGGCCGGGTCGGTACTGCGGAAGAGCGTCAATCCAGCGAGTCACTCGGGATTCAATCGGCGGAGCAGTGATTCCCATCGTGGTGTTGAGGTCGACGCCAAGTGCTTCGACGAGCGATGAATCGTCAAGATCGAGCGCGTGGGTATCGCCGTGCTTGCCGGCAGAGATGCGCAGGATGGCGACCTCGGGATCGTCGAGGTGGGCCCATTTGGCCGATGCCCAAGAACAGGCGGTGAGCGTGGGCAGCGGATCGGTCTGGGCCACGAGGAAACCACTGGCATCGAGTGGAACGCCGAGAGATTTCTTCGAAACAGCGAGACTGACCATGGCGGCGGACGCGTACTCAACCGAGGCGAGATCGCCAGCGGTTTCGGGGGCGATTGACTCGAGGAGGCGTGCGGTCGGGTGCGCGGGTGTCGCAAAGATGATCTCGTCGGCGGCGATAGCGCCGAGCGGCGTTGTCACTGTCCAACCACCGCCGTCGGGCGCAATGGAAGAAACCGGGCATGAAAGATGCACCGGAACGTCGGCCTGTGTGAGTCGGGCGAGAATCAGATCGGTGAGTGTCTGTGTGCCTACCGGGATGCCGTGGAAGACCGGCGCGTCGGGGTGATGCTGTGCAGCGGTTGTTTGCTCACGCAGTGCAGTGATGAGGCTGGGGGACTTAC
>JNSL01000099.1_pt1 | contig 15366 bp, 11 predicted proteins | sample 210691 | NCBI WGS metagenome assembly JNSL01 (sample SAMN02808685, study PRJNA238866) | freshwater metagenome | biome: fresh water; feature: freshwater reservoir; material: water; isolation source: water column of the freshwater reservoir Embalse de Amadorio in Spain | place: Spain: Valencia ...
CTGGGTGTAAGTGCACCCGAGAGAATGTGATTATGTCTGGGCAACTCAATCCTCAAATCTGGCCCGCATCAGCAACACGGAATTCAGCTGGGGAAATTACCATTGCAGGATTACCAGTAACACAAATTGCCAAAGAGTATGGCACTCCAGTTTTTATCTTTGACGAAGCTGATGTGCGAAAGCGTGCCAAAGATTACGTAACAGCATTCACAGTTGATGACATAGCGACCACTGTGCACTACGCAGCCAAAGCGTTTATAACAACCAAGATTGCGCAGTGGATGCATCAAGAAGGACTCGGCATAGACGTGTCAAGTGCTGGTGAACTTGAGGTAGCAATTCGCGCCGGAGTTGATCCAAGCCACATCATCATGCATGGAAACAATAAAAGTGTTAGTGATCTCGAGCGCGCTGTTGAAGTAGGTGTTGGTCGAGTAATTATTGACAGCTTGATTGAGATTGAAAGACTAAATGCAATTGCAGCCCGAGCCGGAATGGTTCAGCAAGTTTTATTGCGGCTCACAGTGGGCGTAGAAGCCCATACCCATGAAGCAATTTCCACCGCTCATGAAGATCAAAAATTCGGCCTCTCGGTTGCCTCCGGTATGGCTATGGCTGCAGTAGAAAATGTGTTAGCTTGCGATTCTTTGTCGTTGGCCGGTCTGCACTCACACATTGGTTCGCAAATCTTTGATGCAACGGGGTTTGAATTAGCCACTCATCGCGTTGTTGATTTTGCGGCCCAGATTCTTGATGTACATGGAATCGCGGTAAGTGAATTAAATGTTGGTGGCGGAATGGGTATTGCCTATGTGGACGGCGATGATCCGTTAGACGTATTTGAGATGGCAAATTCCATCTTGGATATAGTTCGATCGCAATGCGCGCGCGTTAAATTACCGATTCCACATATCAGCGTGGAACCAGGGCGAGCGATAATCGGAAACCCTGGAATCACGGTTTATGAAGTTGGAACCGTAAAGCCAGTAGTTCTTGATAGCGGATTAGTCCGGCATTACATTTCAGTCGATGGTGGCATGAGCGACAACATCCGTACTGCTTTATATGACGCGCAATACTGCGCCGAAGTCGCCAATCGAACGCCGAGTGAGTTACAGGTAATTTCTCGAGTGGTTGGGAAGCATTGCGAAACCGGAGACATTGTTGTCAGGGATATCGACTTGGCAACTGACATTCGACCAGGAGATCTATTAGCGGTTGCGGCAACTGGAGCGTATTGCAGATCCATGGCTAGTAACTACAACCACATTCCGCGCCCATCTGTAATAAGTGTCGCTGCGGGCGTAGCCCAAGTGCTACTTCGCCGAGAATCACTAGCAGATGTGCTGGCAACAGATCCAGGGATTAATTAATACCTAACCAGCCACGTATTTGGCTAGATTCTGCGCTTTCTGCCAGACTTAGTAGGCCTTGCGATAGCCAAGGAAGGCACTGGTTAAGGCACTGTATTAATACTGTACGAACTAGGAGACAAAAATGAGTTCCCCAATAACAGTTGCACTACTTGGTGGTGGCACTGTGGGGGCCAGCGTTGCTCACTTACTTTCTGAAAGCGCCACTGATTTAACAGCTCGGATTGGCAGTGAACTGAAGTTAATCGGTGTTGCTGTCCAAGATATAAGTAAGCCGCGACCTGGGGTCGATCCAAGTTTGTTAACTACGGACGCAGCAACACTTGCTGCCTCTAGCGCAGATATTGTGATTGAAGTTATCGGTGGCATTGAGCCGGCAAAAACTTTGATCGAATCTGCAATAGCTCATGGTTCATCAGTTGTGACTGCTAATAAAGCATTGCTTGCTGCGCATGGTGCGCACTTACACAAACTTGCCGAAGATGCTGGCGTTGATCTGTATTACGAAGCCGCAGTTGCCGGCGCAATTCCATTACTTCGCCCGTTACGCGAATCTTTATCTGGCGATAAAGTAACTAAAATTCTTGGCATCGTCAATGGCACAACAAACTTTATTTTAAGCAAAATGTACAACGATGGCGCTGCGTATGAAACTGTTCTTAAGGAAGCGCAAGATTTAGGTTACGCCGAATCGGATCCAACTGCAGACGTTGAAGGATTTGATAGCGCAGCTAAAGCTGCAATTCTTGCCGGCTTGGCTTTTCACACAAACGTCACCGCCGAAGATGTTTACCGTGAGGGAATGACCAAGGTAACTGCTGATGACATTGCTGCGGCAAAATCTCTCGGCTATGTCATTAAGTTGCTTGCAATTGCTGAACTTACTGATGATGAAAAGGGCATTATTGTCCGCGTGCACCCTTCGATGATTCCGGTGACTCACCCGCTAGCAAGTGTTCGAGACGCATTTAATGCCGTTTTTGTTGAAGCACATTCAGCCGGCGAAGTAATGTTTTATGGTCGTGGCGCAGGCGGTGCGCCCACGGCAAGTTCGGTTGTTGGCGATGTTGTCGCTGCAGCCCGCAATCGATTATCCGGTTCGCTTGGCCCAGCACAAAGTATTTATGCAGATTTAGAACTTCGTCCAATTGGAGAGGCAAAGACTTCCTATTACTTGAACCTAAAAGTGGCTGATGAATCAGGTGTGCTCGCTGCCATCTCAAATGAATTTGCAAAGCATGATGTTTCAATTCAGGCAGTTCGCCAAGATGGTGAGGGCGACGCTGCCAGTTTGATCATCCGAACTCACCAAGCCCCAGAATCTAGATTGCGCGCAACTGTTGAAGCGCTGGAAAACATGAAAGCAGTTCGCGAAGTCCTTGGCGTGATGCGAGTCGAAGGTGCGGGCGCTTAGTAATGGCTCACATATGGCGAGGCGTTATAGCGGAGTATCGAGATCGTTTACCAATTGCCCCAAATGACGTCGTAGTTACTTTAGGCGAAGGTGGCACACCGCTGGTTTACGCGTGCACTTTGTCCGAGGCAACTGGTGCCAAAGTTTATTTAAAAGTTGAAGGCATGAACCCAACTGGATCCTTCAAGGATCGTGGCATGACCATGGCAATCACCGACGCTGTTCGAAATGGCGCATCTGCTGTGGTTTGTGCTTCAACCGGAAATACCAGTGCAGCAGCAGCGGCATATGCAACTAAAGCTGGAATGAAATGCGCAGTGCTGGTTCCCCAGGGAAAAATTGCGATGGGCAAATTAGCCCAAGCGGTAATTCATGGCGCTACGATCCTTCAAGTTGATGGAAATTTTGATGATTGCTTGGAGATAGCGCGAGGACTAGGTCAGGACTATCCAATTTCATTAGTAAATTCGGTTAATCCAACAAGACTGCAAGGTCAAAAAACTGCAGCATTTGAAATCGTTGACGCACTTGGTGATGCCCCAGACATTCACTGTTTGCCCGTTGGAAATGCCGGAAACATTTCGGCCTATTGGATGGGCTTTACCGAGTATTACCAAGACAAGATTTCAACTAAGCGCCCACAGATGTGGGGCTTCCAGGCAGCAGGGGCTGCTCCATTTGTAGCTGGCCATCCAATTGCTAAGCCAGAAACTATCGCAACTGCAATTCGCATTGGTAAACCAGCGTCTTGGGATTTAGCGATCGCAGCCCGGGATGATTCTGGTGGCCTAATTGACGCTGTTACTGATGAACGAATTTTACAGGCTTACCGAATGCTGGCCGATAAAGAAGGGTTCTTTGTGGAACCATCAAGCGCCGCATCTGTTGCCGGACTTTTGCAGCAAGCACAGCGCGGATTAGTTGATGCTGGCTCAACAATTGTTTGCACGGTAACTGGTAACGGTTTAAAAGATACGCAATGGGCATTAGAAGATGCAAGAGATCCAGTTTTGATTCCAATTGATGTCAAGGCAGCAGCAGCTGTTTTAGGACTTGCCTGATGGCACGCAAAGTTTCGGTATCCGTTCCAGCAACAAGTGCAAATCTTGGACCAGGTTATGACGCATTTGGCTTGGCCTTAGAAATTCGAGACTTTGTAACTGCGACTTTCACTGACGATAATCAAATAACAGTAAATATCGTTGGCCAAGGTGCTGGTGATTTGCCAACAGATGGAACTCACTTGATTGCAAAAACAATCATTGACGCATGTAAAGCATTTGGCACACAAGTAACTGGACTTCAAATTGAGTGCAAGAACGCAATCCCGCAAGGCAGGGGATTAGGTTCCAGCGCTGCAGCAATTGTCGCCGGGTTAGTACTTGCCAGTGAGTTAACTTACGCCAGGGCAAGTGAAGACGAACTACTCCAAATGGCAAATGCAATCGAGGGACATCCTGATAATGTGGCTGCCTGCTTATTGGGCGCACTTACTATTGCGTGGCTGGAATCAGACAACCGAGCAAATAGTGTTTCGATGAATGTGCATGAGGATATTTTTCCAGTTCTAGGAATCCCGCAAACTCAGCTAGATACCCATAAAGCACGTGGTTTGATTCCCGAAACGATTCCTCACGTTGATGCAGCTTTTAATGTTGGACGCTCCGCACTTTTGGTTGCAGCCATGATTGGTAATCCAGATTTTCTATTAGAAGCAACCCAAGACAAATTGCACCAGCCATTTCGGGCAGCTGCCTACCCTGAGTCGATGGAACTCATTGGGCTGCTTCGAGAAGTGGGAATTGCTGCCTGCATAAGTGGCGCTGGCCCAACAATTATTGCCCTATCAACATCGGATCAGGTGGCCCAAGCATCTGAAATCATTGCAAAATTTGGATTCACCAGCGCCCCAGTTGCGGTAGCTGACTTAGGCGTCACAACTGAAGTTTTGGATTCAGGGGAGAGTAATTCAGCTCTGGAAACGACCGAAAACTAGGGTTTCTGGCTCGGAAATTTCGCAGTTATCGATTCGACCTGCTAGTGTTTTCCTCATCGGTTGAATTTCTTTCGCCGAACATCCCGCAAAATCTTAGCGAAACGCTCGTGCATTTCTGCTGGATAGAAAAATACCTAAAACTAACTACTCAAAACAAAGGGACACATAAGTGACCGAGACAAGTGCTAAAGACAATGGTTTAGCGACCAAACTACTTCCAGAATTAAAGGCAATGGCTGCCGGACTTGGAATTGACGGTTCATCAGGAATGCGAAAGGCCGAATTAGTATCGGCGATTGGCGCCAAGCAAGGCGGCGGTAGAGGCACTCGTTCAGCTTCCCGCCCCGCTGGAGCCGCAACTGATTCCGAAACTCGTGAAGACCGTGCACCACGTGAAGACCGTGCACCACGTGAAGACCGTGCACCACGCGAAGACCGTGCACCACGTAACAACGACAACAACAACGACAATGATTCTGGTGATCGGGGCGATCGCAATGACCGCAATAATCGCAACCGTCGCGGCCGTGATCGCAATGACCGCAACAGCCGCAACACTCGCAGTCCACGTGGTGGCGATCGTGATTACGACTTAGAAGTATCTGAAGATGATGTGTTGCTTCCAGTAGCTGGAATCATCGACATCCTGGACAACTACGCATTCGTTCGCACCTCCGGCTACTTGCCAGGTCCAAGCGATGTTTACGTCTCAATGGGACTTGTAAAGCGCTTTTCACTTCGCAAGGGTGACGCAGTAACTGGACAGGTTAAGCAGCCACGCGAAGGTGACCGACCACAGAAATTCAACCCACTTGTTCGCATTGAATCGATAAATGGTCTTGAGCCAGATGAGGCAATCAAGCGCGTTGACTTTGGTAAGTTAACCCCGCTTTACCCGCAGGATCGGTTACGCCTGGAAACTGTTCCAAATAACTTAGTTACTCGCGTAATTGACTTGGTAGCACCTATTGGTAAGGGTCAACGTGGTCTAATCGTTTCCCCACCAAAGGCCGGTAAGACCATGATTCTGCAAAACATTGCAAACGCAATTGCAGAAAACAATCCAGAAGTTCACTTGATGGTTGTACTAGTCGATGAACGTCCAGAAGAAGTTACCGATATGCAGCGCTCAGTTAAGGGTGAAGTTATCGCTTCGACTTTTGATCGTCCTGCAGAAGATCACACCACAATCGCCGAACTTGCAATTGAGCGCGCTAAGCGTTTAGTTGAAATGGGACACGATGTAGTGGTCTTGCTTGACTCAATGACGCGTTTAGGTCGCGCTTACAACCTTTCAGCTCCAGCCTCTGGTCGTATTCTTTCCGGTGGTGTTGATTCTGCAGCGCTTTACCCACCTAAGAAGTTCTTCGGTGCTGCGCGAAATATCGAAGAGGGCGGTTCGCTAACTATTTTGGCTACTGCGCTGGTTGATACCGGATCTCGAATGGACGAAGTAATCTTCGAAGAATTCAAGGGAACTGGCAACATGGAACTCAAGCTCGATCGTCGCCTGGCAGATCGTCGCATTTTCCCTGCAGTTGATGTGGAAGCATCTGGTACTCGTCGTGAAGAAATTCTGTTAGCTGCTGATGAGCTAAAGGTAATTTGGAAACTCCGTCGCGTACTTCACGCTCTTGATTCACAGCAATCTCTTGAATTGTTGTTAACCAAACTTCGTGAGACTAAGAGCAACCTTGATTTCTTGATGCAGGTACAAAAGACGACGCCTGAAGCTCCTGGTGGCATGGGCTCCGACAGCATGGATAACGTGGATTAAACCTCTGGTTTAATCCACGTCGATAAGTACTGTCCGATTAATCCGCAGAATTAACCCACGTCGATAGGTACTGTCCGATTAAACCTCTGGTTTAATCAACGTGGGTAAGTACTGTCAGATTAATCAGCACTGACAATTCTTGACTAATCGACTAATTCCGAAGACATACTAAAAAATCTCTCAAAATATCTATTACTAAAGGACCGGATGCTCACATGAGTATCGGGTCCTTTAGTGCTTCAATTGATAGATGTGTATTGGCACATCAGGATATTTCCCCAAATCCCTTGACTTAAGTGGCCAAAGGCTATTTGATTCAAGAAGGAGTCCGTATGAGGGGAAACGATGCAGGCATGCAATTAATACCTGTTTCGTTTGTAGCAACTAGAAAATCTAGGAAATATACCTCAACTATTTTTTGGGCAATTGGCATCGCGCTAATTGGCTTAGTTGGAAATGGATTGTCGCAGGCGCCTCAATTACTTCTTGCAAACTCACTGACATTACTTATTGGTGTCCTCGCCTTGCAGATTTTTAGCGGTAATAGCGGAATTTTAAGTTTTGGGCATGTTGGATTTGTCGGGGTTTCGGCTTACACCACTGGCATAATGTCGATGACCCCAGAGATCAAGAAAGCTTCATTATCCTCGCTGCCAGTTGCCTTGCAAGAAATATCATTACCATTTCCAGTTGCAATGATTTGTGGAGTAGTTGCTGCCACTTTGGTCGGAGTGCTTTCAGGCTTAGTCATTGCTCGACTGCGAGATTCAGCATCTATTGCATCCGTTGGAATTCTCATAATCATCCACGGAACATTGGTTGGTGCAGAAGATTTTACCCGCGGAAGTCAAACCTTTTTTGGAGTAGAGCGATTTACCACTGTTCCGGTAGCAGCCTCGGTCGCAATTATTGCGCTAATCGTTTCGCGCTGGTTTAGAGATTCTAGAGTTGGACTCCACGTCAGGGCCTCTCGTGACGATGTAATTTCAGCATCCAGTTCAGGCGTGCGGGTACAGCTAAGTCAATTCAAGGCCTGGGTTTTATCAGCGGCAGTAGCAGGCGGAATGGGTGCTTGCTATGCCGGACTTTTGGGTGCCTTCTCGCCAAAAGATTTTTACTTCACATTAACTTTGACGATGCTAACCATGCTCATTGTTGGTGGCTCGGGCTCCGTTGCTGGAGCTGTAATTGGTGTGGCTTTGGTCATGACGGTAATCGAAAACTTGCGAAAAATTGGTGACAGTATCGGCTTATTCGGTCTAACTAATGCTGGATTAGCAGTCATCATTTTGTTAACTTTATATTTGCGTCCAAAAGGCATTATGGGATTTCACGAGCCAGAGGAAATCGCAGCTTTTGGTGGCGACGCACCCACACTAACTGAGCAAGACTTACCGAGCGGAATAGTTTCTGCGTCCGAAGAAGTTTTATCAGTGACTGGTCTAACCAAAAAGTTTTCAGGATTAGTGGCTCTCGACGACGCCGCAATTTTCGTGCAGCGGGGCAAAATTTCGGGGTTGATTGGTCCAAATGGATCAGGTAAGTCCACAATGGTCAACTGCATAACTGGCGTCACAAGGGCAGACTCTGTCGATATAAATTTGGGGCCTTTGCAAATTCACAAGGAGCATACTTGGCAGCGAGCCAGAGCCGGCCTTGGTAGAACTTTTCAAAACATCCGGCTATTTAGAAATCTCACAGTTTTGGACAATGTGGTCGTTGCCTGTGTTTCAGCAGGTGAGTCAGTAAAGTCGGCAGATAAATCTGCTTTGGCATTGTTAAATCAAGTGGGAGTACTACATCACGCATATCGATTTGCTGGCGAACTTTCTTTCGGTGATCAACGAAGGGTTGAGATTGCTCGCGCGCTAGCACTTCGGCCTTCCGTTTTATTGTTGGATGAACCGGCTGCTGGTATGAATCCTGCTGAATCCGCGGCGCTTCTTGCACAGTTCCGGGAAATCATGAAACAGGCTAATGCGGGAATGCTTCTCATCGATCACGATGTGACCCTAATTCGGTCAGCTTGCGATTCATTAACCGTGCTTGATCACGGAAAAGTAATTGCTCAAGGTAATCCAGAACAAGTTTTGTCTCTGCCTGAAGTGCATGCTGCATATTTAGGTTGGGGTGATGAGCCATCAAATGATGACTAATAACAACACAAAAAAACGAAAGGTAGTGAACTAATGAATCGAAAGACAGGACCTTTAAAGGTCTCAAAAACAATTGCAGGCTTGAGCGCAATCATGCTTCTGGCTGCTTGCTCAAGTGGCGCAAGTGAAGAAGAAGCTGCAGCGCCAGCTGTTGGCGAAGCGTGCATAGTCAAAGTTGGAGTTGCAGGTGGCCAAACTGGCGGACTAGCATATGCTGACGTTCCTCACCTTGAAGGATTTGAACTTTGGGCTGAACAAGTAAATGCCAATGGTGGTGTTGACGGTAAATTTACAATTGAAACTATTGTTAAGGACTCTCGTTCTGACATTACGCAATCGGCAACTGTTGCTGCAGAGTTACTTGCTCAAGGCATCAGCATTTTGATTACTTCTGCTGACGCGGATCCAACGATCGCAGCAGGCGCGCTAGCACAAGCAGAAGGCGTGACTGCAGTATCTTGGTTTGGTTCTGCACCAATTGTTCAGTTGGCGGCTGGTGACCACGTATTTTCCAACGCATTCGGTGACAATACCCAAGCGAAGGTATTAGCAGATCATGCGACTGAAATGGGATACAAGAATGCTTACACTTTGGCTTCACCAGATAGCTCGTATACAAAAATGCTTCCGGTTTACTTTGGCGAAGCGTTTGAAGCCAATGGTGGAAAAGTTGTAGGAGCGGGTAACTTCTCTATGGGTCAGGCAAGCTTCAGCGTAATCGTTGATGAAATTAAGGCACTCAGCCCAGCACCAGATGTCATCATGACTCCTGCTTATGAGCCAGATTTCCCTACTTTCATTAAGGCGCTGCGGGGCGCTGGTATCACTACTCCTGTTCTTGGAACAGACGGCATTGATTCACCAACTACTCTTGCGCTAGCTGACATTGCCGAGGGTGTTACTTACACGACACCTGGTGTCTTGAAGAATGAAGGCGTAATGGGAACCTTCTACACCGATTACAACGCAAAATACGGTAAAGATCCGGAAACTATTTACGCTGTAACCGGGTACGAGTTGGGTCTAACTCTCGAAGCTGTAGTTAAGCAAGCACAAAGTTGCGATGCTGATGCAGTTTGGAAGGCTTGGGCAAACCTAGAAGGAGCACAAGGAATAACTGGCAAAATCAGTTACAAGGGTGGTGACGGTATGGCAATTCGCGAAATTGCCCTAATTGAGATCAAGAATAGTGAGCGATCTCTAATTGGTACCTTCTCGCCAGATCCAGCAACTGTTCCAAAGGCTCAGTTGTAAAAATGAGTGATACCTTGCTGACGACCACAGACTTAGCTGTTTCTTATGGAGCAGTTAAGGCTGTGCGTGGCAGCGACCTCGAGGTCAAGGAGGGCGAAGTAGTCGCCCTCCTTGGCCCCAATGGGGCTGGTAAATCTTCTACCCTGCGCGCGATAGTTGGACTTATTAAGTATCAAGGCTCAGTTACTTTTGCTGGTGAAGACTTGACGGGAGCACCAACTGAACGCATTGTTTCGATGGGAATCTCGATGGTTCCAGAGGGGCGACGACTTTTCCCCCAACTCACAGTTCGTGAGAATTTACTTTTAGGTGCGCCTCGTAAGGCAAAAATTGACGCACTCTTTGATGAGTTATTAGAAAAACTTCCAATTTTGCGTGAGCGATTAAATCAACAAGCCGGAACGCTTTCGGGTGGCGAACAACAACAAGTGGCACTTGCCCGAGCACTTATGTCCAAACCCAGACTTTTACTAATTGATGAACCCTCACTTGGGTTAGCTCCAACCATTGTCGATGCGGTTTATCAGATACTTGCCGATTTGCGAAAAACTGGACTTGCGATGGTAATTGTTGAGCAAGAAGTTATGCGTGTTTTGAAATTTGCAGATCGGGCATATGCGATGACTACTGGACAAATTGCTCTTCAGGGACGTGCGGAAGATCTATTAGCTTCAAATGAGATTAAAAATGTTTACTTAGGTGGTGCATAGTTTGTGGATGCCCTGATCTCCTTTTTAGTTAATGTCATTTCCTTAGGTGGTACCTATGCGCTTCTTGCACTTGGTTTAGCTGTTGTCTTTAGCGTTCTTGGGCTGATTAATTTTGCTCATGGCGAATTGATGACGTTAACCGGTTATGTATTGCTTGCCGGAATACTTACTGGTCAGCCATTTTGGCTTGCCGTTTTAATCGCAGTAATAGCGTGTGGCATGGCAGCGGTATTGATGGAGTTTGCAGCATTTAGACCTGTGCGTAATGCAAGTGGTGCCACGCTACTCATGACAAGTTTTGCCGTGTCCATGCTTTTACAAGTGCTATTCCAAAATGGAATTTCGGCCAGAGGGCAAGCAATCCCAGTTCCACCATGGCTAACAACTTCAATTTCAATTGGTAACTCCCAGATTTCAAAAGTTCAAGTCATGTCAATCACGATTGGAATTTTGGCACTCATTGCTCTCAAGATTTTCTTTGATCGCAGTTATTGGGGCTGGGCAATTCGGGCGGCGGCTGATGACTTCGAAGTTGTCGGGCTTATGGGAATTAAAGCTTCGCGATTAATTTCTTTTGCATTTCTACTTTCTGGCTTACTAGCAGGTATTGCTGGTGTGCTCTGGGTAATTCAACGAGGTTCCGTGGATCCACTAATGGGATTCAAGCCAGTATTAGCAGCATTTATCGTGGCAGTAATTGGCGGACTTGGTAGTCTCACCGGCGCAGTTGCAGGTGGATTTATCTTGAGCGCGATTGAAATCGCACTACAGACTTGGTTACCTGATGGTGCCATGCCTTACCGCGATGCAATTACTTATACCGTTGTTGTCATAATTCTTTCCGTCTTCCCGAATGGTATTTTTGGCAAACGCGATCAGGAAAAGGTGTAATTTTGTGTCGGTTATTTGCTTGGCATTCAAATGAAGAAATCTCCTTAGCGCAGGCGCTAGGTAAGGATTTTTCCACTTTTACCGAGTTAAGTAATTTGCATCGTGATGGTTGGGGCATGGCCATCAAGAATCTTGGCGAGATTGAAGTCGAGCGCGATGTAAATGCAGCAATTGATTCAAGTTTGTACGCAAGCGCATCTGCAAACCTTGTCGCAACTGATGCAATTACTCACTTGCGTTGGGCGACTGAGAATATTTCAGTTCGTATTCCAAATACCCATCCATTCATTAAGCAGGGACCAAATGGTCCGATAGCTTTTTGTCATAATGGCGGCGTTGCAAGAGGGGCGCAACTCACGTCACTGATAACTGAAGACCTGTTTGCCGAACTCGAAGGTGATACCGACAGTGAACAGTACTTTGCGGCATTAGTTACTAAGCTCCGCGAATCTAACGGAGACTTCGTTGCAGCTTATAAGGAGTTAGTCAAAGATCTAGCACCGATTCATTACACCTCGGTAAATGCTCTGATTTTGACTCCAGATGAACTAATGATCGTTTGCCAGCATAAGCCGGAAAATCTCTCCTCGGATCTCGAAGCAGATTACTACGAGATATTTTGGCAAACAACTAACGGCATCACGTCTGCGTGGTCTTCTGGTGTTAGAGCTGATTCTAATGATTTTCATGCTTTAGAAAATGGATCACTTCTTCACATAGATACAAACACAGGAGTAGTAACTACTCATGAAATCAGATAGCGCAGAGACTTTCATTGCCTTCAAGTATTAATCCTTTGGTCCAAGAGTTTTTAACGCGCGATGCAGCAAGTGTTGCTGGTGTAGAAAAGTTAAGGTTTTACCCACTTGTCGTAGAGTCGGGAAGCGGAACAACTTTGACTGAGCCAGGAGGTCGCAAACTCTTAGATTTTTCAAGTAGTTGGACAGCTGGTGGTCTTGGCTATGGCAATCCCACCGTTACCAAAGCGATTATCGAAGCCGCCTCAAATCCACCAGGATTTGGTGGCATTTCAGCAATCCATCCTGACTTGGTCAAATTCGCAGAGTTGCTAGTCTCAATCGTCCCGGGCGAGAGCAACAGGCGCGTGTACATCGGGATTACCGGCTCTGATGCAAACGATGTCGTACTTAGGGCTTGCAAAGTGAATACGGGAAAGGCCCGCGTAGTTACTTTTGAAAACAGCTACCACGGCGGCCTTGGGTTTGCCATGGGCGTTTCAGGTGTCCATGTTGGAACAAATGCCACTGCGGCAGATGGTGCAGCATTTGTAACTTATCCCGATCCTTTTCGCCCGCACCGGGGAAACATTGCAGATTCAGTCGCAGATTCCTTGCAACAAATCCGAAGCGAATTTGAAGTTGGTGATGTCGCCTGCTTGATCATGGAACCGATTCAATCAGATGGTGGATTAATTGTGCCACCAGCTGGATTCATAAAAGCAGTTGCAAATCTTTGTAAAGATTTTGAAGTTCTATTTATCTGCGATGAAGTGAAAGTTGGGCTTGGCAGAACTGGAATGTTGCACGCCTTTCAACGTGATGATGTTGTTCCTGACATTGTGACTTTCGGAAAGATGTTAGGAGGCGGATTGCCATTGTCGGCCGCCGTTGGGCCAGCAAGAATTCTTGATGGTCCAACAGGTTCAGCTTTATTGACGGCCGCGGGCAACCCAATTTGTGTCGCGGCGGGAATCGCTGCCTTAGAGGTAATTCTTTCGCAAGATCTATCCAACCAAGCTGAAAAGGCCGGGATAAAACTTCGCAAAGTCTTTAATGAAAAAGTAATTGAGTTTGACATCTCTGACGTAGTTGGCGAAGTCCGTGGTCACGGACTTGCAATTGGTATTGATCTGGTATCCGACCCAGATTCAAAAAATCGAAACAGTGACCTAGCCCGAAAATCTGTTTATCGCGCCTGGGAGCTAGGTGTAGTTATCTACTATGTCGGCACAAATGTGTTAGAAATTACCCCGCCACTCACGATTCAAGACCACGAGATTGAGATTGGTATGGGCCTGATCGCCCAAGCAATTGCTGATGCGAAAGCAGGCTTTGTAACTGATGAGACGATCGCTGCTTTTGCCGGTTGGTAGCCCGCCTGAGATATAGTCATGTAATGCGTTTGAAGTTCTGGCTCATAGCCGTAAGTGGAATCAGCTTCCTTGTTGCAGTAATTATCGCTGCTCAAGTTTCAAGCTCATTTCAGAACTTTCTTTCAGGCAGCGCCTCGTCGCAATCACAAGTTGGCTGTCAGCAAAAGATGAGTATTGGAAAATCAGTAGCAGGTAAAGAAATACAGGCTTGCCAAATTTCGGGTTCCAAGAATGATTCGCAAAATGCGCTACTTGTTATTGGCACCATTCACGGCAACGAACCAGATGGCATGCGGGTAGTAGATGAGTTGCTGAAAAATCCAGCACCTGAAGGAACTGAAATTTGGGTTATTCGCGATGGTAATCCAGATGGCTCGGAACTAGTAACAAGACGTAACGCAAACAAAGTAGACATAAATCGAAACTTTCCAATTAAATGGCTGGCATCAGATCCAAGCCTGCGAACTTACAGCGGCCCAAGTCCGGCAAGTGAACCAGAGACTGTTGCACTAATGAACGCTGTGCAAAAAATTAAGCCAACTCGGATCGTGGTTTTCCACCAGCCTTTTGACCAAATTGATTGTCCACCCGAGCGAACAACGCAGATAAGCGATCGCCTATCTGGGCTAACTGGATACCGCTCAGAATGTATTCCCGGAGAGAAATCTGGATCAGTAACTAATTCTTACACTGGTACTTTCACGATCTGGGTTAACAGCATATTCCCTAAAACCACAGCGGTCACTTTTGAGTTGGGATTAACAACAATAGATGCGAAAATCAAAACTATTTCAAATGCGTTACACACTCTTGCGCTTGACAAGGCATACTTGCCGTAAGAGGTGAGATGTGAAAACTTTCGCAGGTGAATTAATCCCTAATGACTTGCCGAGTGGGCGAGGGCTTGCCGACCAGGGTCGTGATTTAGGAAACCAAATCACTATGGGCGTTAGCAATTTCTGTAAATTTCATGGGGTTAAATCTGAGCTTGAATATAAACAGAAAATGTCCCGTGAAGGCAGAATCATGACTGCTTTAACTATCGGTTTAACTGATTGGCCAGAAACAAAAAAAGGTTTGCAATACATCAAGGAAGTCTCGGCTGATCGTGGTTTCTACATTGACAGATTCATAATTGCGTTAGATAGACGAATGGGTTTGCCGTCAGAAATGCGAGCTGCGGCGATCAAAGAAACTGGCCCGATGTTGAATTCCGAGCAAGAGTGGCTGGAAGTGGCACAGTCCGTTCAAATTCAGCCCCACATGGGCGACATGATGATTGGTTCACCGTCGTCATTAGATAACACTCGCAGGGCGCTTGAAGCCGGAGTAAATTACATTGGAAATCTGTCTCAGTTTGCTTGGAAATATCCAGGCTGGCCAGGCGATGATGTAGCGCAAATGAGTGAAGTTGTTAAAGCCCTTGGTTTGATGGCGAGCAAAGCCGGTGAAGGCGCTGTCGTTCACTCGTATTTAGATGATGGCTTCCCGGCGCAGTTTGGTGATTATTCCTCATACCTAGGTTGGGCAAAATTCGAGCGGTATGTTGTTGAGGAACTAATCGGTGCAAAATTAGCCCACGCTTACGGCGGACTCACACATGACCCAATTACTAAAACTATTGTCACGATGGCAATTGAGTCACTTCGACCAGCTGATGTTTGCTCGTCCTTTTACTTCGG
>JNSL01000100.1_pt1 | contig 15329 bp, 12 predicted proteins | sample 210691 | NCBI WGS metagenome assembly JNSL01 (sample SAMN02808685, study PRJNA238866) | freshwater metagenome | biome: fresh water; feature: freshwater reservoir; material: water; isolation source: water column of the freshwater reservoir Embalse de Amadorio in Spain | place: Spain: Valencia ...
GGATCAAGTGAATCTTGGTAGAAAGTAGAAAGCGCACTCACAGCACTACTCAAAACTGGCATTGGGTGCGCATCGCGTGGGAAACCATCAAAGAATCGGCGAAGGTCTTCGTGCACCATAGTGTGCATGCTGATGTCTTCTGTGAACTTACTTAGTTCTCCGGCACTTGGCAGGTGACCATAAATCAAAAGGTAAGAAGTTTCTAGAAAAGTACTTTGCTCTGCAAGTTGTTCGATTGGGTAACCGCGGTAACGCAAAATTCCCTTATCGCCATCAATGTAAGTGATTGCAGATTCACATGAAGCGGTGTTCATGAAGCCGTGGTCAAGCGTTATGTGGCCGGTTTCTTTAAGCAACGACGACACGTCATAACCTGAAGCGCCAACCGTAGCTGGGACCTCACCAAGAAGTAGTTCGCCATTTGGGTGGACCAGTTTTGCTTGGGACATAGGTCAAACTTACTATTTGCGCCCTTGCTAGGACTAATCAGACTATTTACTTACTGCCCGATAACCTGGCGGCAGCGCTGGCAATTCGCTCATCTGTAGCCGTTAAGGCAAGGCGGACATGGCGCTGACCTGCTGGTCCGTAAAAGTCTCCTGGAGCAGCCAAGATGCCCTTCTCAGCAAGCCAGTTAACCGTTTCAAGGCAATCGGCTCCATTGGTAGCCCATAGATATAGGCCAGCCTGAGAGTGCTCAATTTTGAATCCAGCTGAAACTAGTGCGGTGTGAAGTACATCACGTCGCTTGGCATATTTGGCTTTTTGTACTGCCACATGCGCATCGTCGGCAAGCGCTGCAACTGTTGCCAGCTGAACTGGTGTTGAAACCAACATGCCAGCGTGCTTTCGGAGTCCAACTATGTCAGCAATTAACTTGGTATCGCCCAATACTGCGCCGGACCGATAGCCCGCAAGATTTGATCGCTTCGACAATGAGTGCACGGCCAAGATCCCAGTGAAGTCTGTGCCACAAACTCGAGGATCCAGAATTGAAATTGGCTGCGCTTCCCAACCAAGTTCGATGTAGCACTCATCACTAACAACTGGAGCAGAAAGCTCGCGGCCGCGGGCAATGATTTCTTTTAATTGATCTGCGGTTAATACTTCGCCAGTTGGATTGCTTGGAGAATTCACCCAAATCAGGTCAGCGTTATCTGGAATGTCAGAGGCTTGTTTGTACGTTACGTATTTTGCATGCGCCATCAATGCGCCAACTGCATATGTTGGATAAGCCAGTTCTGGAATTGCGACTGTGCTGCTGGCATTTAATCCAAAAACGACCGGGAGCCAAGCGACAATTTCTTTAGATCCAATTGATGGCACAACTTGATCGACGTTTAATTCAGCCGACAAGATTCGCGAAGCCCAAGAGACCCAGGCTTGTCGTAGTTCGATTAGTCCAGCTGCAGTTGGATAGCCAGGTGCATTAGCAGCGGCAGCAAGCGCAGCAGTAATTACCTCAGGAGTGTCATCTACGGGAGTGCCAATCGAAAGGTCAACAATTCCATCTGGATGTTTTCGTGCTACATCCCCTGCAGCTGCAATTCGATCCCAGGGAAAATCTGGTAACCCATTTGCAAGTGGTGAAATCAGTTAACTCACCTGTGGTGGAAGAGACTTGATTTCTTCTGGATCATTGCTGGTCTTGCCAGTCTTTGAAGCGCCACCAGGAGAACCAATAGTTTCGAAGAACGCAGTGTTAACACCCTTAAAGCTCTCCCATTTTTCTGGGACATCGTCTTCGTAGTAGATAGCTTCAGTTGGGCACACTGGTTCGCAAGCGCCGCAGTCAACACATTCGTCGGCCTGGATGTACATCATGCGATCGCCTTCGTAGATGCAATCTACTGGGCATTCTTCGATACAAGCCTTGTCTTTAACATCGACACAAGGCAGTGCAATCACATAAGTCATTTCGACCTCCATACAAATCCTGCGAGAAAAGTAACTTTCTCAGCACTACAAACTTACCTGTCTATTGGGATTTTTGTCGCATCAGGCTTGGGATTCGGGAAGTGAATGCTGTCCTCTGTCTGGAAGGCGCATGGCAGGGAGTACCGCCGCCATAGAAAGCAGAACGGCGCCAGCGATTATGTAGGACGTGGAATACCAAGTCACAGTAAAAACCAAGTCCCCATTTCCAGATTCAATAGCCATCCGAAGTGTTATCAAAACCCAGATGACGGTGAATACTGTGCCAGCTAACCGCGTCTGAAATTGCCGATTTAGCCACAAGATTGTCAACAGACAAATGCTTAAGGAAAGAACTAAGCCATACGGAACTCGAATTCCAAGAATCACTATTCGATCAGCATGAGCAAAGCCGGCGATAATGCTGACAAATGCGCCGACGATTGCACTGAATAGAACTATCCGAAGCTTTGTCATTTAACTAATCTATTGCTTTATTGAAATGCCATTGAATAAATCAGTTTCTCTACCCATTGCATCAAATGGTTCCGCTGGAGTTCCAGCCACCAGTCGGTAGTACTCAGTACCCATAACTTGTGAGCCTAGGTTGTTAGAAAGTGCAAAGAATCCTTCTTCAGTACTTATCTGCGTGGCATGAGCTCGCAGGGCACGCATTTTCTGTTCTGCAAATTCCCCACCATCAATTGCTGTCGTAACAAGTTCATCTGGGCAAGCGAATGGAATTTCATCTGGGTCTTGCGCGGCAAATCCAGTGTCCTCGCCCGCCGCTTTTAGCATTTCGATTCCAGCTCGCATCACGCTAACTGGAAACGCAGTCCAATAAACCTTTGCTATTGACCAAGGGGCGCCTAATTCAGGAGCAAAACTAGGCGCCGCTGCTAATTCCCGCGCATATGTTGCAACGCGATGTGCCTGAATATGATCTGGATGTCCGTATCCGCCGAAATCATCGTAAGTGACTAATACCTGAGGACAGGTTTCGCGAATTATCTTTACTAAATGTTTTGCTGCTTCCAATAGATCTGCGCGCCAAAAACAATCAGTGCGATCATTTGGCGGTGTGCCCACCATCCCGCTATCCCGAAAAGCGTGCGGACCACCCAAGAGTCGCCAGTCAGTCACGCCAAGTTCAGCCATAGCTGCTGCTAATTCCGTAATTCGATGTTTGCCCAGTCCATCCGATTGGTCAGCAGCCAAATGGGCAAGTTCTGGAACTAAAATTTCGCCTTCTTCACCTAACGTGCAGGTGACAAGCGTGACCTGTGCCCCCGCAGATACATACTTAGCCATAGTTGCGCCACTGCCGATAGTTTCGTCATCAGGATGCGCATGCACCAATAGCAAACGGTGATTCGGCAGAACGCCTGAGCTAGATGTCATGTACCAACTGTACGAGACACCTACTAGTTAAACGTGGCAGGATCAAGGGGTGACCGAATCCTTTCCACGCCAAAGTGCGGCAACTCGCAATTTTCAATTGGGTGCACCGCGGAGTTTCCAGGTGTGCGAATCCGGTGAACATGTCTTGTTCTTGCGAAGCGATAGCGGCCGAGATTCCGTTAACTCGCTTTGGATCTATGACGTAGCAAAGCGAATCGAAACCAAGTTTGCAGATCCTCGAGTTCTTCTGGCTGATGATGCTGAAGTTCCGGCTGCCGAAAGAGCTCGGCGCGAACGTATGCGAGAAACCACTTCTGGAATTACTTCCTATTCAACCGATCGCACGGGAACCAAAGTTGCCTTTGCACTTTCTGGGCAACTATTAGTTGGTCAGACTTCTGATGCAGCATTAAAGAACTTGAATATGGATGGACCAGTTATCGATCCAAGACTTTCTCCTGATGGAAAATATGTTGCTTGGTCTGATGGCAAAGATTTGTTCATAGTTGATTTCGCTGGAAGCAACTTGCGCAATTTAACCAACGAAAAAGCTGAGAACGTTTCTTGGGGTTTGGCGGATTTCATTGCATCAGAGGAATTTGGTCGGATGCATGGCTACTGGTGGTCACCAGAAAGCGACAGTTTGATTGTTGAGTCAGTAAATGACGCTGAGGTGCAAACTTGGTGGATCTCAGATCCAGCAACTCCGGCAAAGACTCCGCAAGAAATCAAATACCCTGCGGCTGGCACGAAAAATGCAAAAGTTGGACTTGAGAAAATATCGATTAGTGGTGCACGTGAAGCTATCCGCTGGGATGTCGATGCATTTGAATACTTGATTTCGGTTTCCTGGCAAAAAGATTGCGATGTGTTGATAACCGTTGCCGACCGCGCGCAACAACATTTCGTCACTTATTCAGCAGGCACTTCTGGATTAGAGAATGTGCACGAAGTTACCGACCACGAATTCGTCGAAGTAATTCCTGGTCAACCGCGTTGGCATAACGGACAAATCGTTTCGGTCGTTGATAATCGCCAGACCGATACTCGGGAATTACAGATTTCTGGAAAATCAATGTCACCGGCTGGACTTCAAGTTATGTCAGTTATCGATATCAAGGATGACTACATAGATGTGATCGCAACTCAGGATGCTTTGTCGCGCGACTTAATCCGTCTCGGGTTTGACGGATCCATCACGGAGATTTCACAGGGCGGAATTGCTAGCGCAACAACTACTTCCGCAGAACTCCAAGTTGTAGTTGAATCGCGTCTGGATACTCATACCCGGAGCTACCAGCTTCGTCGTGGCGTAAAGACCGAACACTATTTTGACTCACTGGCCGAGTCACCGAATTTCACTTCACAAGTACACGTGCTTCAGACTGGATCTCACAAAGTAAACACGGCGGTTTTGTTTCCGCAAGACCATGTTTACGGCAGTAAAAAACTCCCAGTCATGATGCGGCCATACGGTGGACCGCACGGTCCACAAGTTCAAAATGGTGCGCTCAGTTATGCCATTGATCAATGGTTTGCGGATCAGGGATTTGTTGTGATCATTGCTGACAATCGAGGTACGGGTGGTCGAGGCCCAGCTTGGGATCATGCGATTTACCAGGACTTCGTTACGCCGGTACTTGATGACCAAGTGGCTGCCATTGCCGATGTGGCAAGACATTTTCCTGATGATGTTGACGCTAGCCGAGTCGGTATAACTGGCTGGTCATTTGGTGGTTACTTATCTGCATTGGCAGTAATGAAACGACCAGATGTTTTCCATGCCGCAGTTGCTGGGGCTCCCGTAACTGAATGGCTTTGGTATGACACTGCATACACTGAGCGCTACCTCGGCCATCCAGAGAAGTTTCCCGAGATCTATGAGGACCACTCTTTAATGCCAATGGCAGGCCAGCTCGATCGTCCGCTCATGTTGGTTCATGGACTGGCTGATGACAATGTTGTAGCTGCTCATTCACTTTCATTGAGCGGTGCGCTTTTGGCAAATAAGAAGCCGCATACTCTGTTGCCACTATCAGGGGTGACGCACATGACGCCTCAAGAAATAATCTCGGAAAACTTGATGCTGCTAACAGTTGAGTACTTAAAAGAACAACTCGGAGTCCAATAACTTCGAAGTTAACTTATGAAGTCATTTCCCGAAGCTGTCGCGCTGCTCGAAACATCCATTGGGTAATGGCATGCAACTCGGTGACCTGTTGTTAACTCGCGCAATTCTGGAACTTCTGATTCACAACGAGCCTGGGCCTTGAAGCAACGGGTTCTAAATACGCAGCCACTTGGTGGATTACTTGGGCTCGGCAGATCGCCGGACAAAATAATTCGTTCGCGGGAGCGTTCTAGGTCTGGATCTGCAATCGGAACTGCCGAAAGCAATGCATGCGTGTAAGGGTGCAATGGCGATTGGTAAAGAACGTCTTGTGGTGCTTGTTCCATGATTTTGCCCAGGTACATAACGGCAACCCGATCAGAGATATGACGAACTACCGACAAATCGTGCGCGATAAAGATGTAGGCAAGACCAAATTCCTGTTGGATGTCATCCAGCAGGTTGAGAACCTGGGCCTGAATCGAAACGTCAAGAGCTGATACCGGCTCATCACAAACGATTAGCTTTGGCTTAAGTGCTATAGCTCGGGCAATACCGATTCGTTGACGTTGTCCGCCAGAGAATTCGTTTGGATAGCGGTTGTAGTGTTCTGGATTTAATCCAACGCGATCCATTAGACCTTGCACAGCTTTCATAATGCCGCCCTCAGGCTTTACGCCTTGGACGCGAAATGGTGCACCGATGATGTCGCCGATAGTGTGACGAGGATTTAGGGATGAAAACGGATCTTGGAAAATCATTTGCATTTCGCGGCGAAGCGGAACTAGATCCTTCTTCTTCAGGTTTGTAATGTCCTGTCCGTTGAATTCAATCGATCCCGCAGTCGGTTCAATCAAGCGCAGCATGGCTCGACCTGCAGTTGATTTGCCACAACCACTTTCGCCAACCAGGCCAAGAGTTTCACCAGGGAAAACTTCAAGATTCAAACCATCAACTGCCCGAACATTTCCAACCACTCGGTTGAATAGACCGCCACCTTGAATTGGGAATAGCTTTTGCAAGTCCTTAACTTTCAGAATTGGTTCAGTCATGACTACACCTTGCCAATCTTGCGTTCAGATCGAATTGCAGTGCGCTGCGATTCTGATAAATGGCACCGAGCTTCATGGTCTGCAGAAACTGCCAGCAAGTCTGGGAATTGATTAGCGCACGCATCTCTAGGCACTTGATCCTTAAACGTGCAACGCGGCGCAAACACGCAACCATTAGGAAGGTTAAGCAACGAGGGTGGTGAACCCGGGATTGGGTCAAGCTGTTCTTTCTTCTCAGAAATCTGCGGAATTGATGCCAGCAAACCCCAGGTGTAAGGCATTTGCGGTTCGTAGAAAATTTCCCGAACTGGCGCATGCTCAACTGCACTACCGCCATACATAACCAAAACTTCATCAGCTAGATCAGCAACCACACCTAGATCATGGGTAATCAAAACGATTGCAGTTCCAAATTCTTTTTGAAGTTCGCGCAGCAAATCTAAAATCTGCGCTTGTACGGTCACGTCCAAAGCAGTCGTCGGTTCATCAGCAATCAAAAGCTCTGGGCCATTGATCAATGCCATTGCGATCATTACGCGCTGGCGCATACCGCCAGAAAGTTGATGTGGGTATTCATCCATACGTTGCTCAACTGATGGAATACCAACTTTTGTAAGCATGTCAGCTGCGCGGGATCGTGCTTCTGATTCCTTTACCTTGTTGTGTACCAGAAGTGCTTCGGCTAATTGATCGCCAATTGTGTAATAAGGATGTAGCGCGCTGAGCGGATCTTGGAAAATCATTGCCATTTCATCGCCGCGAAGTTTGCGAACCTCTTCTGGATCAGTGCCAATCAATTCTTTGCCATTGAAGAACACTTCGCCCGAGATTTTTGTATTCGCTCCAGTTAGTAATCCCATCACAGCCAGACTGGAAACACTTTTACCTGAACCAGATTCACCGACAATAGCTAGAGTCTTGCCACGCTCTACGGTGTAAGAAACATCGTTGACTGCATGAACGATTCCATCGTCAGTGGTGAACTCAACATTCAAGTTCTTAACTTCTAAAATCACGTTTGTCATGTCAGGCGCACCCGGGGATCAATCGCGGCATAAAGAATATCAACGACCAAATTCGCCACAATTACGAACACCGCGGCGACAAGAACCGTTGCCGTAATTGTTGGTAAGTCGTATTCAGTTACCGCACCAATTGCTAATCTTCCAAGTCCAGGCAAACTGAAAATGTATTCAGTAATTACTGCGCCACCCAGCAAGCCAGCAAGATCTAAGCCAGCCGAAGTAACAATTGGTGTTAAGCCAGCCCGGAAAGCATGCTTGCGGAAAACTACCCGCTCAGAAAGTCCCTTGGCTCTAGCGGTGCGGATGTAATCCTCGCCCATCGTTTCTAGCATCTGGGAGCGAGTAAGTCGGGCGTAATACGCCGCATAAAGAATTGCCAATGTTACCCATGGCAAAAGCATGGTCTGGAAGAAAGCTACTGGATCGTCAAATGGTGATTCATAATCTGGATAAGGCAACAAATTCCAGCGAACAATTACAAAAACTAAGAGGAGTAACCCAACAAAGAAAACTGGGAGCGAATATCCAATTAAGGAAATGCCCATGATGGTTCGGTCTTGCCATTTTCCGTGATGCTTTGCAGCAACAATTCCAGCTGAAATTCCAACAAGCATCCAAAGAGTGAAGGCTCCTAGAGCTAGGTACATAGTTACTGGAAGTGCATTAACGATCATGGTGGTGACTTCTTCGCCGTTGCGGAATGAATAACCCAAACATGGGGTTGAACATTCAAATGTAGCTGAGCCACTTCCAAAAGTACGACCGACAAAAATGCCCTTAATCCATTCGACATACTGAACATATAAAGGCTGATCTAGACCAAGTCTGATTCGATTTGCCGCAACGATCTCAGGAGTGCAAGTTTTGCCACAAGTTAAGCGCGCCGGATCCGTTGGCACGGCATTGAACAACAAGAAAGTGATAATGCTCAAGATTGTCAACATAAGAATCATGACAAAAACTCGTCGCACGATGTAAGGAAACATCATCTACCTTTCTGTGTTGGGTTGAAATTTACGATGGCAGTCTGCGGGCAAACCGAAGTTCGCCCGCAGACGCCAACGTTAGTTAACTAGTTAACTGATAGTGCTGCGTATGGCCAAGAGCCGTACGGTCCCCAAATGTAGGCACCGCTAACCTTTGAGCCATGAATGCGCTGTTCCTTGCCAAAGCGGGTAGGTAAAGCAAGGCCCAATTCCATGGACTTCTTGCTTAGTGCCTGCCAAGCCTTAGCTTGTTCTGCGCGATCTGTGATTACCTTTGCAGCATCTGATTCAGCCAAGAAGGCTTCGTCATCCCACTGCGAAAGGTTGAATCCACCATTTGCAGCAAACAATTCTGGAAGAACTGTTGATGCATTTGACCAGTCTGGACCCCAGCCAGCAGCAGACATTGAGCCCTGCTTTTCTGGATCAAGAACAACGCCGTAGTAAGCGCCTGGTTCTAGTGGGTTAAGTGTGGCAACAATGCCACCCTTTGCAAGAGAAGCAACAAGTGATGCTGCAGCCTTGTCATTGGTTTCACTCTGGCCATAGTCAATTACAAATGGCTGAGGGAATGGTTCGCCGGACTCAGCAATTAATTTAAGTGCTAACTCTGGGTTACCTTCTGCTGGAACTGCTTCGCCTAGAAGGCCATCCCACAAGCCAGTTGGTGCATAGTCAGCACCGATGTTTGGCTTTACGACACCATCTGCATAGTCACCGGCGTACTCGCCACCAGCAATTGTGCGAAGTTCGTCACGGTTTACAGCGGCAAGGATTGCTTGACGATGCTTAACGTTTGGAACCTTCTTGGTGTTGATTGCGTAGTAACGAACGTATGGATCTAGTTCGTTGAAGCGACGCTTTTCATACTTGGCATCAGAGAAGACGACTGCAAGCTTTGCTGAGTCAACACCATCTGGAGAGATTGCCATCTGGTCATCGCCAGCATCAGCCATCAAACGTTCTGTGATAACTGCAGCAGGAACTGCAAATACATACTCAATGCGATCTGGGAATGCGCCACGGAAGGTATCCGTTGCTGGATCCCAGTTTTCGTTGCGAACCAAGACAAGCTTGTCCTTCTTTACGTAGGACTCAATCTTGTATGGGCCGTTTGACAATACGTTGTCATCATACGTTTCACCGGTGTCAGCATCTTCACGAACTGCGGCGAATGCACTTAAGGTAACTGCGTAGTTGAAGTCAGATGCAGGCTTGGCAAGATTGAAAGTAATCTTGTTGCCTTCACAAACAACAGCTGCGTCGTATGATGCCTGACCAGCAGCGTCATCTACATATGGACCCTTGTAGTCAGTGACATTAAGCATTGACATTGCATAAGCAGGACCATCAGTGATGATGTCAGTAGCGAAGGTGCGAGAGATGCCGTACTTGAAATCTTCACAAGTTACATCCTTGCCGTCTTCCCACTTCATGCCGTCCTTAAGAGTGAACTCCCAAGTTAGACCGCCATCAGGTGTGGTACCAGTGTCAGTAGCTGCGTCTGCAACTAGCTGGCTGGCTTCATTGTTGTCCTTACTAATTGTGTACTGAGTAAGGGTGCGGTTTAGGTAAGCGCTAGCAAAAGCTAGATCTTCACCTGTGTAGTTACGCTGTGGATCTAAGTGCAAGATCTGCTCTGCTTCTGTAAGGATGTAGAGAGTTCCGCCTTTCGAACCTTCTCCGGTCGCTGTTTCACTTCCGCCACCGCATGCGGTTAGCAAAAGAGCCAGCGACACTGCACCAACGCCGAAGCGGATGCTTGTCGACTTCTTCATATTTCCTCCATTGAGATGTGGGTTGACCACATCTTTAGGTCGTGATTCGGGTGAATCACTTTTTATCAATCCCCCGGTTGAGGTCTTGATTTTTTTCAGTTCTCGAGAAACTGAAAAACTTAGTTTCGATCTGCCTTTGGATCTAAGGCGTCACGCAGGGCATCTCCCAGTAAGTTGAACGACAGCACTGCGGCTAACAACATGGAGAGCGGAACAAAAAAGTAAAACGGATCAACCGTGAAATAGCCGACCGATTCTTGCAACATAGATCCCCAAGTTGGAGTCGGTGGGATTACCGAAATTCCAAGATAGGCAAGGGCTGCCTCTGCGCCAATTAGTCCCGGCATCGCAATCGTGGCATAAACCAAAATTGGTGCCCAGAGGTTTGGCAGAAGCTCACGAAATAAAATTCGTCGCTTACTCGATCCGATAGACACTGCTGCCTCAACAAATTCACGTTCGCGTAACGAAAGTACCTGACCACGAATCAAGCGGGCTAGATATGGCCAACCAAAAACACTAAGTACCAAAATCAAAGTTGTAATTCGTGAGGGATTTCCCGCTGGTAGTCCCCAAGCTTGCAAGCGTTGTTCTAAAACTGGTGACATCGCAATGATTACCAATAGCAATGGGAAAGCCAAAGTTATATCCATGAATCGGCTCAGCACGGTGTCAGTTTTTCCTCGTGAGTAGCCAGCAACAATTCCTACTATAGTTCCAACAACAACCGTGATAATTGTCGCGGAAAGCGCAATGAAGAGCGAGATTCGCGAACCATAGAGAAGTCTGGCAAGAATATCTCGACCAGTTAATGGTTCAACGCCAAGTGGATGATCCCATGAAACGCCACCAAACGGGCCAAGTGGCAAGCTACCGGCATCACTTAATAAATCAGTATTGAAGTCATAAGGATTAACGCCAATCCACCTGGAGATCAGTGGTCCAAAAATTGCAATAAAAACAATCAATGCCAACACGAACATGCTGGCAACAGCAACGCGATCTTTACGTAGTCGAGCCCAAGCCAACTGTCGCAGGGTACGCCCAACGACAGCTTCTGATTTCGTGGCTTCAACTAGCGACATTCAGCATTGCCTTCCCGTGATTCAGACATTATTAACCTTCGAAGTCTATTTGGGTTGATACCTTCGTCGATACCGAATTTGGCAGATTGTGACAATACTTACGCGGGAAAACCCCTTGTTTTACTGGGGAATTTCTTGTTTCCCGATATTTACCAAGTCGTACTGATTGCCCAGAGCGATTTGTACATATATGTTCGTTAGTGCTTTCGGACGATACAAAACAATGCGATCCACGGCATACGGCAGATACACGGCTTCTTGCATTACCAGTTCTTCAATCTTTCGATTCAACCCCGCCGCTTCGGCTGATGTCTGGGCAGCTTCGAGCGAATCTAGCAATGCATTGATTTCATCTAAATCAAGTTCTGCAAAGTTTTGATTTGATGAAGGTTTGATTTTTCTGCCGTCAATCAATGGCGCCCAAAATGAAAGCGCAGATGAATAATCTGGACCCCACCCGGTCGAAGCAAGTCCAATTCCTTGAGCGCTCATAGTTTCTGGAGAGCCAAGTCCAGTGGTGAAATATTGGGCAAAGTTTGCAAACTCAACTGGATCAACAACAATTCCCACCCGAGCCAAACTTTTTTGGACTGATAGAAAAATGTCTTTTCCAATTCCAATCGCGACATACGCCATCTTTACTTGGAAACCATCTGGGTAGCCACATTGTGCCAAACTCTCTCTGGCTTTTCGAATGTTTCCGGTTTCGTCGCTACCACTTGGATATGGATTGTAAGAACTGTCGTACCCCAGAATCGTTGGCGGACTCAGCGAGTGCGCAATCGCGGCAGTTGCACTGCCGCCTCGCACATTCTGTAAATCAACTTTGTCTAATGCATAGAAGATTGCGTCTCGACAAGGAACGCGATCTAACGGAGGAAGGTTTGGGTTAACTACTAAGAAGTTAACAAAACTCATTTCCGGATTATCAATAAGAGATCTTTGCGACTCTTGTGCCAACGTTGCATCTCGCGCAATCGGAGCGAGTCCATAATTCAACTTCACATCAATCTCGCCATTTAACAAAGCTTGATCTGTGCTGTCGGCATCAGGGAAGATTTTCCAAGACATCGCATCAACTTTTGGAATTCTGATGCCATCAGATGCTTGCGACCAGAGTTCATTTTTAGTGAATGAATACTGCAAGTCTGCTTGATCAATGGTTAATACAAATGGACCATTTGATGACGGGCTACTTGCATAAGTGGCTCCAGATGCTCGCAGTGTTATGTCTTTCGACATTTGAATTGGCGAAAATTGCGGAGTCGCAAGAAGGCGCGGGAACTCATAGAACGATCGATTCAAGTTAAATACGATTGTCGATTCATCCGGAGTAACAATGGAAGGCAAGTCTTCAGTTGGAGATACGTAAGGGCCTTGGTAGTCAGGCTTACCTGCGGAACAAGTACTGAGCAGACACAAATTATCAAGTGCTATCGGACTTTGAAGTGAGTCATCAAACAATCTTTGGATCGAATACTTGACGTCAGTTGCGGTAACTGGGGAGCCGTCGCTCCAAAAGACATCAGGACGTAACTTAAACGTCCAGGAAGTCTTGTCTTCATTTGAAACCGGCAGATCAGCTGCCAAGTCAGGAATGACAACTAAGCCTTCCTCGCCAGGTTTGCCAGCAAACGACATTAAATTGCGGGAAAATGTGCGGTGTACTACTGCACACCATGGATCAAAAGTTTGGGCTGGATCTAACGAGTCACATGGCGCAGACGAACCAAGTCGCAGTAATCCACCTGGTGTATCGCCACTTCCAACCGTTCGAGTTAAGCCAGCGTTAAATCCACCGGGTGAATTGACCACGACAATTGACCCACCCAATAGGGCGACGCTTGCAATCGCTACAACTGCAAAGATCCCGACTTTTTTCCAGGGGTTTGACGTCATCTTGCCAACCTAGTTATTGCGAGCTTTCGTTCGATTGCGATCGCGATCAACTTTTGCCAAGAAAACTTTACGGATACGAACTGCGGTCGGGGTGACCTCTACGCACTCGTCTTCGCGGCAGAATTCTAGTGCCTGCTCAAGGCTTAATTGCTTGGCTGGAATTAGGCGCTCAAGTTCATCACCAGTTGCAGAGCGAACGTTTGTTAGCTTCTTTTCACGAACTACGTTTACGTCCATATCTTCAGCGCGAGCATTCTCGCCAACAATCATGCCTTCGTAAACCTCAGTCGTTGGTGAAACGAACAAAGTGCCACGTTCTTGTAGACCAAAGCACGCATAAGAAGTTACTGCGCCACGTCGATCGGAAACTAGCGAGCCTGATGGACGAGTGCGCAATTCACCAAACCATGGTTCGTACTTTTCAAAGATATGGTGCATCAGACCGGTGCCACGAGTTTCAGTTAAGAACTCAGTGCGGAAACCAATTAAGCCACGAGCCGGAACGATGTATTCCATGCGAACCCAACCAGTTCCATGATTAACCATCTGTTCTAGGCGGCCTTTGCGGAGACCTAAGAGCTGAGTAACGACGCCAACGTAATCTTCTGGAACGTCGATTGTCAGGCGCTCCATTGGTTCGTGGATTTTGCCGCCAATTTCCTTAGTTACAACCTGTGGCTTACCAACGGTCATTTCAAACTTTTCGCGGCGCATTAGTTCAACAAGCACCGCTAATTGAAGTTCGCCTCGGCCTTGGACTTCCCAGGTATCAGGTCGCTCAGTCTCAAGTACTCGAATCGAAACGTTACCAACCAACTCAGCTTCAAGCCGAGTCTTGAGTAACCGAGCCGTTACTTTGCTTCCAGTCTCGCCAGCAAGTGGTGAGCTGTTGATGCCAATAGTCATGGAGATTGATGGTTCATCAATTACAAATAGTGGCAACGCAATTGGGTTTTCTGGGTCAGCCAAGGTCTCACCAATTGTGATGGTCTCAAAACCAGAAACCGCAATGATGTCTCCAGGTCCAGCCGAATCAACCGGTACGCGGTCAAGGGCTTCGGTCATCAATAGTTCGACAATTTTTCCGCGCTCAGTTGAGCCATCGGATTTCATCCAAGCAACTTGCTGTCCCTTGTTGATGTTTCCATTGATAACGCGACACAGGGCCAAGCGACCCAAGTAAGGCGATGAATCAAGGTTTGTTACGTGAGCCTGAAGCGGAGCTTCTGGATCATAAGTTGGCGCTGGGATGCTTCCAATCAACGTTGCAAACAACGGCTCAAGATCTTCTTCATCTGGCATTCCACCATCGACAGGACGAGTTAGTGAGGCGCGTCCAGCTTTAGCTGAGGCATAAACAATTGGGAACTGGATTTGTTCTTCATCAGCGTCAAGATCAAAGAATAATTCATACGTCTCGTCGACAACTTCTGCGATGCGAGCATCTGGTCGGTCCACTTTATTAATTAGCAGAATTACCGGAAGGCGTTTTTGTAACGCCTTACGAAGTACGAAACGAGTCTGTGGCAGCGGGCCTTCACTTGCATCAACTAGCAGAACGACGCCATCAACCATTTCTAGACCGCGCTCAACTTCGCCACCGAAGTCAGCGTGACCAGGAGTATCAATAATGTTTAGCGTGACGCCACCTTCTTGGGCAGCTGGTCCTACATATCGCACGGCAGTGTTCTTTGCCAGGATGGTAATTCCCTTTTCACGTTCTAGGTCCATGGAATCCATGACGCGGTCATTTACGTCTTGGTTTGCGCGGAAAGCACCGGATTGCCAAAGCATGGCATCTACAAGTGTGGTTTTTCCATGGTCAACGTGGGCAATCAGATTGGGTCACTGTCCTTATTCTAGTTGAGAAATATCGAGGTAAAGAACCAGGTGAGCCTAGCCTTTAAGCGCAACGGCTCTAAAGTGGACATGAGGCCAAATCATGACATCACATCCAAATCCACCACCTGCATCCATAAATTTCGTTTGGCAGCCGCATCGCAATTACGCCTACATTCAGGAGCAAATTTTTGGCCTGATTGAGGATTGTCTACCCAGCGGCACAGTTGTTCACACTGT
>JNSL01000101.1_pt1 | contig 15318 bp, 15 predicted proteins | sample 210691 | NCBI WGS metagenome assembly JNSL01 (sample SAMN02808685, study PRJNA238866) | freshwater metagenome | biome: fresh water; feature: freshwater reservoir; material: water; isolation source: water column of the freshwater reservoir Embalse de Amadorio in Spain | place: Spain: Valencia ...
AGATCGGTCACAGTTGGATACTTTTCAAACAGAACCGGGGTAACCATATTCACGCGCTTATCTGTGCACTGCGCTGATAACACCGTTGCAACTAAAAGCTGTAATGGATTTTCGTAATCCAGTTCGCATTTAGCGTCTGGAAACATCTGGGAAAGTTTTGTATCGATTGCAATTGCGCGAGCCTTTAAGGCAGTTTTGGATTCGCGCGGGGACATTACTTAAGACTAGATGATTATTTAACGAGCGCGTTTTGATAACCGCTCAACATCAAGGATCTCAACGGAACGAGTTTCTAATTTAACCCAGCCACGACTAGCAAAATCAGCCAACGCCTTGTTCACTGTTTCGCGAGATGCGCCAACTAATTGTGCGAGTTCTTCTTGAGTTAGATCATGATGAACGTAAAGTCCGTCATTAGTTTTGGTGCCAAACTTTTCGCCCAGTTCCAAAAGTGCTTTCGCTACTCGACCTGGCACATCAGCAAAAACTAAATCTGACATGGTTTCGTTTGTGCGACGTAAGCGATGTGCAAGTGCTTGAAGAAGTGACTTAGAAACTTCAGGGCGACCAGCAAGCCATGGATTTAAGTCAGTATGCCCTAAACCTAAAACTTGGGAATCTGTTATCGCGGTTGCGGTTGCAGTTCTCGGTCCTGGATCAAATAGTGAAAGTTCACCGAACATATCACCAGGTCCCAAGACCATAAGCAATGATTCGCGACCGTCACCAGAGGCATGACTCAATTTAATTTTGCCTTCAGTTACAACATAGAGGCGATCGCCTGGGTCACCTTCTTTGAAAAGATCTTGACCCTTTTTAATACTCTGCGGAACCATTGACTGCTTTAGTGCAGTAGCAGCTTCCTCGTCGAGGGCAGAAAAGAGCGGAGTGTCATGCAAGTTACTATCAATCATTTCCGGCTCCTTTCTGCTTTCTCGAATCTAAGAATTAATCGCGAACTTCGACAATCACTTCAACTTCGACTGGTGTGTTAGCTGGCAAAGCCGCTACGCCAACTGCAGATCGAGCGTGCTTGCCAGCATCGCCGAAAGCTTGAATGAACAAATCACTTGCGCCATTGATTACAACTGGCTGCTTTGTGAAGTCTGGAGTGCTGGCAACAAAGCCAACAACTTTTACGACGCGTACAACTTTATCTAGGTCGCCAATAAGTGACTTGATTGCTGCGATTGCATTTACTGCGCACTGTGCGGCGCACTTCGCTGCAGTTTCTTCGTCAACATCTTTACCTAGCAAGCCAGTTGCCATTAGTACTCCGTCAACGAAAGGTAGTTGACCTGAGGTGTAAACCAAGTTTCCAGTGCGTGATGCTGGAACATAAGACGCTACCGGTGGAACTACTTCTGGAACTGTGATTCCTAATGCGGACAAACGATCTTCTACTGCGCTCATGTTTTTCCTAGTCTTTTGGTCGCTTGAAATAAGCAACAAGATTTTCTGAATTCATACCTGGAATGACAGCGACAAGTTCCCAGCCATCAAGTCCGAAGTTATCCAAGATTGCCTTGGTGTTGTGAACCAATAATGGTGCTGTCAGATATTCCCACTTAGTCATGTCACGAGCATACGACAGTTGGTGGTTTAGTAAAAATGTTGGATTTATGCTCCGCGCACAAACGCCACTGGATCAAGGCGGTCATAGTCTTTGCGGGCATTCATTAGCAGCTCTCGCCATGAAGTCACATTCGAGCGTCTCCGCAATAGTGCGCGGCGCTCACGTTCAGTCATGCCACCCCAAACGCCAAACTCGATTTCGTTGTCTAGAGCATCCGCTAGGCACTCAGTGCGAACTGAACATCCAGCACAAATAACCTTCACTCGGTTTTGTGCGGCACCTTGAACAAATAAAAGATCTGGATCGGTATCGCGGCAAGCTGCGCTGCGACTCCACTCTGAATTCCACGCTGGCACTGACATTGACGATTTGTATCCCCTCATACTTGGATTAACGTCGATCGATGTTTTCCCTGTGCGAAATGCTAGAGCAAACACCTTTGGCTTAACTATTGGGGTAGGCCATAGGCAATGTCAATACCTAGAGCCAGGTTTTTTCTGCGAAAAGACAACTGTTATTACCATTGACTAACTATGGAAAATAACCTTGGGGGAACTGGGCTAGACCGATTTGGTCTATTGACACGAATGGTCACCTTTGTGGCGCTCGCAGGTGTCGTAGCTGCTCTAGTAGTGCTACCCGTTATTGGTGGTGTTGGTCTTGCCACGCGCAATAGTGCCCAAGCATTTAGCAGTCTGCCGAGTGATCTCACCGAAGTTCCACTTCCACAACAGAACACCATCGTTGATTCCAATGGCGACATCCTTGCAGTACTTTTCGCACAGAATCGAATTGAAGTTCCACTTGAAGAGATCTCTCCGATTATGCAGCAGGCCGTTATCGCTATTGAAGATCAGCGTTTTCTAAATCACGCTGGGATTGATTTCAAGGGAACCTTGCGAGCAGCAATTTCCACTGGTGCTGGTGGTCAGGTGCAAGGTGGTTCCACCATCACTCAGCAATACGTAAAACAGATTTTGTTGACTGCCGCTACAAGCAAGGAAGAGCAAGAGGCAGCCACGTCGGTTTCAATTAATCGCAAGTTGCGTGAAGCTCGCTATGCAATTGCGCTCGAGAACAAACTTTCTAAAAAGGAAATTCTCGAAGGCTACTTAAACATTGCCTACTTTGGTGCTGGTTCATATGGTGTTGAAATTGCAGCTCGTCGGTATTACTCGACCAATGCAGACAAGCTGACTTTGAGTCAAGCTGCAACCCTTGCTGGCCTGGTGCAGAATCCTTCACGCTTTGATCCAACTCAATTTCCAGAGCGTGCCCAGAATCGTCGCGATGATGTCTTGAATGCAATGGTTAACACTGGCTACATCACGCAAGAACAAGCCGATGCTGCCAAGGCAATTTCGGTTGAATCAGATTTGGATCCGGCTGAACTTCCAAATGGTTGCACAAGTTCTATCGCACCATTCTTTTGCGATTACGTTTTGACAGTCTTGAGAAACGATCCAGTGTTTGGTGAAACTCCTGAAGATCGCGCCCGACTTTTGGACATTGGTGGACTAACCATCACAACTACTTTGGATCGTAAAGCTCAAGTTTCTTCGCAAACCGCGGTCGAAGAGCGAATTCCATTCGATGATCCAAGCGGCAAAGCTGCCTCGATCACCATGATTCGCCCTGGAACGGGTGAGATTACTGCAATGGCCCAAAACCGCAGATGGGGTCGCAGCGGTGTTGGCTACACAACAGTTAATTACGGTGCTCCAGTAAGTGCCAATGGCAGCGTTGGTTTCCAAGCCGGATCTACTTTCAAGGCCTTCACAATTGCAGCTGCGTTTAAACAAGGTTGGGATCCATTTAAGGTAATCAACTCACCTGAGAAAAAGAAGTTTGAAGAATTTGTTGAGTGCGGCACCGGCGATAAATTCGCACCTTACGAAGTTCAAAACTCAACCGCTTCTGGAGCATTCGATATTCTCAGTGGCACTGCTTATTCGGTTAACACATACTTTGTTGGGCTTGAAGAACAACTCGGACTTTGTGATCCCCCAGATATTGCTAAAGCAGCTGGCGTTAAGCAAGGTAACGGCGAAGATTTTGAAAAGTATCCGTGCTTCACTCTTGGTTGCTTTGACGTAACAACTCTTGACATGGCTGTCGGCATGGCAACATTTGCCGCGCACGGTATTCGTTGCAATGCAATTGCAATCACTGAGGTTAAAGATCGTTACGGCAAGAACTTAAATGTGCCATCAGCGGATTGCGAACGCACTATTGATTTACAAGTTGCAGACAGCACCACTGCAGTTCTTGCTGGTGTTATCGACGGACCAGTCAAGGGTCGCACCGGACAGGCAATGGATCTAGGTAGACCAGCCGCTGGAAAAACTGGAACCACTGATAGCTCAGCTGCGGTTTGGTTTGTTGGTTACACCCCTGACATGGCTGCTGCAGTTTGGGTTGGCGACCCTCGCGGTGGACAAAAGTATCCGATGAAGGGTGTAACGATTAATGGTCGCTACTACTCCCAAGTTTTCGGCTCCACAATGCCAGGTCCAATTTGGCGAGATTCACTCATTGGTGCTTTGGAAGGCACTCCTGAAACTGCTTGGGACTTGAACACACTTAATGGCGTCAATGCCGGTGGTCACGGAAATGAAATCACGGCAACGAAAGACAAGTGTGCTGGGCTGGAAGAAGAAGAGCTCGTCGCATGTAAATCAAAATCTGCGCTTAAGAAGTATGCAGCTGAACTTGCGGCTGGTACCTACGTCCTTGATCCGCTAACTGGTCAGATCGTTGATCCGCTGACTGGACAAGTAATTGCTGATCCAGCTTCGGAAGCAACACCAGCGACTTCTCCATCCGCCTCCCCCTCGCCATAGATAACTTCAACAAAAATGCCATAATCTGCGCCAGAAATTTCGATTCTCACTCTTGGTCTGACAAGGTATAGATATGACAAACCTCAAAGAGCAACTACACACGGATCTAACTGCTGCCATTAAGGCAAAGGATTCACTAACCTCTGGCACTTTGCGGATGGTGCTAGCTGCAATTACAAATGAGGAAGTTTCTGGCAAAGAAGCCCGCGTGCTCAATGATCAAGACATGATCACAGTATTAAACCGGGAAGCTAAGAAGCGCAAAGAAGCAGCTACCGCTTATGACGATGCAAAGCGTCCAGAGCTTGCAGACAAAGAACGAGCTGAACTTGGAATTATTCAGGCGTACCTTCCAGCTGCATTATCTGATGAAGATCTAGCAAGAATTATTGCTAGTGCTGTGGCTGAGGTGGCCGCAAGTGGAGCTACTGGCCCGAGTGCGATGGGCGCTGTTATGAAGATTGTTTCGCCACAGGTCTCCGGTAGAGCCGATGGTGGCGCTGTCGCTGCTGCCGTTAAATCTGCACTGGCTTAGTTTCGACTTACTGAACTTGACCCAAAGTTATTTAGTTTCCCACGGCGCAATAGTGTGTGCCTGTGAGTAGTTCAATCAAAACCAAAGTCGCAATTGGTTTGGGAATTATGTATGTGGCATGGGGAACTACCTACATTGGTATTGCTTTCACAATTGAAACTATGCCGCCGCTGTTGTCTATGTCCTTTAGATTCGTTGCGGCCAGCTTGGCACTTTTCATTTTCATTGGTCTTCGCAATGGCTGGGACTCATTACGTTTAACTCGTAAAGAACTATCAAGCTCGATTTTCTTGGGCATCCTCATGCTTGGTACAGGGCTAGGAACTATGGCACTGGCTGAAAAAGTTGTTCCGATCGGCGTTGCATCTCTCATCGTTGCCGCTATGCCTATTTGGACCGCGCTGTTTCGTACGCTTGATAACGATCGTCCAAAGCTAACTTCACTAATTGGAATAGTTGGCGGACTAATTGGAATTGGCATCATCATGTTGCCTGGGCACACGATTGCGCGTCCAGATTCTGGTGGACAAAATGTCACGCTTTGGATGTTCATAATCTTGTTTGGAAATCTTTGTTGGTCGCTTGGATCCTTCATAGCTCCCCGAATGGAAACTCCAAGTAATCCATTAGTTCTTAGTACTTACGAAATGGCTGGCGCTGCTGGGGCATTATTCATTGCCGGAATGATAAATCAGGAATCCATTTCAGATTTTGCGGATGCCAGTGCTCGCTCATGGGGTGGTTGGATTTATCTAGTTACGGTTGGTTCATTGGTCGGATACACGGTTTACACCTGGCTACTAGAAAATGCGCCAATCACATTGGTTTCGACTTATGCATACGTGAATCCAGTTGTTGCAGTTGCCCTAGGCATTGTCATATTCAGTGAGACACTAACAAGCAACATCTTGATAGGTGGCTTCATCGTTATTGTCAGCGTTGCAATAGTTGTCGCTGTCGAAGCTGCTAAAAAACAAACTCTCCCGCAAGTTCAATAACTCGCTCTAATGCCTGTCGTTCGCCAATACTGATGCGAACACCTTCACCTGGGAACGGACGGATCGAGACTGCAGTTCCTTCACTACGATGTGCAAACTCTTCAGTGCGCTCACCCAGTGGGATCCAAACAAAGTTTGCTTGACTTGGCGGAAGCTTGAAGCCAAGTTTTGTAAGTTCAGATTCGAACCAGGTTCGCTCAGCGATAACTTCCTCGACCCGCTGAAACAATTCGGCTTCATGTTCCAGAGAAGCAACTGCAGCAACTTGCGCAATGTTAGAAACACCGAATGGCACAGCGGTTTTTCTAACAGCATCTGCAATATTTTTTGGTCCTACGAAGTAACCAACTCGTAAACCAGCTAGTCCATATGCTTTCGAGAAAGTTCGCAGCACACCAACATTTGAATGAGCCTTTAATGTTGCGATGCCATCGATAGCATTCGCATCCCGATTGAACTCAACATAAGCTTCGTCGATAACTACCAGAATGTTCTCTGGAACTTTTTCTAGAAATTCATTTATTTCTTGTTGGGTAACAATTCCCCCAGTTGGGTTGTTAGGAGTGCATACAAAAATTGCTCGCGTTCTGGAAGTGATCGCATTCAACATTGCAGCTAAATCATGTTGCCCGGTGTTTGTTAGTGGTACCTGGACGCTTACTGCGCCAGCAATTGTTGCAATGATCGGATATGCCTCAAACGATCGCCAAGCATAAATAACTTCATCGCCCGCGCCAGCAACTGACTGGATGATTTGCTGACATACGCCAACCGATCCGGTACCAGTTGCGATTTGCTCAGTTGGAACAGCGAACTTATCTGAAAGAGCTTGAATCAAAATTGTCGTAAATGGATCGGGGTAGCGATTGATTTCATTGGCTGCATCAACGATGGCGGCCACAACGCTAGGTAGAGGTGAATGGGCGACCTCATTGCTGGAAAGTTTGTAAGCAGTTAATCCATTAACTGGCGCTACTTTTTTACCTGCTTTATAGGTTGGCAGCTTTGCCATCTCAGGTCGAAGCTGTGGGTTCACTGACTCGCTCACTCTCCGAGCCTACGGGTAATTACGACAACTGAGACATCGTCACGGTTCCAAGTAACGGAATCTTGGCGGGCTGTTGAAACAATTAAGTTTGTAAGCTCGGCTGAATCTCCAGTTCGCTCTCCGGTAACAACAGATGTCACTAAACCTTGGGTGCCAAACTCGTCACCATTTTCATCTTGAGTTTCTAGCAGTCCGTCAGACACTAGGACAATCCGATCTCCAGCACTGAAGAAGATTTCTTGGCTATGCCACTCGCCGCCAAATCCACCTAACATCGGTCCGGTTGGATTAAGGGTTGTAATCAAATGATTGGCATCGATCCAGTAGCCCGCTGGATGGCCGGCATTAACCCACTTTGTGGGCTTGCTGATGTCGATAGGAATTTCCAAAATTACTGCTGTGGCCAAGAGGGCATCTACATCTGAAAGTCCGGCTGAAACTCTCTCCATCACATCACTTGGCGTAAATCCGGCAGAGAGTGCTGCAGTCATGATCGCCTTTATCTGCAGTCCTACTACTCCAGCCTCTGGGCCGTGGCCTGTCACGTCAACCATTGCAAGTGCCGTGCCGTGCGGTGTTCGGATTACATCCCACCAGTCCCCTGCGATCGCACCACTGGCTGGCAAAGTTTGCCCAGCGACATCAAGACCAAATTTTTCAGTCTCGATCAGTGTTGGTGAAAGCGCTTTTCGCATTGAGGCAACTAGCGGTGCATTTTGTTCTAGTCCCTGCCAAGCAGCCCGAGCTAAATCAATCTGGTTAACCAGGTTTTGCCGCATAGATTCTGCGTCGGCTGCTGCTAGCTGGATCTCGGGTGGGTTTGCAACTTCAATCACTTGATGAATGGTTCCGCTTGCAACCATGCGCAACTCTGTGCGCATTTCATCAAGTGGCGCAAGCACCCAGCGCTCAAGATAAATCCAAGCTAGAACTAACAACAAAAGGCTTACAAAAATCGACACACTTAATGCCAGCGAAAGTTGATCTGCAACTTCATCAAGTCTGATGTCTTGCGCCACGGTGTCACTGATTTCGGCTCTTGCCCTCAGATATACATAGCGTTCCCAGACTGCCGCCGCAATTACTGTTGCCGCAAAGAACGCTACAAATATCTGGAGTCTTCTACGTAACGTCATAATGAAATTCTAAGTGGAAATCGCTCAGCGAAAAATCAAGCTTTAGTTAGCTCTGCCATTGCTTGTGCAAATAGCGAGCCGTGACGATCAACTTGTTCTTGCGTTGTTGTTGGACACATTAAAGCCATATTGTGAAATGGCGTCATCAAGACTCCTCTATTGGACATAAAGAGGTGCATGAATTCATCTAACTCGTCATCGCCGGCATGCATTGCTTCAGTTCCAGTTTTTGGCGCTGGATAGGTGAAGCGATATTCAGCACGTGCACCAAGTTGCGATATCGACCAAGGCACTCCGTATTCATCTAACGCTGCATTCACTTGATCTGTGTATCTAGTCGCAAGTGCAATCATGTGTTCAAAAGCTTGTTCCGTTAAAACTTCACCAAGTGTTGCTCGCATCGCAGCTAGTGACAATGCGTTACCCGCAAGAGTTCCACCGATGCCACCGACATCTAGTAAGTCGGCTTCGGTGTGGGAATTAATCAGGTCAACAACTTCTTGCTTAAAGCCGTAAGCTCCTGATGGAATTCCAGCGCCGATGCTCTTGCCGATGATAAAGATATCTGGATCTAACTTGTCACGTAATGTCATGCCACCATATCCGGCAGAGATGGTGTGCGTTTCATCGATCATTAAAAGTGCGCCGTACTTTGTCGCAAGCTCGCGCATGCCCTCAAGGTAGCCCGGTTCTGGCAAAACGATTCCAATATTTGTCAGCGCCGGTTCAGTCAAAATTGCCGCTACATCACCGTGCTTTAAGGCAGCTTCAAGTCCGGGCAGGTCGTTAAATTCAACAACGCGAGTTGTTTGATCGATTGGTACTGGCGGTGCCACATTGCCTGGTCTTGAAACGGTGTTGCCACTTGAATCTAAAACGCCGAAAGTTTCATCTACTGAACCGTGATAGCAATAGGAAAAAACTAAAATCTTGCTCTTGCCGGTTGCTAACCGTGCCAGTCGAATCGCCCATCTATTCGAATCCGTTGCGGAGACCGTAAATGACCAAAGCGGAACTTTAAAACGACGGGTTAGTTCTGCGCCAACCCACTGCGCGTCTTCGGTAGGCATCATGGTTGTTATGCCACCCAGGTCTTGCATTCGATCAATAATCGCTTTAACGCTGGCATCTGGTGAATGACCAGTCATAGCGGCAGTGTCGCCAAGTGCAAAGTCAATGTATTCGTGGCCGTCAACATCCGTGATGATGTTTCCCTTTGCACCCTGCATGTAAAGCGGGAAGCCACCAACCCACTTATTCATCCATGGCATTGGAACGCCGCCAAACAAATTCTTCGCATCTTTGTAAAGTGCTAAAGACTTTGGGTGGCTCTCTCGATAAGTTTTGCGTTCCCGCTCAAGCAGTGAAGCTAAATTGCCACGATCTAATTCAGTTGATCTGTTGGTCATGATCCACTTCTTTCAGAGATAGAGAAATTACGAAGTAGCCATGTCAACGAAACGGCTGTAGTGGCCTTGGAATGCAACGGTAACGGTTCCGGTCGGTCCGTTGCGGTGCTTTGCCAAAATAAAGTCAGCTTCACCTGCGCGTGGTGATTCACGTTCGTAAACATCTTCACGGTGAAGCAGAACGACCATGTCCGCATCTTGCTCAAGCGAGCCAGATTCACGCAAGTCAGAGAGCATTGGTCGTTTATCTTGACGCTGTTCCGGTCCACGGTTTAACTGGCTGATTGCGATGACTGGAATTTCTAATTCTTTGGCAAGAAGTTTTAATGAGCGAGAGAATTCCGAAACTTCAACTTGGCGGCTTTCAACTTTTCGTCCTGACGACATAAGTTGCAAGTAATCAATTATGAGAAGTTTTAAATCAAAACGTTGCTTTAGGCGACGAGCCTTTGCACGGATTTCCATCATTGTCATGTTTGGTGAGTCATCGATGAACAAAGGTGCATCGTTAACTTGTCCCATTTTGTTTGCAAGTCTGCCCCAGTCAGCATCGCTTAAAGTTCCTGCGCGCATGTGGTTCAAACCAACTTGCGCTTCAGCGGATAGCAGTCGCATCACGATTTCGTTGCGGCTCATTTCAAGTGAGAAAATTGCAGAAGTTAAATTGTGTTTGATGCTTGCAGAGCGCGCCAGGTCTAAACCTAAAGTTGATTTACCAATTGCAGGTCGCGCCGCAACAATAATTAATTGTCCAGCGTGAAGACCATGTGTGATGTCATCGAGTTGTTGGAACCCAGTTGGCACACCAACTAGTTGCCCTCCACGTCCTTCGATAGCTTCGATCTCTGACAAAGTCTGCGGCATGATTTCAGAAAGTGGTGCATAGTCTTCAGATGTTCTGCGACCAGTAACGTCATACACTTCGGCTTGCGCGCGATCAACTAGCTGATCTACTTCAGCATCACCGGCGTAACCCATTTGCGCGATCTTTGTTCCAGCGTCAACTAGTCGTCGCAAAATTGCACGCTCGGTAACAATGCGCGCGTAGTAAGAACCATTAGCTGCAGTTGGAACACTTGCAACCAAGGTGTGAAGGTAGCCTGCGCCGCCAACATTTCCTAGCGCGCCAGACTTACTCAAATAGTTCGCAACTGTAATTGCATCAGCTGGTTCGCCGCGACCATAAATATCTAGGATCGCGCCGTAAATTGTGGCGTGCGCCGGTTTGTAAAAATCAACTTCGCGCAAGCTTTCGATGACATCAGCGATTGCGTCTTTACTGAGCAGCATCGCGCCAAGAACTGATTGTTCAGCGACGATGTCCTGAGGTGGAACTAGTGCGCCATCTTCTTCGTAACTGCGGGGAAATTCCGCGACGCTCATGTAATCCACCTTTTCGCACTTGGTTACAGCCAAGTGCCTTTTCCACTGGTAATGACCAGGTGTTATTGACTGTATGGGTCAGGACTGACATAAACAATGACCCCTGTGGATAACTAAGTGGACAAATTGGGGAAAACCCACGAAACAATGGGTATTTAGCTGGGGATATCCTGTGTGGACAGCCTGGTTTTGCCTGTGGATATCCCCATTTATCAGGCATTTTGGGGATTTGAGCCTGTGTGCAAAAAGTATTTACAAACTATTTATCCTCGGCTCCAACCCGTCCGTCCTGAATCGGCGTAAGAACCTTCTTTAGGCGCAAGGCCAAAAAGCCACCAAAGATCTGTCCAAACACAATTAATCCAATCCACGCCATTACTAGTTCGAATTGCAACATAACTCCCGAGATCGCTGGACCCGCTGCGCCAGCAAAAACCCACACTAAGCCGTCTACTGAGTTGTATCGGCCGCGCAAGTGTTCAGGAGCTAACTCGTTTGTCAATGTTGGACCAACTGATGACCAAATCATTTCACCAAAAGCAAAGATTCCAATTCCAGCTGCGGCCAGAATGAAAGTTGCGGTTGGATCTAGCGCGACACTGAATCCAATTATCAACCAAGACACGGTCCAGATTGCTGAGACTAAAGCGAGTAATCGGATTCGGCTGCGACCACCCAATCGGTTAATGACAAAAATTTGTCCAAGCACAATGACACCGGTATTCACTGCCCAGATTGGTCCAAGTGCCTTTACAGATAAATCGCCAAACAAAGTAAGTAGCGCTGGTAAACCTGCTTCAAGCGATGCATACCCGAAAGTGATCATTAAAAGCTTTGCCAAAGTTAGGCGCATAAATTTGTGATCTGAAACTATTTGTCGGTAGCCCCCATCGTTTTGAATTTCTTGTTTTGTCTTTTCAATTCGCCCTCCCACTCCACGTAGTGAAAGTATGAAAACAAAGAAGATCAAAAAGGTAAATGAGTCGATGACATAAAGTCTGGTGAAACTCGATGGGTCGTCAACATTAACGATCAGTGAGCTGAACACTCCACCCAATCCAAGTCCAAGATTTAACATCATAAACTGAAGACCAAAAAACTTAGGTCGGAAATCTTCACTAACCATTCGAGCCATCATCGTGGTTTGCGGCGGCCAAATTGCAGAATGGCCAAGTGATGCCAAAGCTCCAACTAGCAATGCGCTCTGTAAATCAGTAACAAAAACCCAAAGCAGAGTTGCTGTTGCCTCAATCAAGATTGCGATCAACATAACTCGACGTGGCCCAAACTTATCTACCAAGTGGCCAATGATCGGGGAATAAACCAATCCAGTAATGGCCATCCAGGACAAGACAAGAGATGCAGCTGCTAACGAAAGTCCACGTACTTGATTTAAGTAGATAACTAAGACAGGAAGTGTTAATCCACCACCAAGGGAGTTGAGCAATGCGCCTGCAAGGAAGCGCTTTACCTGTGGTGAGGCGTGCAAATCATTATGTAAAAACAAAAGTGGAGGTAGAAAAACTACCTCCACATGTTTGTGGAGAATAGGGGACTCGAACCCCTAACCCCTGCCTTGCAAAGGCAGTGCTCTACCAATTGAGCTAATTCCCCGGTGGTAAAACCGTAGAACAAAATCTACTCTGAAGTAGCCTGTGTCCACAATTCTTGCTCGGCTTTGCTGTTTTCTGCCTGTTGGTAGATAACGTAACCAGCAACAGCTAGCAATGCTAGTGACAAAAGTTTTTTCATTACGCTTCCTATCTTCCTAGACTTGAAAACCGTGCGTGGGCCCAGGTGGACTTGAACCACCGACCTCTTCGTTATCAGCGAAGCGCTCTAACCAAGCTGAGCTATGGGCCCCGATTTCTTGAATTTCTTAAAGTTCTTGCGCTTTGTGCCTATTTCTAGGCACGAGTTAAGAGGTTACCCCAAAGCAGGCGTTAGCCCAAAATGGTTGGTTAGCCCCGATCGGTGAAGGTGTATTCGACTCCGCCAGTGAAGCCAACGCTTAAGTTGTAGAGGACTGCAAAAAGCGTGGAAAGTACGCTCAAAAGCACAATTTCAATTGCTGAAATTACCATCGCCAAACCAAGTAGCCGCCCTAGTGACAAGAAGCTGATTCCAGTTCCAGTGTTACCTGACGCGTCACTCCAAAGACTTGAAACGGCTTCGAAGACTCCAGCGGCTGAGAGCACCATCCAGAGCACAACGGTGGCCACGATTAGCACACCAGCAATTAGCACGCCCAACACAAAGGCTCGTTTTGCAGCTGACCATGGATCAATGTGAGTTAAGTGCAGCGTTACTTGTCGTGCTGGTGCTTGAGTCGCAACAGGTGCTGCAGCGGCGGATTGCTCATATGACTTCAAAGGGTTCTTGAAGAAATTTCGCTTAGTCGGTTGATCGTCGTTTAGATCGATATCGATGTCTGACATTTATGCCTCTTCCCTGTCGTTGGCAACTTCCTCATTCACATCTTCGGATTCAACAGTTGTGGCTTCCTCGGTGACTTCGACACTTTCCAAGGCGGCCATTGAAGCTGCGCTGCTACGAGCTACGGCAACAACTTGATCGTCATCTCCGACCTTCATGAAAGAAACGCCCATGGTGTCTCGTCCAGCTGCGCGAATTTCATCAACACGAGTTCGGATTACAACACCGTTGCTTGCGATCGCGAAGATTTCGTCATCCGCTGCACAGATCAACGCACCCGCTAGACCGCCACGCTTCTCGACTAGACGCATAGCGCGAACACCCTGAGTGCCACGACCCTTTGCATTCCACTCTTCGATAGAAGTGCGCTTAGCCCAACCGCCTTCGGTGACTGTTACAACGAATGAATCTGGCGTTGCAACTTCCATCTTTAACAGGTAATCGTCATCGGTTTTAAATCTAATTCCGATAACACCGCCTGCGGTTCGTCCCATTGGACGCAAAGTGGCATCGTCAGCATGGCATCGAACTGAGTAACCCATTTTGGAAACCAAAAGCAAGTCATCTTCATCGTTTACAAGTTGAGCCGAAACCACATCGTCTTCATCGCGAAGTGTGATTGCAACTAGTCCGGTGCTACGTGAGGAATCGTAATCCGCAAGGCGCGACTTCTTGATGACACCATTTCGAGTTGCAAGCACTAAGTACTTAGCCTGGCTGTAATCGCGTAAGTCTTGTTAGCGACGTGTTGTCCGCGGGCATCACGGCCAGTGTCGGTTAGTTCGTATGCCTTGACTCGGAACACTCGACCCCGGTTTGTAAAGAACAAGATCCAGTGATGAGTTGTCGTTACGAAGAAGTTTGTAACTACGTCATCTTGCTTAAGTGCTGCGCCCTTTACGCCACGGCCACCGCGCTTTTGGGATCGATAAAGCGCAGCTTTAGTGCGCTTTATGTAACCGTCAGCTGAAAGTGTTACCACGATTGGTTCCACTGCAATTAAGTCTTCGTGTGTTACATCATTTTCGTCAGCCACGATTGTGGTGAGACGCTCGTCACCGAACTTGTTAACGATTTCAGCAAGCTCTTCACTCACAATGCTGCGCTGACGAGTTAGGTTCGACAAAATATCTTTATAGTCGGCGATCTCAGCCATTAACTTGTCGTGCTGAGTTTGTAATTCATTGCGCTCAAGAGCAGCAAGCTTACGAAGTTGCATGTCAAGAATTGCTTGGGCTTGAATTTCATCGATGTCGAGAAGTTTCATCAAGCCGGCTTGGGCAACCGATGCTGACTCTGATGCGCGAATTAATGCAATAACTTCATCGATGCGATCGATTGCCTTTAGTAGGCCGATCAAAATATGTACGCGCTCTTCAGCAATTCGTAAACGGTAGGCAGTGCGACGCTGAATAACTTCGACTTGATGTTCAATCCAGTTAGTTACAAACGCATCAAGTGTCAGGGTGCGAGGCACACCATCAACAAGCGCCAACATGTTTGCACCGAAGTTATCTTGCAGCTGGGTGTACTTGAACAAGTTGTTTAGAACAACCTTTGGCACTGCGTCGCGCTTAAGAACTACAACAATTCGCATTCCGGTACGTGATGAGCTTTCATCAACCAAGTCAGCGATGCCACCAACCTTGCCTTGCTCAACCAGTTCGGCAATTCGTTCAAGTAAGTTGTCTGGATTAACTTGGTAAGGCAATTGCGTAATCGCAATAATCGTGCGGCCACGCTTGTCTTCAGTGATTTCAGTGACGGCTCGCATCGTGACAGATCCACGACCAGTGCGATACGCATCTTGGATTCCGCGGCGTCCAACGATCTGGCCACCGGTTGGGAAATCTGGTCCGGAAATTCTTTCCATCAACGCTTCAAGTAATTCTTCGCGTGTTGCGTCTGGATGGTCTAGCGCCCACTGCACACCTGCAGCTACCTCAGTGAGGTT
>JNSL01000105.1_pt1 | contig 15023 bp, 15 predicted proteins | sample 210691 | NCBI WGS metagenome assembly JNSL01 (sample SAMN02808685, study PRJNA238866) | freshwater metagenome | biome: fresh water; feature: freshwater reservoir; material: water; isolation source: water column of the freshwater reservoir Embalse de Amadorio in Spain | place: Spain: Valencia ...
TGTGCCGTGTTCCAAACGACAAAGACACAATTCGTGATTTGTCTGCAGAAATTGAGTGGGCAAAAGTCAACATACTTTCACCAGATAGTTATCGTGAGAAAGCGCTTGAAGTTCGTCGCGATTTAAGTGGCGAGCTTACTGTTGAAAAAGTTTCAAAAGTTTTTGAGGCGTATTTAACACGAATGGATGAAGCCCATGCCATGGATTTTGAAGATGTCTTATTGCTCACCACGGCAATGCTTGAAAATTATCCGGAGATGGCAGCCACAGTACGCAAACAATATCGACATTTTACAGTTGATGAATTTCAGGACGTAAGTCCTGTTCAGTTTGAGTTACTTTCTCAATGGTTGGGTGAGCGAGATGATGTATGCGTGGTGGGGGACCCAGCACAAACAATTTATTCATTTTCCGGAGCTACTTCAAAATATTTAATTAACTTTGCTTCACACTTTGCCCGGACTCAGGATTTTCAACTCTCCCACTCCTACCGCAGCACTGAGCCAATTGTTGCTCTTGCAAATCAAGTTTTAGCAAAAGATGCAACTAGCCCAATTCGCCTCAAGTCCACTCGGGGCAAAGGTCCTGCTGTCACGCTCACTGCCTACAGCAGTGATGAAGAAGAGGCCAAACAAATTGGAAAACAGATCGCTGAGTTGATTGCCAGTGGTATCACCCCGCGAGAAATTGCAGTGCTTTATCGCATAAATAGTCAGTCGGAAATCTTTGAAGCCGAACTTGGCGCCTTGGGAATTCCCGTATCACTTCGCGGCGCCGAGCGATTTTTTGAGCGCCCTGAAGTTAAGAATGCATTGCTAAATCTTCGCGCTGGACTTCACGTCAAAGGTGATAGGCCCTTTGTGGAAACGGTGCGCGACATTTTGGGATCTTTGGGATGGAAGCCAAAGGAACCAGATAGTGGCAGATCGGCTCGTGAAACTTGGGAATCACTTAACACAATTGTTGAATTGGCGGATGAGTTACAAGCCAAAGACCCGTCTGCCCAATTACCAGATTTTGTTAAGTCACTTGATTTACGAAATGAAATGGAATTTGCGCCAAGTGCCAATGCCATAACTTTGGCCTCAATTCACTCCGCTAAAGGCTTGGAATGGGAAGCAGTTTTTGTTGCTGGATTAAGCGAGGGATTACTACCAATCTCACATGCAAACACTCCGAATGAATTCAATGAAGAACGCCGGCTTTTGTATGTTGCAATGACGAGAGCAAAAACACAACTTCGGCTTTCGTGGTCAAAATCTCGTCACACTGATGGAAAAGGGTATCGAGAGCAATCAACTCTGCTTCGAGATTTAACGTTCTAGTTCGAAACCTTGTCCGCAAAACCTGGAACCCACTGCGCAAATTCATCTCGTACGGAAAATTCTGACTCGAGTTGGCACAGCACTCCAATACTGCCCATCCAAACTCGGTGAATCAAAACGTAGTTTGGTGGCAAGTTAATTTTTGTTCCAATTGACCAGTCAGCATTTCTGGGATCACTTGTGCGTTTAAATTGTTCCCGGATCCAATCGCGACTGTGCTTGAAAATTTCCACCTGCGCGGGTTCAGTGAATGGACCCAAATAATCCAGCAGTGATTGCGCTTCAAGTTCAATTCCTGGCCGGATAAAACCTTCCTCACGTAACCCCGCTACTACCGTTTCAGCGTCACCTACGAGTGCAATCTTTAGCAAAGTTCCCATTGCAGCTGGCAAGCCATCAGGCAGGTGCGCTGTCGCACCAAAATCAAGAATTGCTAAGCGGCCATCCGGCATGACTTTGAAATTTCCAGGGTGTGGATCAGCATGTAGGAATCCAACACGACTCGGCGCAGAAAGCAAGAATCGTAGGTACATTTTTCCAAAATGATCACACTCTTGTTGGGTGCCAGATTCAATTAGTCGGGCTAGTGATTTACCTTCAACCCACTCAGTAATAATCACATTCTCTGCAGCGGCTAATACATGAGGTACAAAGTAATCAGGATCACCATCAAAACCAACGGCGAACTTGCGTTGAATTTGAGATTCATGCAGGTAGTCAAGTTCTTCCGAGACACAGTCGGTCAATTCCCGCAAAATCGAACGAACATCAATCCCAGGGAAAAATCCAGCAAATAATCTTCCAAACCGAGAGAGTTGTTGCAAGTCAGCAAGCAGCGCACCTGATGCACCTGGGTACTGCACTTTGACAGCGACTTCGCGCCCATCGCGCCAAATGGCTCGATGAACTTGTCCAATGGAAGCTGCCGCTGCGGGTTCATCATCAAATGAAGTGAATCGATCGCGCCAGTTCTCGCCCAAGTTTTCCACCAAGACTTGGTGCACAGATTCAATCGCCATTGGTGGCGCGGAATCTTGCAACTTTGTCAATGACTCTCGGTAAGGTCCAGCCATCTCATCTGGCAAAACAGATTCAAAAACGCTAAGTGCTTGGCCGAGCTTCATCGCTCCACCTTTAAGCTCACCCAGCACACTAAAAATTTGCTCTGCAGTTCTCGCCTGCGTTAATGCGGTGACATCTTCGGCCGACATGCCGCCAAGGCGCCTACCAATTCCAAGTGCCCGTCGTCCAACATGGCGCAATGGCAGGGCAGCCATTCGGGCGCTTCGATTCAGGCCACTTTGGGAAATATCGCTCACCCTTAATTGTCAGGTAGATAGATCCAAGCGGCATCCGCAGGTGGGGTGAAAGTAGGTGGGATACGTCTCATCTTGGCTGGGGAGCAAACCCAATTGCATCAAATTGGAGACAGGGTCCTGCTCTGTAACCGTTAAGTCCTGATCGACCCAGCCATTAATCGCCGCTTGGATCAATAGTGCTGTCCGGATAATGAGTCCTATGGGCGCGGTATCAACTGCATTATGAGCAGCCACCTGAAGCTCTATCCGAGGCCAAGCGGGGTCTTGATCGCATCGGTGCAGGTGCAGACATCTCAGACAGGGCGCCTTCCCAGGAGTAATTACGGAACTAACGACGCTGGTATCGGAACTTGTTGCAGCGAATAAGTATGTAATGTCCCTAGCTGCAAGTGAGTCGGCGCTTGTTGCCTCAATCCAAGGGAAGTTTGCTCGTTGATCTGGCAGCAAAATTTCAATCCTGCGCTGAGCTTGAAAGCGCAGGGAATTTTTGTGTGCTGATGCGCCCCGAATCATTCGCTCCATTAAATTTCGCGCAGTGTGATCGCGCCGATTTCCAATGTCTACGCGGGAAGCTCCCCAAGGAGTGAGGTCATCTTCTCTAACTAATTGCGAATCATGAACAGTGATGTTTGGATAGCCCGAACTCACCAGCAATAATCCCAAAGTCGTGCCGAGACGCCCAGCACCGTGAATTGCAATCTCGCACGCGATTCGCTGCCGCATTACTTGGTGCCGTCCTGCAGTCTCTCGATTGAGATTCAAACGCTGAATGCCACTCACTGGATTCTTATCATCATAGGTTTGCGTTGTTGGGCCGGAAGTTACTAGTCCTAAGTTTGCGAGTTGGAATAGAAAACTCTTTCCAGAACTTTCGGTGAAACCTTTTTGGTTTAACTGATGACAGATTTGTGCGACAGAATTATTCCCTGAAAGCAATTGAAGTATTTGTTTACCAATTCCGGTATCTAAAATGATTGCCGAAGTTGGGTTAATTCCAATTTGAATTTGAGATTCATTGCGCTCGAAGAAGTGCACCCCTGGTGCCAGCTGTGGATTTGAAAGTGTCATGTCCGCAGTTTTCTAAACTGGGCCTGTGTGGCGCGAAAACTGTCCACATTAATGCTGTGCTAGCTCGCAAAATCTGCTGGCTAGCTCCAAAATTTTGCCTGAAAATTTATCCACAATGTGGCAACTGCTCTAATGGCTTAACTGGGGATAGATTTATTTTTTCCACACAGGGAGTGGATAACGTTTTGCCTGATAAATGGAGGTATTCACAGCATCACAAGCTGATTATCCCCAACTTGTTCACCTGTAATCCACAGCCAAAGTGGCAGATGTCCCCAGCTCATCCTCAGCCTTGTCCACAGCAAAATCGATGAGATGTTGAGTTACGTTGCGCAGGTGGTTCACATACCCGTAGTTTTTCCGTGTTGAAGCTCTCGAGATAACGAGCCGGCATTCGCAAGGGGAAGGCGAATGGTTGAGCACGCGGCTCGAGAGCCTCAACTTTTTTGTGGGCACGCTGGGTTAGCCTGAGTTTCATGGCCAATTCAAATCAACCTTCGTTATTTGATGCCGAAGCCTTCACCACGCCACAAGATCCCGCTGAGCCAGTGGAATTTGTATACCAGCGCACTGATTTAACAAAAGTTGAAGTGCGTCGAAGTAAGCGGGCAAAACGAAACGTTACTGCGTATCGTGACAACGAAAAAACGGTAGTGACTGTGCCAACGCGTATGGCAAAGCGAGACATCCCTGCCTACGTGAACGAACTGGTAACTCGCCTTGATGATCGCGATGAACGATCCACTTCACAAGCGTTACTGGAACAGCGGGCGCGTCGACTTTCCAGAAAATATCTTGCCCAAGATTTGTTTGAAACTCATGTGGTCCCAGTATCAATTCGTTGGGTCACAAATCAAAATGCCCGTTGGGGATCTTGCACTCCGGGCGAAGGATCCATCCGACTTTCGCACCGCATGGTTCGAATGCCGCCGTATGTGATCGACTCCGTCATAGTTCATGAATTAATTCATTTACTGATCGCAGACCACAGTGAAGCTTTTTACGCACTCATGAATAAATATCCTGAGCACGAAAAAGCAAAGGCGTACCTGGATGGCTTCTCGCATGCACAGCAGAATTACTTGCCCGAATAATCTGTTACTACTAATTTCGTGGTGTTAAGAATTTAGTTCTGGATCATTTTTGTCAGCTTCGATTGCCTTATTTAGTTCGGCCATTAAGTCTTCGCTTCCCATTGCTAAAAATGCATCGATGTCATCGATGTCGCTATCACGGGGAAGTAAATCTGGATGAGACCAGAGCAAATCTCGCGCAGCAATTCCTTGAGTGTCCGACAAACGTTGCCAAAGGGCAGCGGCTTCGCGCATCCTTCTTGGTCGCATTTCTAAACCAATTAGTCCGCCTAAAACTTTCTCAGCTGGCCCTCCAGTGGCACGACGTCGGCGAAATACTTCTTCCAGTGCGCTTGCCGCCGGAAGTCGAGTTCCCGCAGCCGCAGTAACAACAACATTTACCCAACCTTCAATTAGCGCAAGCAAAAGCTCAATTCGAGTCAGCGCTGCAACTTGCGCGGGTGTCTTGGTTGGCTCAAACAGCGAGGATGCCATCATGCTATTTATGCTCTCGGGATTTGTTGGATCAATTTGAGTCATGGCTTGCTCAATTGCTGAGGTATCGATTTGCACACCACGTGCGTAATCACTTATCGCAGCGAGCAGTTGCGATTGAATCCAAGGCGCTGTCATAAATAGTCTTTGATGCGCGAGTTCTCGAAGCGTCACGTAAAGTCGGGCGTCTGATTCATCAATGGATAAACCTTTGATGAATGCGTCAACATTAGTCACGACTAATCCTGGCTTGCCGGTAGATGCAAGTGGGATCCCGACATCAGAGTTGCTCAAAACTTCGGTTGTCATTTGTCCAAGCGCTTGACCAAATTGAGTACCAAACATTGTGGCGCCCATTGACTTCGCCATTGCCATTAGCGGACCAGTGATGGCGGCAAAGTCAGGGGAGGCCAAAGTTTCGCGAAGATTCTCGGCGACTTCAGGTGGCAAACTCGCAAGTAGTTCTTCGGGAAAAGTTACTGTGCCAGCTTCGTTGCCAGAGGGCAACATCCCAGTCATGGCTCCGGCAACACCGTCTGCGACTGGCTGGACCATAACTTTCCAAGAATCAAATGAATTGGCTAGCCAAGCAGCGCGAGTAACGCCCGCTACGGTGTGCCCAGCACTTGGTAAAGCAGTCACCTCATTTAGCCATAAGTCAGCAAGGTCAGCCGCAGCTCGTAACCGCTCTTGATCTGTCGCTGTGATCGCTGGATCCCCGGCACTCTTTATAACTTGATCAGAAGTGGTGTGTGCGCTTGTCCAATTAACTGAACCACCGGATGGATCGCCGCCATTGCGCAACATGCGTCCCATGTTTTCCAGCATGCTGGCGAGCTCATTGTTGTCATCGCTACCAGGTGAAAATCCAAACGGAATACTCATTTTGCCCATTCTTGTTTTACTACTTGATTTTAAGGTTATGCCCAGAGGAAGGATTCATTAAGCATTTTGATCTAGCCCTGGGCGAACAACTAAAAATCAGTTGTAACGTACGCTTGTTTCCTAAAGGTTTTTAGCAGTAACTAACCAAGGATGGCCCAGCCAATGCGATTAAGATTCAAGCCCAATTTATCTTGGACACTTTTGATTTTGCTTGGCGCAGCAATGTTTATCCCGGTTCCATACGTGCTAACCACCCCTGGCCCAGTTTTTAACACAATTGGCAAAGTTAGTGAGATTGAATTGATTTCGATTTCAGGAACTGAAACTTTTCCAACTGAAGGTGAATTAAACATGACCACAGTTCGCGAAACTGGGGGACCGCAAGATGGCTTGGATATATTCCAAGCAATTTGGGGTTGGCTAGATCCAGATAGCCGCGTTGTGCCACGTCAATATCTTTATCCTGAGGATGAAACTGAAGAGGAAAATACTGCCCGAAACGCGGAAGCGTTTAGCACCTCACAAAGTTATGCAATCTCAGCCGCTATGAATTTTCTTGGGAAACCAGTGCTGGAAACAATCGTTGTCACAAGTGTTGGTGTGGGCGCCCCAGCATTGGACAAACTTCGCGCTGGCGATGAAATCATTTCTGTTGATTCGCAAGTCATGACTTCACCAGAGCAAGTTGTTGTTGCGGTGCGAGCAAAACCAATTGGGACAAACTTGGTATTTGTTGTTAAGCGCGAAGGTACTGAACTTACGCAGATCGTTACTTCGGTACCTAAAGAAGATGACCCAAGCACTGCAGAAGATGAATCAATAATTCCCTACATTGGAATTGGAATTGGCATAAATTACGAGGCGCAATTTCCAATCGAGTTTGGTGTTTCAGGAGTCGGTGGTCCAAGCGCCGGATCAATGTTTGCGCTTGGCATCATCGACAAGTTAACACCGGGTGCATTAACCGATGGACAAATAATCGCGGGCACTGGAACTATTGATTCAAAAGGCAACGTTGGTGAAATCGGTGGCATTCAGCAGAAATTGGTAGGAGCCAAGGACGCTGGAGCGGTTTTGTTTCTAGCACCCCAGGGCAACTGCGACGATGTTATTGGCCACATACCCGATGGATTAACAGTTGCTTCCGTCGCAACTCTTGAAGATGCGATGACTGCAATTGAAGCCTTCAATGATGGCGCTCAGGTTAAAGCCTGTAGTTGAACTAAAAATCTCGGCTGGCTAATACTGCAGCAGCTGCGAGCGTCACAAAGATTGCAAACCCCTTTTGCAAAGTTCGAGCATTTAGTTTTGCTGCAATAGGGGCTGCCAGAAATGACGAAATAATCGCTGCGAGCGTGAATGCAAATACTGGACCCACAGGCACCTCAACCCAGTATTCAAAGCGCATCAAGAAAGCGACTAAGGAGGTACTTGCGATTGCAACGAGAGAAGTGCCAGCGGCAGTTTTTGTTGGAACTTCAAGAATTAGGACTAAGGCCGGCACAATTAGAAACCCACCGCCCACGCCTAGCAACCCGGTAAGGGCCCCAATAGCTGTTGCAACAAGGAACACCAATGGCCACTGTGACTTAACTTGAGCGCTTGACACATTTACGGGACCACGCCACATTGCAAATGCAGCGCCAAGCATTAGAGTCGCAAACGAAATTATCTGAGCTGACTCTGGCACCACCTTTACAAGTTGGGTGCCCGCAAAAGTTCCCAATATTCCAAGTGCTGAAAAAGTTAGACCGAGACGTATGTCAACATTTTTTGTTTTTATGCGTGGAATAAATCCTGCGATCGCGGCTGAACCGACAATTACTAATGAGGAAGTGGTAGCAGCGACAGTGGAAAGTCCCATGACGGCAATTAGTCCAGGAACTGCAAGTATTGCTCCGCCAGCGCCAATAATTCCAAGAACTAGCCCGATCAAAATGCCAAGAATTATTCCTTCAAAAAGCATCATGAATTAAGCGACTTCTGGATTTCCGCTTGCGCTAACCATTGGCAATCCAGCTTCATGCCAAGCCTTCATTCCACCGGTCATGTTAAATACATTCTCCATTTGGGCGGCAATAGCGGTTGCTACCTGAGCTGAACGACTCCCGGATCGGCAAATGACAATTAATGGTTTGTCGTTTGGCAAGGCAGCAACATCAAAGGCACTCATCGGATTCCAGGAAACATTTTCGCCATGGCCCGCATCCCATTCATGAGACTCTCTGACATCAACACCAACGGCACGACCACTGCTGATTTCTTCAAACGCACTTTGCGGAGAGATTTCCAACATGTTCAATTCCTCTAGACGTTCGCTACAACATCAGATGGCGAAACTGGGCCAGCGTCCATGTGGCCAGTGACAATGTTTAGGCCATCAACTCTTAGGCAGGCATCGTAAGGCTCATTAATCAACACTGCGGTTCGTTTAGAGTTTTCGATGATGCCAAGGGCAGCAGCTGCGCGATAGGCACCTGCACAGTGAACCCAAATTTCGCCATCGGTAGGCAACTCGTTAACCCGACCCTCAAGTTCGTGAAGTGGGATGTGCAGTGAAGGTTCAATGTGGGAAGCTTCGCGCTCACTTGTGCGTCGAACATCGAGCACATGGACATCTTGCCCACCGATAACTGCCGAGAGATCTTTAAAACTTACGGTTCGAGTTGTACCAAGTTCACCAAACTTTGAAACTTCCCCAACGTAGGAACCTGCTGGTCGATCAATTCCAATTCGCACGAGTTCGCGTTGTGCATTTGAAATGTCAATGGCTTTATCTGACATCAATACAAGTTGCTTGTCGTAGGGAAACATCCAACCTAAGTAAGTAGCCATTGAGCCATCAAGACCAAAAGACATAGTCCCAGGCACGTGACCAGCGGCCCACGATGTGCGGGTGCGTAAATCTACAATCCAGGCACCAGTATTCATTGCAGCCATAATTTCATCGGTAGTCATTCGAGCCAGATCAGAAAGATCAATTGGACCAGGTCCAGCATGATTGGCTGGGCCCATGTGCTTGTAGTAAGCAGGGAAAACATCTAGCCCAGCAAGTGTCTGAACTATGTATGCCTCTTTCTCAAGTAGAAGCGCTGGATTGGTTTTCTTCTCGTCAGCAATTGTCGAAGAGTCGCCACAAGTTGCAGTAGCTGCGCAGAATGATCCAAAACCATGTGTTGGATGAACATTTACTCCATCTTCTAGCAGACCAGCCAAGCGGTTAAGTGAACCGTGCTGCAGACCAGCAAGCTCACGCGCATGGTCCCAGCCGAGTAGATCAGGGCGACCAGTTGATCCATGCAGCATCGAACCGCCAGTGAAAATCCCTTGTGCTTGCTCGTTGCCATCGAGTAACGCATAAGACATGTGAGTGTAGGTGTGGCCCGGAGTATGAACTGTTTTTATCGCAAAGGAGCCAACTGGAACAACTTGGTTATCAACTACGGTCGTTCGCTTGAACGAAACTGGATCCATTTCGCTAACGATGTACTTAGCGCCGTGCTCTTGCGCAAGTACTAAGCCACCAGAAACGTAATCGTTGTGCATGTGGGTTTCAACTACGCCACCTAGTGTCAATCCTTCACGATCAAGAATTGCTTGCACGCGATCAATGTCGCGTTGCGGATCAACTGCAAGCGCGGTCTTTCCATCGTGTGCGATGTATGATCGATCGCCCAGCGTTGGCGTATCAATGTTGATAACTGTTAAAGCCATAATTCCTCCACTTGATTACTACTATCGTATACCCTAGGGGGTATCTAGTTTTTAACATCCCACCAAATTGTGGCTAGCGCGCGATGTTCCATTGGCTCTTGAGTTACCAGGAACTCTCTAATTTCGGCATCTCTTGAGCTGTCTAGGCAAAGACGAATACGCAGGAATCTGATGTCGTCTTCAATATCAAGAGGTCTAAGTTTTGGTCCTTGCCACAACTCCAAATTGGCTGCAATTCCCATTTGCTTTAGGACTTCAATCAAATCTTTTGGTGTTGGGTTAACTGGACGCTCCAGATCCCAGAAATGCTTCCAAGCGTTGCGCATTGTTGAAAGCGGGTGCTGCGCAGGCAATTCGATTACTACGCGTTTCGTGGCGTGAGAATCTAAGGCAGCAAGAAATGGCTCAATTTGAGCAACGTTATATGCCACGTGATGACATGTGACAACGTCAGCTTGTGGCGTAAAAGTTGAAACGTCTGGCCAGTCTCCAAGAACTTCCTGATGAGCAAAACCCATTCCGTTTGCAGACTGCGCAAACATTTCAAGCATTTCAGATTGGTGATCAACACCGATTAAGGTTCCAGCCGGAGGGGCAATTGCGAATGCAGCGATGCCTCCACCGCAACCAATATCCATAACACTGCCACCAACGGGCATCGCTTCACGCGCCCGTTGGTGCGAAGGACTATCCGGTATTTCAGTGGGCAAAGTAAACATTGCTGGTGGATGGATCCAGGGAGACTCAGGTGCTTGGGCCATGATGTTTTCAGGTATTGCCCACTCGCTTAAATCGGCTGCCCATTTTTGTGCTGCATTTTGCAAAATAGTCTCCAAGAATTATTGGCTGGCAATTCCAGTTGATTCAAGCATACCCCTAGGGGTATGTTATAGTCTGTTAAAAGCAGATAAGAGGAACACAAATGAAAAAAGTAACAACGCTGACAGTAGTGGCCATTTCAGCTATCGCTATGTTGACAGGATGCTCAAGCACCAACGAAGCCATCAAGAAAGTAGACCCTGTTAAATTCAGTGAAGTTATTGCCCAGCCAGGTGTGATCATTCTGGATGTTCGCACACCAGAAGAATTCAATGCTGGACACATCACAAATGCGATCAACATCAACCTTGAAGGATCTGATTTTTCGAGCGAAGTTTCGAAACTAGATAAGAACGCCACAGTTGCTGTTTATTGTCGAAGTGGAAACCGCTCGGGTGTAGCTACAGATCAAATGGCAGAAATTGGCTTTACGGACATGTATGACATGCAGGGTGGAATTGTCGATTGGGAGGCTGCTGGCGGTCCAGTAGTTAAGTAAAGATACAAATTCAAATTAGTCGAGAGAGAAGGAAATCAAATGTGTAGTCGAGTTAATTGTCGAAAGTGCGGCAAGGTTACTTACAGCGGTTGTGGTCAGCACTTAGATCAAGTCTTTGCTGGCGTACCAAAGAGCAATCAATGCGTTTGCGCAGCAATGAAGAAGCAAGCCTCAGGTGAAAAGTCATCGTTTCTTGCAAAGATATTCGGACGCTAATGAATCAAACTTGCTTAACCGCAGTGATGCTTTGGCCCGCTAAAAGGTGGGTCGCAGCAATTGCTGTGGCGGTAGCAACATTCTTTTTGATTGGACTCCCAACTGCGGTAATTGCCAATCCAGTTTTTGGTAGAGCCGTCGGCGTTACGTCGTGGTCGATGCCAGTACTGATCACGACATCGGTGCTGTCAGGAATGTTGTTCGCGACATACGTGCGAATGGATGCAGTAATCACGGACGAGAATTCCGCAAAGGTGGGTTCAATCGGCGGCTTCCTCGCATACTTGGCCGTTGGCTGTCCGGTCTGCAACAAGTTGGCACTTATCGCACTGGGCTCTACAGGGGCGATGCAATATTTCGCTCCAGTCCAGCCTTACATCGGAGCAGCAGGGCTTTTGCTTTTGATGTACGCACTTCGCAAGCGATTAGTAAATGAATCTCAATGCGCATTGCCAAAACCAAAAAAAGTTACAGAACAACATCAACTAGATGAAATACAGCGATAGGGAAATCACAATGGCAACTATTGAATTAACTAATGAAAATTTTGAATCAAATGTCACGGGATCAGGCATTGTGCTTGTCGATTTTTGGGCAGAATGGTGTGGCCCTTGCCGAATGTTTGGGCCAGTTTTTGAGGCGGCTTCGAATGAACGCGGACACATCAAGTTCGGCAAAGTTGATACTGAGGCACAGCGCGAGATCGCCGCTGCTGCAAACATCACCTCAATTCCAACTTTGATGGCTTTCCGTGATGGGGTCTTGGTATTTAGCCAACCCGGAGCTTTGCCTGCCCCAGCATTCAATGAATTGCTTGATTCGGTTGAAGCCTTAGACATGGACGAAGTTCGCGCCGAGATCGCAAAGCAAGTTTCACAAACCACAACCGCTTAAACTCGAGCAACGACAGATTGGACAGTCATGAAAGAAATTACGGCACTTGAATTGATGACAATTTACCGAACCGTATCGGTAGTAGACGTAAGAGAACCAGATGAATATGTCGGCGGACACATTGCTGGCGCGATAAATATTCCGTTGTCACTCGTTCCACTCCGATTTAGCGAACTTGATAAGGCCGCAACCCAATATATAATTTGTGAGGCTGGCGGTCGATCTGCCCAAGCTTGCTCATATCTAGAGCAACAAGGCTTTGATGTCGTAAACATTGCTGGTGGCACAGGCGAATTAAGAATGATGGGCACACCTTTAAACATGGGAGAGCAAGCATGAGTAAAGCAAGCATGAGTCCTGCTAAAAAACAAATTCATGTTGTACAGGATGCAGCAGCGCTCGATGATTTTGCTAAGCGAGTGCGACGTGCTGAAGGTCAAATTGGTGGAATCCTGCGGATGGTTGAAGACGGTAGACCTTGTGAAGACATTGTTAATCAACTGGCAGCCGTTTCAAAAGCCATCGACAAAGCCGCTTTCAGTTTGATTGCAGCTGGACTTCGCGAATGTCTTACCGATGGAAAGAAAAACGCAGATGAAGTTTCCGAACAATTACAAAAACTATTTCTAACTATGGCCTAGCAAGCACACAAGCACTTACTCAGCAAACGTGGCAGCTAAAGCATCGTTAAGTCGAGTTACTAGATCTGATGAAACAGCAACTGCATCCGCGGAATCGTGAGTTCGGTGTCGGAGCGCATTTAAGTTTTCACCCGATCGCAGGACAGCGCTCACGATTCGCACGTCTCTTCGATCGGGATGATTTGCTGCGACTTGGACAAGTTCGCTCTCATTCTCACCTGGCAAATCCGATTGGGCCGAAGGTGGGAGCACAATTCGCTCAAGTGCAACTAGGGCTCCAACAACTTCCGCTGGCCAAGCAATGGTTGCCAACAATTCGTCCAACTCTAAAGTGTCGGTAATTTCTTGCTCAACTGAAGTCATTGGCAGGTGCGCGCTAAGGCCGAGCTCAGCAGCAACTTGTGGATTGGTTTCTAACAGGCTGGCGGTTGGAACTAGGGCAAAAAGACGCACGGGCTGATCCCAGCCAGCGCTGGCAACGTGATCTTCAACTTCTCGAACTAGCGCTTCGAGGTTTGATGCAAAATTCATAGGGTAAGTCTGTCGTAAGTCGTTGGGCTGGTATGACAACGTCAGGAATTTCAACGTAAGGTATTTAAGTGAGCATAAATCAGGAACGTCCTCGTCGTAGTCCACTGGGTACAACTTTTGCGGTCCTTGCGGCCCTATTTGTTGCATTCTCAACTTTTGCTGGTTATTACACCGATTGGCAATGGTTTAGTTCAGTTGGCCGAACAGATGTGTACACCCAGCAACTGGTGATTAAGGCAACTTTGTTCCTGGCGTTCACAGTGCTTACCGCTTTGAGTTTGTGGGGCGCTGCCACTTTGGCCTACCGCGCTCGCCCACTAAATCTGCCAGCAACCCCAGAGGAATTCGCGCTGGCGAAGTATCGTGAAAGCTTAGACCCATTTCGACGCCTGGTGTTCATTGTTGGCCCGCTCGCTTTTGGTGTGCTAACTGGAATTTCGGCAGCAAGCCAATGGAAAACATATATCCCCAATTTGGAAAAGATATTTCGTTCTACGCTTTTGAATTACCGTTCCTAAGATTTTTCCTAGGATTTGGTTTTACGATTTTGATAATCTCGCTGATAATCAACATCGCCATTCATTATGTTTATGGCGGCTTAAAATTGAGCCTCTCGCAATCAACAGATTCTGCGCGCCGTCACCTAATGTTTTTCTTAGGAACCTTGGCTCTGCTTAAAGCTGGTGCTTACTCAATTGATAAGTATGTATTAGCAACTAAGTCAGACACGTTAATTACCGGGCTAAAGTACACAGATGTAAGTGCAGTTGTACCAGCAAAAACAATTCTTACCTACATTGCATTGGCAACCGCCATATTGTTTTTCGTTTCAATTTTCCGCAAGGGCTGGTCACTTCCGTTTATTGCATTCGGCGCAATGCTTGGTGCCTCACTGGTTATTGGTGGACTATATCCAACTTTCGTTCAGCAATTTCAGGTTAAGCCTTCGGAATTGCAGCGCGAAGCTCCTTACATTCAAAAGAACATTGATGCGACAAGAACCGCATATGGTTTAAATGATGTGAAATTCTCTGATTATGCAGCGATCGATAATCCCTCACTCGCATCGTTAGCAGAAGATGCGGGAACTTTAGGAAACATCCGGTTGCTTGACCCAGCTGTAATTTCGCCGACATTTAGACAGTTACAACAGATTCGTGGCTTCTATGCATTCCCAGATGCATTGGATGTGGATCGCTATTTGATCGATGGCATCAAGCGTGGCTTAGTTGTTGGTGTACGTGAAGTGAACTTAGCTGGTTTGGCTGCTGATCAACGCAACTGGTTTAACGACACTATGGTTTTCACCCATGGCTACGGCGTAGTTGCAGCTTATGAAAATACTTCAGCAAGTGATGGCGAACCAGATTTTGCGGAAAGCAACATCCCGCCGTCAGGCACACTCGATATTGAACAACCGCGGGTCTATTTTGGCGAGCAATCCCCAGAGTATTCAATTGTTGGTAGTGATGGATCGGCTGGACCTCTTGAGCTCGACTACCCAGATGACAAGAGTGCCAATGGTCAAACGAATAACACATACA
>JNSL01000107.1_pt1 | contig 14987 bp, 17 predicted proteins | sample 210691 | NCBI WGS metagenome assembly JNSL01 (sample SAMN02808685, study PRJNA238866) | freshwater metagenome | biome: fresh water; feature: freshwater reservoir; material: water; isolation source: water column of the freshwater reservoir Embalse de Amadorio in Spain | place: Spain: Valencia ...
GTCCCATTCCGAACCCGGAAGTTAAGCCTCTCAGCGTCGATGGTACTGCAAGGGTGACCTTGTGGGAGAGTAGAACGTCGCCGGACTTCTTTTATAAAAGGGGGCACTTTCATTAGTGCCCCCTTTTTAATTTTCTATGCAATTATATTTAATGAATGTAACTAGATAGTTGTTCTCGTAGGAGGTTCGCATGAACGGTAGAGACAAAAAACCGTATTCGGATAAACCTTCGCGTTCATCTGCGCCATCAACTAAGCGAGCTGGTTCACCAACTCGTGCGGGTGCTCCGCGTCAGGATTCACTCGGTTCACGTCCTGCTCCAGTTGATCGAGATATGACTCGTTTGCGTCCACGAATTTTTGAACCAGATATTCCTGAGGAAGTAACTGGCGAAGAGTTAGAAAAATCTGTTCGTGCAGAGTTGTTAAGTCTGTCAGCAGAAAATGCAAAGGTTGTAGCACGTCATTTAGTTTGCATAAATCTAAATATGGATAGTGATCCTGAGTTGGCTCACAAACACGGTATTGCAGCTGCTCATCATGCTGGTCGTCTAGCTGTTGTACGTGAGAGTGCTGGATACGCTGCTTATCGCGCGGGACACTACGAAATTGCACTCAAGGAGTTACGGGCTGCACATCGAATTTCTGGTGATGTTTCTATGTGGCCTGTCTTGGCTGATTGTGAACGAGGGCTCGGAAAGCCATTAAAAGCACTGGCTTTAGCGGGTTCACCTGAGGTTTCGCGATTAGAAAAAGCTGAAGAAATTGAGATGAGAATTGTTGCATCAGGTGCTCGATGTGATCTTCAAGAGTTCGATGCCGCTGTGATTACTCTGACATGTAAAGAGTTAAAGAGTGAGTCTGAAGAGTGGGCTGTGCGCCTTCGTTATGCCTACGCAGATGCATTGGATAAAGCAGGCCGTATAGAAGAATCAAAAAAATGGTTTCAGGAGTGCGCAAAGATAGATCTCGATGGCTTCACCGACGCAGCAGAACGTTCATAGTTCTTAAACTTCTATCCACAAGCACTCATTTCTTCCATGTAAGTGTCAGAACCTTTAACAATGATGGGCGCTATCTGAAATTTTCAGAGAATCGTGAAGATGAGGTAGCCATGACATCCACAGCTAAGAAAAAAGGCACTAGTACAAAAGAGAAAATTGAATACGAGGAGCCAGATTATTCTCTCAATGATGTAATGCTCCGGGGTAGAGTTTCAGATATAGCTATCGAAAAGGTATTACCCAGTGGAGATAAGGTTGTTGAGTTTCGTTTAATTGTTTCGCGTCTTGAACTCTCAGGTGTTGATACGTTAGATATTGCTGCATGGAGTGCGAAATCTCGCCGAAGCGCGTTAACTCTCAAACCAGATGAATGGATAGAGATATCTGGAGCAATTCATCGGCGTTTCTGGAAAGCTCCAACAGGCCTAGCCAGTCGATGGCAAGTTGAAGCAGCCGAGATTTCACGAATTTAGGTACGCTAGAGCCATATCTGTACCCTGTTATTGAAAGCGGTAAACATGGCTAATGATCTCTTCGCATCTCTTCGCACTTACCTTAATAAGGTCAGCGAAGGCGAGCGAACACCAGCTGAGCTTGCCAACGCTCTAAATACTTGGGTTAAACAGAGCGGTGATGTACTTAAGTCAAAGATTGATGAAGAAGTTCAAAACACCGTGACACGAATGGGATTTATCAAACGCGAAGAGTTTGACGAACTCAGAGCAGAGTTTGAACACTTCAAAAAATCTCAAAAATCCCAAAGCGTTCAAGCACCGCGCGCGTCTAAAAAGAGCGCCGCGACACCTAAAAAGAAACCGGTTGTTAAGAAGAGTACTTCCCAGAAAAAGAGCACACGATGAACGAGAACACTCAGCAAGAATCTTCTGATTCAACAATTGTTGATAGCGTTAAAAATGAACTCAAAGAGATTGACGCCATGGATGTTTCGGAACACGCAGCGCGATATGAAACGTTGCATCAGAAACTGCAAGAAACACTTTCAGGTATAGACGGACTTTAAGTAATTCAATGAAAACTCGTTTGGACGCCGAACTCGTTCGCCGTGAACTCGCACGCTCCAGAGAGGCGGCAGCGGATTTAATCGAATCGCGCAGCGTCTTGGTTAATGGAATTCCGGCTACCAAACCTGCAACTCAAGTAGATGCAGAGACATCAATCACTCTACAAGGAAATCGAGATGATTTTGTTTCCCGTGGTGGTCACAAACTAGCTGGTGCACTTGACGCATTCCCAGAAATAAATGTTCAAGGCGCACGAGCGCTCGATGCTGGTGCATCGACGGGTGGGTTTACAGATGTTCTGCTTCGCCGCGGTGCCAGAGAAGTAGTAGCTGTAGATGTTGGTTATGGTCAATTAGCGTGGGAACTACGACAAGATCCTCGAGTGCTCGTTTTGGATCGAACAAATATACGTCACCTCACAGGTGATGTTGTCGGCGAGCCAACTGATTTAGTTGTTGCCGATCTTTCGTTCATCTCACTCACATTGGTATTGCCTGCGCTCTCTGCAGTCTCTAAACCTGACGCTGATTTCTTGTTAATGGTGAAGCCTCAATTCGAAGTTGGTCGTGAGAAGTTAGGCGCTGGTGGAGTTGTTAGAGATCCAGCTTTGCGTAAATCAGCAGTAATGGATGTTGCTATGAGTGCATACGATGTTGGACTTGGTACAAAAGGAGTTGTCGCAAGTTCATTACCTGGACCTGCAGGAAATGTTGAGTATTTTCTATGGCTCAAAAGAGGAACCGGTGAAATTTCAGAGAGTGCTTTGGAAGAAGCGATTCAGATTGGGCCCCAATGATGAGTCAACGTAACGTACTATTTTTTGTTAACTCTGCGCGTGCAGAAGCCAAGAACGCTTCAGAAACAATTATTTCTAAGTTAAGTGAAGCAAACATAAAGGCTTTCTCATCAACTGATTCGTCTATTCCCGCCGTAGAGCTCGTACTGGTTCTAGGTGGTGATGGAACCATTTTGCGTGGCGCCGAATATGCGGTTGCCCACAATGTTCCATTACTGGGCATCAACTTGGGTCACGTCGGTTTCATGGCTGAAGTGGAAGCATTTACTTATGAAGATGTAGTAAAAGCTGTTATCGACAAAGATTATGTTTCAGATGAGCGAATGTTGTTATCTTTCGAGGTAAAACGTAAGGGTTCAATAATTGAACGCGGCTGGGCTCTTAACGAAGTAAGCATTGAACGCAAGAGCACAACTATGGTTGAACTCTTTGTTCAAATAGATAACAGGCCATTATCTAGATGGGGTTGTGATGGAATTATTTGCGCCACACCTACCGGTTCCACTGCTTATGCATTCTCAGCTGGTGGACCAGTTCTCTGGCCTGAAGTTCAAGCTCTTGTTCTATTACCTATTGCCGCTCATGCACTCTTTGCTAAGCCAATGGTCATCGCCCCTTCTTCCACAATTGGAATAGCGATTGAATCATCTGACGCGTCCTTATCCGCAGATGCGCTTCGTAAAATCGAACTTAAGAAAGATGATGAAGTTGCTATAACAAAGAATGATACTCAGATCACTTTGGCACACCTTAAATCTACTGTTTTCACAGACAGGCTTGTCGCAAAATTCAAATTGCCAGTTGAAGGATGGCGCGGTGAGTGATCGCACTTTTCTCGAAGAGATTCATATAAAGAACATCGGGGTTATCACCCAAGCTAATTTGGAGTTCAATAAAGGTCTAACTGTACTTACTGGTGAAACCGGCGCTGGAAAAACGATGGTTCTCACCGCTTTGAATCTCGTTCTTGGTGGTAAATCAGAGAGTTCTTTAGTGCGAAGCGGCGAGGAGAGATTAACTGCCAGTGCTCTCTTTAGTATTCCGAAGAAAAAACTGGACGCATTTGAGAATTTAGGAATTGAAGTTGAAGAGGGATCACTAACGATTTCGAGAAGTGTGACGCGAGATGGCAAAAGTAAAGCGATAGCAAGCGGTGTCAGCGTTAGTGCAAGTGCTCTATCTGATGCCAGTGATTATCTTGTAGAGATTCATGGGCAAAGCTCAGGGATGAATATTACGAAAGGTTCTCGACAAAGAGAGTTATTAGATCGATACGCCGGTAAGCCGCTCACTTCTACGCTGATGATTTATCAAGACCATCTTAACGAGTACCAACAAGTTAAGAGCAGAATCAGTGATCTTAAGAAAAGCGCGGCGAGCCGTGAAGAATCACTAGCTGCTCTCAAGGCTTTTAGTGAAGCTTTCTCCAAACTTAATCCGCAAGCAAATGAACTATCGAGTATCGAAGATGAAGTTCGACGGTTATCTTCTGTTGAAGAACTTCGAATAGCTGTAACCCAAGCACTTGTCTCTTTGGAGAATGAAGACGCTGGTGTATTAAACGCTCTAGGGCAAGCAAAGAAATCACTTGATTCAGTCAAAGAAAAGGATTCCAAGTTAGAGAAGTTCTCTGATGATTTTAACGATTCATTCTTCATCTTGGCTGACATATTGCCGAATTTGACTTCTTATCTTCAAACTCTAGAAGCCGATCCAGAGAGATTAGATTTATTGCAGGAGCGAAAATCAGCACTTACTTCTTTGGTGAAGAAGTGGAGTCCTGAATTCAACGGTGATGAAGGTTTGGATGCTTTGATTGATCGCAGTAAAAGTGTTTCATCTCAGCTCGATGATTTAAGTGGTGGAGACGAGAGAATTCAAGCGCTCGAGAAAGAGTTATCGGCAATTAAGAAGAATTTGTTGGCTGCAGCATCTGATTTAACTAAGGCTCGAATGATTGCAGCCGATGATCTTTCTAAAAAGGTATCCGCAGAAATGCATTTACTTTCAATGCCGCATACAAATCTAGTTATAGAGGTTCTTTCACCAAATTACGAAGGTCCTATGAAAGAAAGCGATTTTTCTTCTCATGGGTGTGACACCGTAAGTATGTTCCTGCAAACACATAAAGATGCTCCTTTGGTGTCCTTGGCTAAAGGCGCATCAGGCGGAGAAATGTCACGCGTTATGTTGGCACTTGAGGTTGTTCTTGCAGCCTCTAATCCATTTGGTACATATATTTTCGATGAAGTTGATGCTGGTGTCGGGGGAGCCGCCGCAATTGAAGTAGGACGTCGATTGCATGCATTGTCTAAGAACGCACAAGTAATAGTTGTTACGCATCTACCTCAAGTAGCTGCTTGGGGAGATCATCACTATGTTGTTGAAAAAAGTATTGACGGAACAGTTGTTTCAAGCGGTGTAACGCAGGTTGAAGGCGAGGCTCGAATTTCTGAAATAGCTCGAATGCTCGCGGGATTGCAAGAATCTTCCAGCGCTAAAGAACACGCGAGCGAACTGCTCAATATGCGACTTATAGGATAAAACCTTTAATCAATGATAGGTTGTCCTTCCATGGGCCAACCTCATGTAACCAAGCATTTATTCGTAACAGGCGGTGTCGCCTCCAGTCTTGGTAAAGGTCTCACAGCATCAAGCCTTGGCAGACTATTAATCTCTCGTGGTCTGCGCGTAACCATGCAAAAGCTGGATCCCTATCTCAATGTTGATCCCGGCACAATGAATCCGTTTCAACATGGCGAAGTATTTGTTACAGATGATGGTTCTGAAACCGATTTGGATATCGGTCACTATGAACGTTTTCTCGATAGAAATTTACACGGATCAGCAAATGTGACTACAGGGCAGGTGTATTCGCGCGTTATTGGCCGTGAACGACGCGGTGAGTACTTAGGCGAGACAGTTCAGGTGATTCCACATATTACAAATGAGATAAAAGAACGCATTCGCGCAATGGCAGCACCGGATATTGACGTAGTTATTACGGAAATCGGTGGAACAGTAGGCGATATTGAATCTCAACCATTTCTTGAAGCAGCCAGACAAATCAGACAAGAAGTGGGTCGAGATAATGTTTTTTACCTACACATCTCACTAGTGCCATATATAGGACCCTCCGGTGAGTTGAAAACGAAACCCACTCAACATAGCGTTGCTGCTCTGCGCAGCATTGGTATTGCCCCTGATGCAGTTGTTTTGCGATCAGATCGCCCGATACCTGATGGGATTAAGAGAAAAATCTCCTTGATGTGCGACGTGGATTTAGAAGCCGTTGTTGCAGCTGTAGATGCGCCATCCATTTATGACATTCCAAAGGTTTTGTATGCCGAAGGTTTAGATGCCTACGTGGTACAAAGATTAGGCTTGAAATCTCATGATGTTAAATGGGGCGAATGGGATGACTTACTAGAAATTGTTCATAATCCGAAGCATCACATCAAGGTTGCACTCGTTGGTAAATACATCGATCTTCCCGATGCGTATCTATCAGTTTCAGAGGCCTTGCGTGCGGGCGGTTTCGCCAATAATGCGAAAGTTGAATTGAAATGGGTTGCCAGTGATGATTGCGCAACTCCTGAAGGCGCACGCAACGCCTTGAGTGATGTCGATGCGATATGTGTACCTGGAGGATTCGGAGTACGAGGCATTGACGGCAAGCTAGGTGCTCTTACTTTTGCACGCGAAAATAAGATTCCAACGCTAGGGTTATGTTTAGGACTGCAATGCATGGTTATCGAAGCTGCACGCAACTTAGCGGGCATCAAGGATGCTAACTCTTCAGAGTTTGCACCAGATAGCGGAACGCATGTAATAGCCACAATGGAAGATCAGAAATCGATAGTTTCAGGAAGCGGAGATATGGGAGCGACCATGCGACTCGGCTTATACAAAGCAGATTTGTTGGCGGGATCACTAGTTGCACAGATGTATGCAAGCAAAGAAGCATCAGAACGACATCGCCATCGATATGAAGTAAACAACTCTTTTAGAGACAAAATTTCTTCAGCAGGCCTGGTTTTTTCAGGAGTTTATAAGGATCAAGATCTTGTGGAGTTTGTTGAATTGCCTCGAGAAGTTCATCCTTTTTATGTTGGCACTCAAGCTCATCCAGAACTTAAATCTCGACCAACACGACCACACCCTCTGTTCATTGGATTAATTGCAGCAGCTTTGAACCGAAAGAAGTCGTAATGATCATTGGCATACCCCGAGAGATAAAGATTCAGGAATACAGAGTAGCTCTCACTCCCGAAGGTGTTACCGAGTTTACTAAAAATGGCCATACAGTTTTGATTGAAAGTGATGCTGGCCTGGGTTCAAGTATTACAAATGAAGATTACATTCACGCAGGGGCGCAAATTAAAAGCACTGCAGAGCAAGTTTGGCGAGAATCAGAAATGATTATGAAGGTGAAGGAACCAATCGAAGCTGAGTATTCGAGAATGAGACAAGGTCAGATTCTCTTTACGTATTTACATTTGGCCGCTTCCAAACCATGTACTGATGCGCTTATTAAATCTAAAATTACTTCAATCGCATATGAAACTGTTGAGGTATCTGGATCGCTGCCTCTACTAGTTCCCATGAGTGAGGTTGCTGGACGTATGGCTACACAAGTTGGAGCCGATGTTTTACTTAAACCAAAAGGCGGTCGTGGAGTTTTACTCGCGGGTGTCCCTGGTGTTTCGCCAGGCAAAGTTGTCGTTATAGGTGGGGGAATAGCTGGTTTTAACTCCGCAGTAATTGCCATGGGCATGGGCGCAGAGGTTGTTGTCATTGATCGTTCTGCTCAAAGAATGGCTCAGATTGATCAGATTTATAACGGACGCATTAAAACTTTGATGTCTAGTACCGCAAGTATTCAAAAATCAATCTATGAGGCGGATTTGGTTATTGGTGCGGTTCTGATTCCCGGAGCTCGCGCTCCAAAGTTGGTCACAAATGATGATGTATCCAAGATGAAGCCTGGTTCGGTACTTGTAGACATTGCGATCGACCAAGGTGGTTGCTTTGAAGATTCAAAGCCAACAACTCATGAAAACCCTACGTATAGCGTTCATAATTCAATTTTTTACTGTGTTGCGAATATGCCCGGTGCGGTCCCGGTTACTTCGACGTATGCATTAACGAATGTGACTCTTCCATTTGCCTTGCAGATTGCTAATCTCGGTTGGGAAAAAGCGCTGAAATCCAATCCCGATCTAGCAAAAGGATTGAATACGCATGAAGGCAAAGTTACTTATAAGGCCGTAGCAGAAGCACACGGTTATGAATTCTCGCCAGTATTTTGATCAGTTCCTAAACTTTCAACGGATAGAACGTGGTTTGTCCACCAACACGTTAGCTGCTTACTCGCGCGACCTAGAACGATTTTTTGTGTTTCTTGATAAAAACAATATACAAGTTGCGAATTTAACTGAAGCTGAAGCTCAGGAGTTCGTTGTTTACTTAGATTCGATTAAGTTATCACTTAGTTCAGCCAATCGCGTGCTATCCACGATTCGTTCTTTCTACGCTTATCTACAGAGAGATCACAACATAGATAATCCCATGAAGGAGATATTCTCCAGAAAAGTACCTTTGCGTTTACCCAAGGCGCTCACAATTACTCAAGTAACTAGCTTAATTGAGGCCGCTCTTGTTAATGACAAAGTTGTAAGTTTAAGAGACAAAGCGATTCTCGAGATCTTGTACAGCTCAGGAGCTCGAGTTTCTGAAGTGATTGCAATAAATGTAAATGATGTTTCTGTTGTTGCTGCCGGCAGCGAAGAAATTCGCATAGTTAAATTACGGGGTAAAGGTGGCAAAGAGCGTGTGGTGCCATTGGGAAGTTATTCCGTAAAAGCTATAGATGATTACTTGGTTCGAGTAAGACCCTTGTTGGCGGCGAAGGGGTCGACCGGTAAGAGTGAGGCTTTGTTTCTAAATCAGCGTGGTTCGCGAATGTCTCGCCAAAGTACATGGCAGATAGTTGTTGATGCAGCAAAACACATTGGATTACGTGAAGGCATATCGCCCCATGTCCTAAGACATTCTTTTGCTACTCATTTATTAGATGGCGGTGCTGATATTCGCGTGGTGCAAGAGTTGTTGGGACATTCATCGGTAACAACCACGCAGATTTACACGTTGATTACGATAGATAAAATTAGAGAATCTTACGCAACGGCTCATCCAAGAGCTATGAACTAATTACTGTCCTCTTAAACGACGCGCAAGAATACTTTGATCGCCCTTGGCTTCGAGATCAGCAATGATGACAGCAATTGATTCACGGACTATTCGTCCACGATCTACACCTAAACCAAGATCTCCACGCAACTGTAAACGTGCTTGATCTAAGTCATAGAGTTCATCAGGTGAGAGATAAACAGTAATTTTTTCATCGTGTTTTTCGCGGCCTGAAGGAGAACGATCAACACTTGTTACTCGTCGACGTTGAATAGCTCGAACACCTTTTTTAGATGGTGAAACAACCGGTGCCGATATTGCTGGCGCAACGAGCGGTTTCGCTGGTTCAACATCGGGTTGCTTTACTGAGGTAAGTGAAGGTGATGTAGATCGGAATAATTCATCTGCACCTGGAAGACTTGCTCTGCGTGTCATTTTGCGCCTCCTCTGGCAATTAATTCACGTGCTAAGCGACGGTATGAAGCAGCTCCACCTGATGATGAAGCGTAAGAAGTAATTGGTTCTCCGACAACTGTGGTTTCTGGAAACCGAATTGTTTTAGCAATAATTGTTTCAAAAACATCTTCGGGATACTTCTCGAGTATTGCGCCCAACACTTCCCGGTTATGAAGCGTTTTTCGGTCATACATTGTGGCAAGAATTCCAATTAATTTTAAATCTGGATTCAAGAAACTCTTAACCTTATCTAGGTTTCCTTTAAGTTCGATAAATCCATGGAGTGCAAAGTATTCGCATTGCAGTGGGACAATTACTTCATCTGAAGCGACAAGTGCGTTAATCGTCAGTTGTCCCATGGTTGGCTGACAGTCAATCAAAATGACATCGTAGAATTCTTTAAGGGGCGCAAGTGCACGCTTGAGGTATTGCTGCCCACCGATTTCAGCACCCAATGTAGTTTCAGCAGTTCCAAGATCACGGTTTGCTGGAAGAAAATCCAAACCCGCGACACTTGATTTAAGAACTATCTGGTCGATGTCGGCCGTAGGAGTCATTAATGCGTAATAAACCGTTTGTTCAAGAGGTAAAGAGTGTGCGTTAACGCCAAGTCCTAAGGAGAGGCCGCCCTGTGGGTCAAAATCTACGAGAAGTACTCGTCGACCAAGTTCGGCAAGACTGGCTCCTAAGTTGATAGTGGAGGTTGTTTTGCCTACGCCACCTTTTTGATTAAAAATGGCAATAACTTTTGCGCCGCCGTGTTCGGACAAAGCGGCAGGTGTCTTAAAGTTCAGCGGTTCTTTATTCAGGAGTGCAGAGGTTGTTGCAACATCGTCGTCAATTGTCGATTTAACGTTCAAACGAGAAACCTCTTTCTTCTGATTCGCGCGACTCTACGCATTAGCCACCGACTAGGCAAGTGGGCTTCCTAAGTTGTTTGTTCGCTAAATTGAAGTACGGTTCGCACGTGGATACCCAATTGAGCACTGGTGATGAAGTAATCACGCCTGAAAACCCTGGGTTTTCCGTTCATTTAACCAACTTTGATGGCCCCTTTGATCTACTGCTTCAATTGATTTCTCGCCACAAAATGGACATTACGGAAGTGGCTTTGAGTGCGGTAACCGATGAGTTCATCTCATTTATTCGATCTCTTGAACTATCGGGAGAGGGTTGGCGCTTAGACCAAGCTACCGAATTTTTGGTTATCGCCGCCACGCTGCTCGATCTCAAAGCAGCAAAACTGCTACCTAGCGGTGAGATAGAAGATGAAGAGGACTTGGCCCTGCTTGAAGCGCGAGACCTTCTCTTCGCTCGCCTTCTTCAGTACAGGGCGTTCAAGGAGATTGCGGCTACTTTCAATGCGCGTATAGAGGCCTTCGATAAAACCTTTGCGCGTGTTGTTTCATTAGATCCAGCTCTATCCTCGCTCCTGCCAGAGGTGTTAATTGGTGTTGGTCCTGCCCGCTTCGCTGCAATAGCCGAACGTGTCCTCACTCCAAAGAGCGCACCAGTGGTTGCTATCGAGCATCTACATTCGGCTTTGGTAAGCGTAACCGAGGAGTCTAAAGTGGTGGTTGAGGCTTTGCGCAGAGGTCGAACTCTAAGTTTTCGTTCGCTGGTTGCAGATGCTTCTTCAACGCTGGTAATAGTTGCTCGCTTCCTTGCTCTTTTGGATCTTTATCGACAAGGCGCTTTGCGTTTCAATCAAGTTATTGCGTTGGGGGATCTGCAGATTAGCTGGACTGGATCTGAAACAGGGGAGATTGAAACTACTGATGAATTCGATATTCCAGTAGTTTTAGGTCAAGAAACGGCTAATGATGATGGCATCGAGGAGCAGCGTGGAAATTAGAGATATCCATAGACACATTGAAGCCATTTTAATGGTGGTAGATGAGCCTGTCTCAGAGTTGACCCTGGCCACAGTTCTAGAAGTACCCCAAGAAGAGATTTCCGAGGCTTTGGCCGAGCTCACAGAGAGCTACGGTGAGCGTGGTTTTGCCTTGAAGAGCGTAGCCGGAGGTTGGCGCTTCTATAGCCACCCAGATAGTGCCTCAGTAGTTGAAAAATTTGTTCTAGATGGTCAGCAATCCCGATTGACCCAGGCAGCCTTGGAGACTCTGGCCGTAATTGCCTATCGCCAGCCTGTTTCCAGAGCGCGGGTATCGGCTATCAGAGGCGTTAACGTGGAAGCGGTCATGAAGACTTTGGTGACCCGCGGATTGGTTGAGGAGTACGGACTAGAACCGGAAACTGGGGCTATCTTGTACAAGACCACCAATTACTTCCTCGAGCGTCTTGGCCTAAATTCACTCGAGGATTTGCCTGCTTTGGCGCCATATCTGCCGGATCTCGAGCATTTGGATGAAATTCTAGATTCCCTCGTAGATTAAATTCGATCCTTTCTGACTTCCAGTAGGTAACCCTTAACTTCTGCTGTAGAGTTCACTGAATATCGCCTATTCTTTAGGTAATTCGTTGACTGTCGGGAGTGGATAGCCACACATGAGTGAAAAACGCTTAAACAAGATCATTGCCGATGCGGGTATAACGAGTCGCAGGGGAGCCGATGAACTTATTGCATCTGGCCGCGTAAGCGTTGATGGAATAGTCATTAGAGAGCTCGGAGCCAAGTTTGATCCTTCAAAGTCTGATGTAATGGTTGATGGTGAGACAATTACACGATCAATGACCAAAACTTATCTTGCACTTCATAAGCCCAAAGGTGTTTTGTCAACGATGTTTGATCCGGAAGGACGACCTTGTTTGAGCGATTTTATTGACTTAAGAACGGAGCGTTTGTTTCATGTCGGGCGCTTAGATAAGGACTCAGAAGGGTTGATTCTGCTTACAAATGATGGGGATCTGACTTTTAGAGCTACGCATCCTTCATATGGGTTGGAAAAAACCTACATTATTCAATTTGAAGGCAAGCTGCCGGTGGGAGTTGAAAAAACCCTTCTCAAGGGGGTAGAACTCGAAGATGGAATAGGGCGTGTTTTGACCTTTAAGGAATTATCTCCGACCTGGTTGGAAGTGAGTATTCATGAAGGTCGCTATCACATCATCCGACGACTAATGGCTGCAGTGGGTATTGATGTTCTCCGTTTGATCCGAACTAAGTTTGGACCTATATCGCTGGGGGAGACAGCTGAAGGACGCTGGCGGGATCTGAACTCTGGAGAATTGCTAAACATACAAAAGGCTTTGCAGTTTTAATTACATAACTCTTTATCCATTTTATATGATTAATAGCTTTATTAATTTAACGATATTTCTGAGAAAAATATAGTTTTATCGATAATTAGACAGGAATTTACGCACGTTTATATAGATATATCGATATTGATGGGAGTTCATTAAAAATCAGATCCTTACTAGGGGATTCATCCATAAGTTGTACTGATGACATACATATAAACCTATAAAACGTTTTAACCGTATTACCTTCCCACCGGAACCAAGAACGAAGCGTTACTCTTTACCTATGAATGTGCGCGCAATTAGGGGAGCAATCCAAGTAACGGCCAATGATCCTGTGGCTATCGGGGAGGGATCTAAGGAGCTGTTGTCCGCAATTTTAAGGGCAAATTCACTCGACATTTCAGATGTGATTTCGGTATTACTAACTGCTTCACCAGATCTCAATGCCGCTTTTCCAGCTAGCGCTGCTCGTGAAGTAGGCTTTGCTTCGGTCCCTCTTCTTTGCGCTCAGGAGATCGATGTACCCCAAGCTCTACCTCGGACAATCCGAGTGATGTTGCACTGTAATACCGAGCGTACGGTCTCTGAAATAGAGCACATCTACCTACATGGAGCCTCCGTTTTACGTAAAGATTTAGCACAGTAGAGAGTTGCCATGGCTCTTTCATCTGTGAAAATCGTAGGTTCTGGGCTCATTGGAACTTCTATAGGCCTAGCTTTGGCTTCGCATAACGTGCGAGTTTTGATGGCCGATCACAGTGCGCAGGCCAAAGATTTGGCCCAATCTTTGGTTGATCGCGTCCCGTCATTTGAACCTAACCACGTTTTTGACGTCGTAATATTTGCTGTACCCCCGAGTGCTTTTGGTGCGGTCCTGAAAGAAGAAAGTGCACTCAATTCTGAATCTACATTTGTAGATGTTATGAGTATAAAAACTAAACCTCTACAACAAGTTGAAGGTTTGGACGGAGTTTTGCCGCGATATGTTGGAACCCATCCCATGGCGGGTCGGGAAGTTTCGGGTGCGCAATCAGCTCGAGGAGATCTCTTTCGAGGGCGCCCGTGGATAGTTACGTCAAATGAGGTTTCAAGTACAGCAAGTGTGGACTTAACGCTGGAGCTCATAAACCTTTGTGGCGGTATTGCGATTCATATGGGCCCGCAAGAACATGATCAAGCGATGGCCTTGATCTCTCACGTGCCTCAATTACTGGCCAGCCTTTTGGCAGGGGAACTAGTTGAAAGTGATCCGAAATGGCTCGGACTAATTGGCCAGGGCTTCAAAGATCTGACACGTATTGCCGACTCTGATTCGCTTTTGTGGAAAGAAATTATTAGCGAAAACTCGTCGAACATCGCAACTGTTCTGAGTGGACTACGAGTCAAAATCTCAGAATTAGAAGCGACACTAAAAGAACCTGCAGTGGCCGAAGCGCTCATTGAATCAGGCAATAAAGGTCGAGCTTTGATTCCCGGAAAACATGGAAGTTCCGTTCGAAGTTACGTTTTCTTGCATATTGTAATCGATGACAAAGCGGGTCAACTCGCAGCAATTTTCAATGATTGTGCCACTGCTGATGTCAACATTGAAGATGTTTCGATTGAACACACACCTGGTCAAAATACAGGTTTAGTAACTTTATCGATTCTGGATGTAGAAAAAGCTCGCCATTTAGAGCAGTTCTTGGGTACCAAAGGCTGGAAAGTACATTCAACTCGTAATTAATTCCTAGCATTAGTCGTAGAATTACACCATGGGAATCGTTGTAGCAATAGATGGTCCCAGTGGAGCCGGCAAATCTAGCACTTCCAAACTAATCGCACATCGTGCTGGCTGGAATTATTTAGACACGGGCGCTCTTTATCGCGGAGTTACCTGGTTAAGTATTGAGAAAAACGAACAAGATCCGCGGAAGTTGTTGGAACTACTGAAGTTATTCCCTCTTCGATTTAACTGCGACCCACTCACACCAGTTTTATTCGTAGGAGATACTGATGTCAACGTCTCAATTCGATCTCAAGAAGTTACGGACCGTGTAAGTTTCATTGCGGCAATTCCCGAAATAAGAAATGAATTGTTATCCATCCAACGTCAGTACATTAAAAATGCTTCTCGAGGAATCGTTGTTGAAGGTAGAGATATTGGAAGCGTCGTCGCTCCTGAATCTGCACTAAAACTTTATTTAACAGCTGATCTAGAAGCTCGCGCTCTTCGAAGGGAAGCTGAAATAGAAGCGCAGATATCTACCCAAGAAGTGAGAGAGTCCCTAGACGGACGCGATCTAATAGATACCACGCGCAAGGTTTCTCC
>JNSL01000109.1_pt1 | contig 14856 bp, 14 predicted proteins | sample 210691 | NCBI WGS metagenome assembly JNSL01 (sample SAMN02808685, study PRJNA238866) | freshwater metagenome | biome: fresh water; feature: freshwater reservoir; material: water; isolation source: water column of the freshwater reservoir Embalse de Amadorio in Spain | place: Spain: Valencia ...
GATGGTTCGCGCAAGCAAACAATTGCCTTTTTGCCAATGGCGTTTAGACCATCACCTAGACCAACTGTGGTGGTGGTCTTACCTTCACCAGCAGGTGTAGGAGTCATTGCGGTAACAAGGATTAGCTTGCCGTTTGGCTTTGATTTCAGCGAAGAAATGAAGTCCATGTTGATCTTGGCCTTTGTTGGACCATAGTTCAGAACTGCATCTGCTGGAATACCGATTTTTGCTGCAACCGAAACAATAGGTTCAGTCGTAGCTGCCCGAGCAATATCGATATCTGATTTCATGCTAGTAACTCCTTCTTGCGCTTGTCGACCCATTCGTCAAGCTCTTCTTTGATTGCGGAATCCATTGCTGGAGGTTCGTACTCATCGATCATTTTGTGTGCCAACTCGCTTGCACGCACATCTGTGGTCTTGGATCCATTGCGAGACCAGCGGTCGAAGTTATCTGCTGATGACAGGAAGGGACGGTAGAAGCAATCGCGGAAGCGTTCCATAGTGTGCATGGTTCCTAGGAAGTGGCCACCGTGACCTGATTCTTCGTGCGCTTCGTATGCCAAAGATGCTTCATCAATTTCAAATGGCGTGAACTCAGCCTTCATTGCCTGCAAGATTTCAACATCCATTACAAACTTTTCATACGAAGCAACTAGGCCACCTTCGAGCCAACCAGCTGCGTGCATAACGAAGTTTGTGCCAGCAAGGAATGTTGCGTGCATTGTCATCAAGGTTTGGTAACCCGCCTGCGCATCAACTGTCTGGGCAGCATTTAGTCCGCCACCACCACGGAATGGCAAGTTAAAGTGACGCGCAATCTGGCCGGTGCAAAGAAGACCCATTGCTGATTCAGGAGTTCCAAACATTGGAGAACCGGACTGCATGTCAATATTTGAAAGGAAGGAACCAAACACAACTGGGCAGCCTGGGCGAACTAGCTGTGCCAACGCAATACCGCTCAATGCTTCAGCAATTTGCTGAACCAAGGAAGCCGGAATTGTTACTGGACTCATTGCACCCATCAATAGGAATGGGGTGAGAACACAAGGCTGACCTGCTTCGCTGTATTCAAATAGTGATTCCAGCATGCGATCATCCCAGCGAAGTGGGGAGTTGCAGTTAATCAAAGAAATGATTGCTGGAGTCTTTTCAATGCTTGCGCGAGAACCGAAAACAATCTCAGACATTTTGATTACGTCTCTGGCGTTAAGGCCGGTCACAACGTTGCCCATAAACGGCTTGTCGCTGAGTGTCATCAAGTTATAGATCATGTCGATGTGACGAGTATCAAGGTGGGCATCGTTTGGCTCAACAACAACACTGCTCGATACATCTAGATCACTAAACATGTGGCCAAGCTTGGTGAAGTTTTGGAAGTCTTTAAGAGTTCCATCACGGCGCTCACCCAAGTCGCGCACAAACGGCGGACCGTAAACGCCGGCAAAAACCATGTTGTCGCCGCCGATAATTACATTCTTCTCTGGGTTGCGTGCCTGCAACGTGAATTCACTCGGCGCCTTTGCAACTTGCTCCAGAATCCAATCCGGATCGAACTTAACGTTGTTACCTTCAACTTTTTGTCCAGCTGCGCGGAACAGGTCCAAGGCGCGCTCGTGCATAAACTCGACACCCATTTCGGAAACAATGCGTCGCCAACCCTTATCCAGGACTGCCATGGCATCCTGCGAAAGAATTTCATAACGTGGGCTTTTGTTCTGGAACATAACGGGCTCCTGTTGTGCGGCTATCTAGTTAGATAACAAGTTGAAACTTTTCATCAAAAAGGCTTGACGAATACCCTATATGTTAGCGTACGATGTGGAACATAGGTTCCAGATCGTGAAACTTTCTCGAAAGCTTCAGATCGAGATTTGACCTCTATATAGGGGGAGGCGTGATGAGCGAAGAGTTAGGCGAAAAGCCAGTAACTGGAACGCAATCCATTGACCGCGCCTGTGACCTTTTAATCCGAGTTATTAACTCGGATGATCCGCAAACTTTAAGCGAATTAGTTGCGGCCACCGGCCTTGCTAAGGGAACAACGTCCCGAATTCTTAGCGCCTTGGAACGCAGCGGACTTTTGGCCAGAAGTACAGTTGGCGGCTTTGAAGCAGGTCCGGTTCTAAACCAGTTCGCAGTTCGCGGCGGCGCTTACACAGCATTGATTGGTTCTTTAACTCCAGCAATGGAACGCATTGCCGACATTACGCACGAAACCGTCAGCCTGGCAGTAACTGGACATAACGGTATCGACAACATTGCTCAAGTTGAAGGCTCCTATTTATTAGGCAGCCGTAACTGGGTTGGCGAAAGTGTGCCATCACATTGTTCAGCAGCCGGCAAAGTGTTAATTGCTTTTGGTGGAGCCACCGTGCCGAGCACTTTGGCGCCGCGCACTACGGAAACAATCACAGATTTTGCTCTTCTTGATCAGCACATTCGAAAAGCTCGTGAAGTTGGTTACGCAGTTATTCGTAACGAACTTGAACAAGGTCTGATTGCCGTTGCGATCCCAGTTCTAGGTGCCAACGGAAAAGCAATCGCGGCTTTGTCGGTTAGCGGTCCGGCTGAGAGAATTACGCCAGGCGATGAATTGCACATCGCACAACTTATGCGTCGAGAACTAAACCAAGTGCAAGGCTTACAACAAGAAGGAGCGGCATGACACCCGACGAAATCCTAAAGGAAATGTACGAACGCACCATGGAAGGCAATGCACCACGCGTGCTTGAGCTAACTCACATGGGTCTTGATGCAGGACTAACTCCTGACTCAATCCTGTTCGATGCATTGATCCCTTCACTTGAAGAAGTTGGCGCACGTTTCGAGCGCGGCGACTACTTCGTGCCAGAGATGCTCATTGCAGGCCGTGCAATGAGTGGCGCATTAGATGTTCTACGCCCACTACTTGCTGACACTGGTGCAGAAACTGTTGGAACTTTCCTAATGGGAACTGTTAAGGGTGACGTTCACGACATTGGCAAGAACTTAGTGAACATCATGCTTGAAGGCGCTGGCTTCCAAGTTATTGATATTGGTGTGCAGTGTGCTCCGGAGAAGTTCATTGATGCGATCAAGGAACATCAGCCAGACGTAGTTGGTATGTCCGCATTCCTAACAACCACAATGCCAATGTTCAAGGTCAACATTCATGAAATTACCAAGGCTGGTATGCGCGATGACGTAATCATCATGGTTGGTGGAGCTCCGGTTACCCAGGAATACGCTGATGTTGTTGGCGCTGACGGCTATGCAGCCGATGCATCAACTGCAGTTCGCAAGGCTAAGGAACTAATCGCCGTTAAGCGTGGCCAGTAAACCCAATCATGACTACCTTTATCGCCACTATCGAGCACGTAGTTAAGGGACCCGTTTGGGGTTGCCAAGACTGCGGGCAATGTGTTTTGCATTCAACAGGCATGACTTGCCCAATGAATTGCCCAAAGACATTGCGCAATGGACCATGTGGTGGCGTGCGCGAAAACGGTCACTGCGAAGTGAAGCCAGAGATGAAATGCGTTTGGCTTAAGGCCTATGACCGCACGCAGGATTGGCCTTTGCCGTCATCTTGGAAGGACGAGTACAACCACTTGCGTCCACCAGTTGATAACCGGCTAAAGGGAACTTCGTCCTGGAAGAACTTCTTTACCAAGAGGGATCGTTGGACGCCAGCTGGCTGGAAGAACACAACTGAAGAAGTTATTGCACAAGGAGTTGATCACTAATGTCATCACTTGAGCACAAGTTACTGAACACAACCGAAACTGTATTTACTGCTGAGTTCCACACTCTTGATGGAAACGGATTTGAAAAAGCAAAGAAGTATGCAGATCGATTCCGTGGCTGGTTTGACGGAGTAAACGCAACAGATAACACAGCAGCACACGCGCACGTTTCAAACGTTGCTTCAGCAATTGCAATGAAGCAACTTGGTTTAGAGCCAATTTTGCAGGTTGTGTGCCGCGACAAGAATCGCTTAGCTCAGCAAGCCGACATCATGGGTGCCTCGATGTTCGGCGTAGAGAACTTTGTTGCACTAACTGGCGATGATGTAACTGCTGGCGATGAAACTGAAGCTCGCCGAGTTTTTGATTTAGATGGCCCACAACTTGTTCGTCTAATGAGCACAATCAAGCGTGGCGAATACATGTCTGGTCGCAAGATTGATCCAGCTCCGCACATGTTTATCGGCGCAGTTGAAAATCCTGGCGCCCCACCGTTTGAGTATCGCGTGCAGCGAGTAGCAAAGAAGTATGCAGCTGGCGCAAAGTTTCTACAGCTACAGATTTGTTACCACCAAGATCGTCTAGAAAAATTCTGTGCTGGTGTTCGTGATGCTGGACTTGCTGGAAAAATCGCAATCATCCCAACTGTTGTTTTGGTAAAGGGCTCTCGTCCACTGAACTTCATGCACAACAGCGTGCCGGGTATTGATGTGCCAGCAGATCAAATTGCTCGCGTAGAAAAGGCAGCTGATCCAGCAGAAGAAGCGTATTTGCAGACTCTGGAGGTTGCCCAGCACGCATTGGCACAACCAGGCGTGCGAGGCCTACACATAACTGACTTTAGAAATGATGAGACACTAGAAAGACTTATGACAGACCTCGGCAGAGTCCGTGATTTAACAACAAACAGCTCAACCACAAACGAAGTAAAGGACGACCATGCATACAGTGCTTAGTTCCGCCACAAAAACAGTAACGATGGGTCACGACCTGCCTTTCGTAATCATTGGCGAACGCCTGAATCCGACTGGCCGCAAATTGTTCCAGGAAAAGCTTCGTGCTGATGATCTTTCAACCATCAACATTGACGTTGCTGACCAGGTTGCTGGTGGCTGCGACATGCTTGATGTGAACATGGGTGTGCCACTTACAGATGAACCAGCACTTTTAGCCCGAGCCATCAAGCTAGTTCAGTCACTAACTGACCTGCCAATCTGTATCGACTCATCTGTAATCGAAGCACTTGATGCAGGCCTGGCCGTCTACGAAGGAAAAGCGCTGGTCAACTCAATGACTGGTGAAGACGAGCGCATGGACATCATCCTTCCTTTGGTTAAGAAATATGACGCTGCCATCTTGGCGCTACCAAATGATGAAATTGAAATTCCAATGCTTGCCAAAGACCGCATGGTAATTGTGGAAAAGATTGTGCGACGCGTTGAAAAAGAAGGCATCTCACTTGAAAACCTTTTGATCGATCCCCTTGCCATGCCAGTTGGTGCCGATCCGGAAAATGCCAAGAACACCCTTGAAACGATTTACTTGATCAAGGAAAAGTACGGGTTAAACATGTCGATTGGTGCATCCAATGTTTCATTTGGTCTACCAAACCGCCATGCCTTGAATGCTGCATTCATGCCAATGGCCATGTCAATGGGTCTAACCTCGGCAATCATGGACGGCCGTACCCCAGAAGTAGTGCAGGCAGTTCGCGCTGCAGATTTACTACTTGGATTAGATCAATGGGGCGCAAATTGGATCACCAATTTCCGTGCTAACAAAGAAGCGTAATTTCAAACTAGGCGAGAGATAAAACGTGCCAAACGAAGAAAGCACAAAGGCTGACACAACTGTCAGTGGACTCGGTCGCGTTCAATTGCAGTTCACCCCAAGTGGAACTGATGTTCGCGTACCACCAGGAGTAACTGTCTTTGATGCGGCTTCGTGGAATGGTCTAGCTATTGACTCAACCTGTGGTGGTCATGGAACTTGCAAGAAGTGCAAGATCCAAGTTATCGAGGGTGAAGTTCCGGTTTCACGCCTGGACATTCGGGCTTTCAGCCCAGAACAACTAGCCGATGGCTGGCGTTTGGCTTGCGTTGCTCGAGCAAATGGAAATTTAAAGGTTGATGTTCCGCCGCTTTCAACTCGCCCAAAGGCAGCAACTGTTGGTGTTGGTCGTCAAGTAATTCTGCGACCAGCAGTTCAAAAGCGATACGTAGAACTTGTTGAACCAACCCTTCACGACCAGCGTCCGGACATTGATCGCTTGCGCGACGCTATGGATGACTTGGAATTCCAAGCCGATCTGTCAGTATTAAAGACTCTTCCAACAGTTCTTCGCAAGAACGATTTCAAAGTCACCGCAGTTGTTGTGAATGAAGCCTTGATTGCAGTAGAACCAGGGGATACCTCGGCACAAAACTATGCAATCGGTATTGACCTTGGAACCACAACGGTTGTGGCAACACTGCTAGACCTAGTTACTGGAACCCCAATGGCAGTTAAATCGATGCTGAATAAGCAACAGCCATTTGGCGCCGACGTTATCTCACGCATTTCGGCCACCATGATGGATCCGCTAGCCGCAGGTTTGATGCAAACTGCGGGTCTTGCCACCTTGAATGAACTGATAGCAGAAGTTTGCACTGAAGCTGAAGTCTCAGCAGACCAGATTTATGAAATTGCAATCGCTGGAAACGCCACAATGGTTGAGATTTTACTTGGCGTAGATCCTGAGCCAGTTGGCGTTGCACCGTTTATTACTGCTGCTCAGAAATGGCCAATCTTTACTGCTGCTGAAGTTGGCATTGAATTACTGCCATCAGCTCGAGTCTTCTTGTTCCCAGCCTTTGGCGCATATGTTGGTGGCGACATTGTTGCTGGTGTCTTAGCAACTGGCATGGACCGCGATAAGCGAGTTCGGCTACTCATTGACGTCGGCACTAACTGCGAAATCGTACTTTCAAATGGCGATCAAATCCTTACAACCGCAGCTCCAGCTGGCCCAGCGTTTGAGGCTGCTTCGATTGCTTGTGGTATGCGCGCAGCTGATGGCGCTATTGAAGTTGTTCAAGTTACTGACGAAGGAATCAAACTCGGAGTAATTGGAGATACAACTCCAGTAGGTATTTGTGGCTCTGGCTTAGTTGATGCGGTTTATGTCTTGCACAAAGCAAAGTTGATTGATGATTCAGGCAGATTTGTCACAGACGAAGACGCCATAAAGATTGCTCCACACTTGGCATCACACTTGTTGACTCGGGAGGCTGGAGATCGAATCTTCGTCCTACATTGGGATGGCGAAGAGCCAACGGTTTACTTGTCACAGCGCGATGTTCGCGAACTTCAGTTCGCTAAAGCCTCGATTGCAACCGGCTGGCGTCTGCTTCTTGAAGAAGTAGGCCTAGTTGACGACGATGTGCAACAAGTTTTGTTAGCTGGCTCATTTGGTTCTTACTTGTCGCCTGCTTCGGCAATCGGCATTGGTCTAGTGCCAAAACTTCCAGTGATGCGAATCGTTAGCGCTGGAAACGTTGCAGGCGAAGGCGCAAAGATGGTTCTGCTTTCAAGCACAGAGCGAAGCGGCGCAACAACTTTGCTGGATGAAGTTGATTACGTAGAGCTTTCAGATCGTCCTGATTTCAATGACAAATTCTTTTTGGAGCTGGCGCTTCCATCATGAGTGTTGCAGTTATAGCTTGCGGTGCACTGGCAGCCCACGTGCACGAAATTGCCGATCGTCGAAATCTGACTTTGCGGATCGAGCCAATTAATCCAATGCTTCACAATCGTCCTGAAGGTATTGCACCTGAAGTTGAAAAAATGATTCGAGAATTGCAACCAACTCATGACCAAGTAGCAATTGCCTATGCAGATTGTGGAACGTATGGGGCAATAGATGCACTTTGCGACAAGTATCAAGTCTCACGCTTATCAGGCGACCATTGCTATGACGTATTTGCTACTGCCGAAAAAATGAAAGCTGAGTTCGAGGCCGTACCTGGAACTTATGTGTTTACCGACTACTTAGTAAAAACTTTTCGCCGAAGCGTCATGACGGAAATGGGTCTGGATCGCTATCCAGAATTGCGAGATGACTACTTTCATTCCTATAAAAGAGTTTTATGGCTAGCTCAACATCAAACTCCTGAACTAGAAGCTGCCGCAAAAGATGCTGCTGAGTTAATCGGGTTACCACTTGAAATCATTCAGGTTGGCGACAAGCACCTTGAAGAACAGCTACTAAAACTAATTGGAGTACCAAGTGAGTAACTTCTCGGAAGAAAGCATCCTTAATTACTTAGGTCCTTACAAAGGGGATGGATCTGCAGTTCTGCGTTCGTTGCAACTTGTGCAGGAACTCCTTGGCTACGTACCTGATAGCGCTTTGGACATAATTGCGAAAAATTCCAATGTTTCGCGCGCTGAGGTTTATGGCGTCTTCACTTTCTATAGTGACTTCCGCTCAACACCACCGGCAAAGGCAGTAGTCAAGGTTTGCGTTGCGGAAGCTTGCCAAGCATCAGGAAGTGCCAGCCTTATAAGCGAACTACATGACAAGGGCTATGACATCCATAAGGGAAACATTAAAGACGACATCCAAATGGAGCAGACTTTTTGCTTAGGTAATTGCGCCCTAGGCCCAGCAGCTATGGTCAATGGTGCGCCAATCGGCAGAGCAACTTGTGCAAAAATCTTTGCCGCAACCTCGGCGGTGACCGCATGACAAAAGTTTTCGTTCCTCTGGACTCAGCAGCACTATCAATGGGTGCCAATGAAGTGGCCCAAGCCATTTCCGATCATGCAGCTAAGGCTGGTCTTGCCGTAACGGTTGTGCGCAATGGCTCCCGCGGCATGCTTTGGTTGGAACCACTCGTAGAAGTTGAAACTGAAGCTGGACGAGTTGGTTACGCAAATGTTTCGGCTGACCAGATACCTGAGTTGATTTCTGCTGGGCTATTGACTGGAAGTTCGCATAGTTCTTGCTTAGGTCTAATTGAGGAGCTGGATTTCATAAAGAATCAAACACGAATCACATTTGCGCGAGTAGGTTTAATCGACCCACTTTCACTTGCTGACTATGAGGCCCATGGCGGACTAAAGGGTTTACGCAACGCAATCGCAATGACCCCGGCCGACATCGTCAATGAAGTAACTGAATCAGGACTTCGAGGCCGTGGTGGCGCTGGCTTCCCTGCTGGAATCAAGTGGAACACAGTCCTAAACACTGAAGCTGATCAAAAATACATTTGCTGTAACGCCGATGAAGGTGACAGTGGAACATTTGCTGACCGAATGCTTATGGAAGGCGATCCGTTCACGCTGATCGAAGGCATGATCATTGCTGGAATCGCGGTTGGCGCAACTGAAGGTTTGATCTATGTCAGATCTGAATACCCACATGCAATTGATGTTTTGAATCAAGCAATTGCAATTGCAAATGAAAGCAAAGTACTTGGAGATTCGGTTCTAGGTTCTGGTATCAAATTCAATTTAGAAGTACGAGTCGGCGCCGGCAGTTATGTTTGTGGCGAAGAGACCGCGATGTTGGAGAGCCTGGAAGGTAAGCGTGGCATGGTTCGCGCCAAGCCACCAATCCCGGCATTAGTTGGATTGTTTGGCAAGCCAACTGTTATCAACAACGTGATGACTTTGTCAGCTGTGCCAATGATTCTGGCTGATGGTGCAGATTCATATCAATCCTTTGGAGTGGATCGTTCGCGCGGAACTCAAGTTTTCCAACTGGCTGGAAACATTTTGCGAGGTGGCATAGTTGAACTTCCATTTGGAATCACACTTGGCGATCTGGTGAACAAAGTTGGCGGCGGCACTCATAGTGGACGACCAGTTAAGACGGTTCAAATTGGTGGGCCACTAGGCGCTTACCTAGGTGTTGAATCATGGGACGTTCCAATGGGCTATGAATCCTTAGCTGAAGTTGGCGGCATGCTTGGCCACGGTGGCATCGTAGTTTTTGATGACACTGTGAATATGGCTAAACAAGCTCGCTTTGCAATGGAATTTTGTGCCGAAGAATCTTGCGGCAAGTGCACACCTTGTCGAATTGGTTCAACTCGTGGCGTTGAAGTCATTGATCGCATTGTTGCCGGTGAAGAGCAAGCCAAAAACCTTGAACTTCTTGAAGATTTATGTGAAGTCATGACAGACGGTTCACTATGTGCAATGGGTGGCTTAACGCCACTGCCAGTTAGAAGCGCACTCAAGTTATTCCCGGCAGATTTTGGTATAAAGGTAGAGGTGAAGTGATGACATTACTTTCAGATCCACGCGGAACTATGCCGATGCGCTCCGGTATCGGTGAAGCCGATTACGGTACCCCAAAATCAAACTCTGATGTCATGGTTAGCGTCACTATTGATGGCGAAACTCACTTAGTTCCTGAAGGTACCTCTGTAATGCGTGCTGCCGGTGAAAATGGCTGCGATATTCCAAAACTTTGTGCCACAGATTCACTTCAGCCATTTGGTTCTTGCCGTATGTGCATCGTTGAAATCGATGGTCGTCGTGGCACTCCAGCATCATGCACAACTCCGGTTGAAGATGGCATGGTTGTGCGCACCCAGACAACTAAGGTGGCCAGACTTCGCAAGAACGTTATGGAACTCTATATTTCCGACCATCCATTGGATTGTTTGACTTGTTCCGCTAATGGCGATTGTGAACTACAAGACATGGCCGGAGTAGCAGGACTTCGCGAAGTTCGCTACGGTATGGATGGCAAGAACCACTTAGATGCTCCAACAGATGCTTCAAATCCTTACTTCTCATTCGATGAAAGCAAATGCATTGTTTGTAATCGATGCGTTCGCGCTTGTGATGAAGTTCAAGGAACTCTCGCGCTAACCATTGAAGGTCGTGGCTTTAACTCGAAGGTAAGTCCTGGTGGCTTGAACTTCCTTTCTAGTGAATGTGTTTCCTGTGGAGCCTGTGTTCAGGCTTGCCCAACGGCAACTTTGCAAGAAAAGTCAGTAATTGATCTCGGTATGCCAACTCGCACAGTTCAAACAACTTGTGCTTACTGCGGTGTTGGTTGCTCGTTTAATGCTGAATTACGCGGCGACGAATTAGTTCGCATGGTTCCAACTAAGACTGGTGGCGCCAATGAAGGTCACAGTTGCGTTAAGGGTCGCTTTGCTTGGGGTTACGCATCACACTCAGATCGAATCACTAAGCCAATGCTTCGCGAAAAGATCACGGATGAATGGCGTGAAGTTTCGTGGGATGAAGCAATTCAATACACCGCAACTAAACTCAAGGCGATTCAAGAGAAGTATGGCGATAACAGCATTGGTGGCATCACATCTTCTCGATGCACGAATGAAGAAATCTTCGTCGTTCAAAAGATGATTCGCGCTGCCTTTGGTAACAATAATGTCGATACCTGTGCTCGAGTTTGCCACTCACCAACTGGTTACGGCTTGAGCACAACTTTTGGTACCTCTGCTGGAACTCAAGACTTCAAGTCCGTAGCCAACACTGATGTAATTGTTGTCATTGGTGCGAATCCAACAGATGCTCATCCAGTGTTTGCATCTCGCATGAAGCGCCGCATTCGCCAAGGCGCAAACTTAATTGTTATTGACCCGCGCAAGATTGATCTTGTTGAGTCAGCCCACATTAAGGCTGACCATCACTTACAGCTGCAGCCAGGCACTAACGTGGCAGTAATTAATGCAATTGCACACGTAATTGCAACTGAAGGTTTGATTGATGAAGAGTTCGTAGCCGAGCGTTGCGATCCAGGACCATTTAATCGCTGGCGCAAATTCATCGAACTTCCGGAGAACAGCCCAGAAGTAGTAGAAGCACAATCTGGAGTTCCAGCCGAAACCATTCGTCAGGCCGCGCGCTTGTATGCAACTGGCAAAAATGCAGCGATTTACTACGGTCTAGGCGTTACCGAACATTCCCAGGGTTCAACCATGGTTATGGGTATGGCAAACCTAGCCATGGCTACCGGAAACGTCGGCCGTGATGGCGTGGGAGTTAACCCACTTCGTGGCCAGAACAATGTGCAAGGCGCTTGCGACATGGGATCCTTCCCACACGAACTCTCCGGTTACCGACATGTCTCTGACAATGCAGTACGTGAGCAATTTGAAATGCTCTGGGACGTAAAGCTCATGTCTGATCCGGGTATGCGCATTCCAAACATGTTCGACAATGCAATCTCTGGTGAATTCCGCGGATTGTTTGTCCACGGTGAAGATATTGCACAGTCAGATCCAAACACCAAGCACGTTGAACACGCGCTCAAGTCCATGGACTTAGTGGTTGTTCAGGATTTGTTCCTGAATGAAACTTCAAAGTTTGCTCACGTATTCCTGCCAGGAACTTCATTCTTGGAAAAGGACGGCACCTTCACTAACGCTGAGCGTCGCATCAACCGCGTCCGACCAGTAATGGCTGCCAAGAATGGCAAGCAAGAGTGGCAAATCATTTGTGAGCTATCCCAAGCCATGGGTTATGAGATGCACTATGACAATGCCGCTGCGATCATGGATGAAATTGCCGAGATCACCCCAACCTTCAAGGGCGTTAGCTTCGCGATGCTCGATGAAGTTGGCAGTGTGCAATGGCCGTGCAATGATGCAGCTCCGACTGGAACTCCAATCATGCACGTTGAAGGTTTCGTGCGTGGCCAAGGTCAGTTCATGGAAACGCCATTTGTACCAACTGAAGAGCGCTCAAATCGCAAGTTCCCACTGTTGCTTACAACAGGTCGCATCTTAAGCCAGTACAACGTGGGCGCGCAGACTCGTCGAACTGCAAACGTAACTTGGCACACTGAAGATGTTCTAGAAATTCATGAGGCCGATGCTGCAATGCGTGGAATTGTTGATGGTCAAAAGATCGCAGTGTCTAGTCGAATTGGTGAAACTATTTTGACTGCGCTAGTTAGTGATCGAGTTCCTGCCGGAGTAGTTCACACAACTTTCCATCACCCAACAAGTGGCGCAAACGTTGTTACAACTGAATATTCAGATTGGGCAACAAACTGTCCAGAATTCAAAGTAACTGCCGTAGAGATTCGTCCAGCCGATTCCAGTGCTGCACCAACTAATACGCTCGAATCCGTTCTGACCAAGGCCTAGTCGTGGACATTTCAATTCTTACTCGCATGGCGGGGGACATCGAAAAGAATATTCCAGTGCATGAGGAAACCTATTTACGTATTTCTGAGCACTTAGTTAAATTCTGGACGCCAAAAATGCGTTCTGATTTCTATCAGCACGTAACGAGTAATCGAAATGACTTTAGTGAGACTTTAAACAAAGTTGTTGATGAACTTCGCGCAAAGGCGAATGCTTAGTTAACTCGCCAAGGTAGCGGAAGAACTCGAATTAAGGTTCCCGCTGGATTTTCACCTGGAGAAATAACTCCGAGTGCATCCGCGTGCGAAAGTCCGCGCAACATAGCCGAGCCGCGAAACTCAGTCATTTCCGCCATTCCAGAAGACACCACAATTGGCACTACTCGAGTGCGATCACACGCGAAATCCTTGGCCAGTGCAATCTTGCCCATTCGGTGTTTACTTTGCCCAGAGAGTCCACGAAGCGCTGGCGCAACAACTGTCATAAAACTTACGAGGGCAGCAAGTGGATTGCCAGGTAAACCTGCAACTAACTTGCCATCAGGAAGTTTAGCTAGTAGAGACGGATGACCAGGGCGCATCCAAATTTCACTGACGACATAAATGGCACCAAGTTGCTCGAGTGCAGGTCGCAAGTAATCGTGTTCACCGAATGAACTTCCACCTGTGACGACTACGATGTCGCCGTCAGCTTTTGTAATTTCTGCACATAGTTCAGTTAAGTTGTCGGCACAGTTAACACTTGAGTTCACTGTTGCACCAAGATATTGCGACCATGGAGTAACTTGCACAGAAAGTGAATCACGAATCTGACCGGGTCCAGGCGTTCCAGCTGTTGCTAGTTCGCTACCCGTTACAACAACTGCAACTGCAGCTAGACCGGCAATGGCAGGAGTTAGTAATGTTCCAGCGGCCGCAATGCTTTCGCCGGAAAGGGCTTCATCACCTGGTTGGCGGATGTGTTGGCCAGGCGTGAAAGAACTCTTGCTTGCCACATCGCCTTCAAAAAGGGTTGCCATTTCTTGTGGAATAACAAACGAACAATGCGGCGGTAGGTGAGCACCGGTACTTACCTTTAGGGCACAGCCAGTTTCTAAGTAAGGCAGAAAATTTCCGGCATGTAGCTCGCCAACGATTCGCCATGGGCCTTGTCCAAATACTGCGTATCCATCCATCATTGCGGTGTGAGCCGGTGGCAGATCAATGTCTGAAGTTAAGTCCTGCGCCAAGACCATGTTTATTGCTTGCGCTAGTGGCAACTGGACCGCAGATTTAGGAACCACGGATTCGAAGCTCAGCGCTAAGGCCAAGTCCCATTCCACATTGTGATTAATCTCCGCTGACATAGTCACAATCTATCGAACCCATGTCATGCTTGATAACTATGAGCGCTGTTACCGCATCAATTCCTGATTCGATCATTGTTGCTGGCGGTAAAGCAACCCGCATGGGTGGTTTAGATAAGGCGATGTTGCCACTTGGGCTAAGTGGCAAGACTTTACTTGGGGACATCATCAAGTCCTGTCCAGGAAAAGTTTTTGTAGTGGGTAACCAGCGTGAAATTGGAATTGATGGCGCCGAAGTTACCTGGGTTCCAGACTTGAATCCAGAAGGGGGACCTGCGGCCGGGCTCTGGTCAGGGCTGTCATGTGTGACTAGCGAATACGTCTTTATTTCGGCGGCTGATCAAACGCTTTCTGGTGAAACTGTTTCGGCCTTGATTTCAGCTGCGCATGGCAGCGATGGGGCTTGGGCGATTCGAAGTGATGGCAGTGGGCAGCCATTGTGTGCCTGCGTTCAAACTGATTTATTGCGGGAATTGCTCTTGCCAACCCAAGGGGTGAACCAATCACCATTGCGCCTGCTTTCAACGCTAAAGATGGTTGGAGTAAACGTTAATCCTGATCAAGTCGTTGACTTTGACTCGTGGCAGGATGTTGCTAAGGCTGTTAACGGGAGCGAAGCAATGGATCAAATCACTCAAATGTGGATGACTCGAGTAGCAACCTTG
>JNSL01000110.1_pt1 | contig 14810 bp, 15 predicted proteins | sample 210691 | NCBI WGS metagenome assembly JNSL01 (sample SAMN02808685, study PRJNA238866) | freshwater metagenome | biome: fresh water; feature: freshwater reservoir; material: water; isolation source: water column of the freshwater reservoir Embalse de Amadorio in Spain | place: Spain: Valencia ...
GAGAGGATTTGAACCTCTGACCTTCGGGTTATGAGCCCGACGAGCTACCTGGCTGCTCCACCCCGCGGCGGAAAACTGAAGTGTACGGGCAGATGTCCCTATCGGCAACGCCCCTGATCTATCAGGCTCATGCCAGGTCGGCAACCATCCGTGGCGCACAGAAATCGATGACTTGTAGGAGTTTCTCAGCGAGTCTTCGTGATGCCATCATCAGATTGGCATTGAATTGATCGGCAGTCGCCGTGTGATGGTCAACGAGATCAGTGATTGCCTTCAAGGCCATCACTGGAATTGCCATCATTTCGCAAACATAAGCAACTGCGGCGGCTTCCATTTCTTTCACCGCTCCCCCATTGGCCGCTATCAAACGTCGATCGTCGTCGTTTTCATCTAATGAGTTACTCGTGGTCACGACGCCCACTTTGAGGTTTAAAGCCTGAGCTAGTCCGGCTGTTGGCACTGCCGGATACGAACCAATGCCATATTCGTAAAATCCTGGTATCGCTATGCGCCGGTCGTGGTGCACAAACTTCTGATCACTCACGTACACATCACCGATCTCTGTACCTTGGTGCATCCAACCACCAGCGGTTCCAGCAGTAATCAACAAGTCGGGGTTGTAGCGGTCGGCGACAAAATATGTGTTGAGCGCAGCCGCCTCGGTGCCGATCGAATCAACACCATGTCTGCGGTCGCGTCCGTTAACTGAAATGATCACTCGGCAACCGTTGCGATTCGCCTCGAAAAATTTGAAGGGCATCAATGGGATTGCTGGAATCGCCTGAGCACCAAGTTGCGTCAATATCGGCGAGGCCTCTGAAGCCATGGCCATCACAACTGCGATGCATTTCATGACTTGATAGTAGGTGCTATTCGTATGACCGACGGAGCATTAGTCGTGTCCACAACTGAAAGAGCTGCAACGCCGATCGCGAAACTGCTGGCACCCGAAAAAACTGCGACTTGCCATGTGGGCGGTGATAATGACTCACACCAACTTCAACAAACCGCGCATTTACCTGATTGAAGGCATGCATCATCTCAACACAGATCACACCAGTCGTGGACTGCAGCCTAAATTTGTCAAGAATTGACTTTCGCATCAATCGAAAATCGCAATCGGTGTCCCGCACTGGAAGTCGAAAGAGCAATCGCACCGAATGGTGATACACGCGACCAATCAGGCGTCGATGAAACGGATCACCGCGTCCAATTTTGAATCCTTGGATAATGTCCGATGACTCAGTGACCGCATCAATACATCGAGAGATTTCGCGGGCATCATATTGAGCGTCACCATCGGTGTAAAAGACCCATTGTTTCATTGAAGCCGCAATTCCTGAGAGCAGTGCCCCGCCATAGCCGCGATTAACTTCATGATTGACGATTCGAAGTTCAGTGATTTCCTTTTGTAGTTCCTGCAACACTTCTAATGAATTATCGCTAGACCCATCGTTCACGACGATGATCTCAAAATCACTGACGCTTGCGACTAAAGACTCGCGAACATCACGAACCATCTTGCCGATTGACATGGCATCGTTGTAACACGGGAAAAAAGCCGAAACCGAAGACACCAACGGATTACGCAATGGCATTGTGTTCATTGCAATGACTCTGCCAGAGCCTGACACACTTCATTGATTTCATCATCAGTGAGTTCAGGAAAACAAGGAATGCTGACGCATTCACTCGCCCATCGTTCTGCAACTGGGCAGGCCCCTGTTACAAAAGACTGCAAAGCAGGTTGTTGGGTCAACGCAAGCGGATAGTGAACCCCAGTTGAAATGCCACGACTGATTAATTGTTGTCGAAATGCTTCTCGATCTGAGATTCGCGCCACCGCCAAGTGATACACGTGGTTGGCGTCAGATTTTTGCCAGCGAATTTTTGAATTTGCGAGTCGATATTGCTCAGCAATCTTGCGTCGGCGCTCGTTTCCGCTTACAAGTTCTGGCAAGACAACATTTAGCCAAGCCGCTTCAATTTCACTCATCCGATGATTTTGACTGACTTCGATATGTACATATTGCTCACTTTGTCCATGCACTCGTAGTCGACGGACGCGTTTAGCAATTTCAATATCATCGGTAACCATCATCCCACCATCACCAATACCGCCAAGGTTTTTTGTGGGATAGAACGAATAGGCAGCGATGGTTCCGGTTAATCCACGGGTCGCCCCATGACTCTGAGCACAATCCTCCACAACTTTGACGCCGAGGTTCATCAATCGTTCTATGTTCGCGACTGGACGGCCGTAAAGATGCACCACAATCACTGCTCGAGTGCGTTCGGTCATCGCCGATTCAACCTGATCAAAATCAATCGCTGCGGTCTCGTCGTCAATGTCAACGATGACTGGCCGAGCACCGACTGCACAAACAGCGGACGCAGTCGGAACGGCGGTCATCGCAGGAACGATGACTTCATCTCCTTCGCCAATTCCTAAAGCAGCCAAACTGAGCTGTAGCGCTGAGGCGCCGCTCGAAACCGCGACACCATATTTCGTTCCTGCAAATGTTGAAAAAGACTTCTCGAACATTTCAGTTTGTTGAGCTAAGAGAACATTCCCATTTGTCAAAATCTCTTGAACAACGGCTTGAAAAGAATCACCGTTTGCTTTCAAACGGCGCGATAGATCAATCAGAGGTACCACGAATGCCTCCGATAAAAGTCCAAAGTCTGATCAACACCATCGCTGAACGATACTTGTGGATTCCAATTCAGCAATTGATGAGCCTTGGTGTAATCGCCACTGAAACCTCCGATATCTATGCGGGCAAGATCTTCGGACCAAGGAACGCATGAAACTGCTGAATTTTGGCCAGCCCGCTCAACCATTATCTCGGCGATCTGCAAAAGACTGAGCACTTCGGTATGGCCCAAGTTGATGACTTCACCTGGGGCTATGGATCCTACATCTGCTTGTAAGGCCGCTGAAAAAAGCGCCGCAACTACATCTGACACATATAGACAATCGCGCATTTGCTGACCGTCTCCAAAGACTTCAATGGGCAAACCTTTCATCGAACGCGCGATAAATACTGGCAAGAAACCCAGTCCAGCTTTTTGCAAACTCTGGCTGGGTCCAAAAACATTGCTCAGTCGTAAAGCAACTGTTTTCAGTCCATGAACTGTCCCGTAAAGGCGGTGATAGTTCTCTCCCGCAAGTTTGTTGACCCCATTGATGTCGCGCGGAACCGTTGGGTGTTTTTCATCAACCGGTAAATACTGTGGCGCTCCGTAGACCTGTCGGGTCGAGGTGTGCACGACAACTGCTGATGGTCGAATATTTCGAATGGTCTCAAGAAACTTCAACTGCGCAGTGACATTAATTTCGGTATCACGCAAAGGATCAACCATTGATTCATGATGACTCACTTGTCCCGCAATATTGAAGACAAAATCAACATCTCTTAGTAATTCACTCACGGTTCCTTCATCAGCGATATTGCCGTGAGTCACCGAAATTTCTTTGACTGAAGGATCTATGTTGCGTACATCTCCCCCATGCTGACCGATCAATGCATCAAGCACTAGCACCTGCGCACCACGTGAAGCTAACGAAAGTGCAACGTTTGATCCAATAAAACCAAGGCCTCCGGTAACGAGGCACTTTGATCCCGCAAACTGGTTCATGGCACCCACGCTGATCTCACTACATTGACCGCCAAAAACAACATTGCACTGCCCGAGACCACAAAAAATAGAGTCCGCAGCAACTTGCTCAACTGATTTAATGAAATCGCGAGCGCGATTAATACCGGCGCGGTGAGCGAGATATAGCGGGCCATTCCTTCGACTCCAAGAATGAGTGATGGAATCAGTAATACGAACGAAACTAGGTGCCACCAACTAGGAATTTTCCTCATTGAAGGCAAGGCGATTACTGCAACAATGGCAAATGTAGCCACGTGTAAAACAATTGCCGGCCGTTCCAAGGGATGGGCGAAGAAATCAATAATCGTTGTTTCTAACCAAGTGTTCTTAGCACTTAAGAAGGCCAGTGCATCACCCGTTTTGTTCTCACAATAAATCATCCAAATGCTTAAGAAAATCAACGACGGCGCGAGGGCAATAACAATGTTCTTCGCACTCCGCTGTACAACCCATACTGCTGCCAACACTGCTGGCAAAATCAATATGCCATTTGGTCGGCTTGAGCTCACCACTAAAAACAACAAGCCCACTAGCCACCACAAGTGATCAGTCTTGCCATCTTCCCGTACTCGTGTTTCAATTCGATCAACGACGACTAATAGCCCGATCACACCCGCCACGAACATGCTGTCGCTGTAGGCCAACACTTGTCCGACTGCACCAGGCAATAATGCCAAAGCCCAAACTGAATATTTCGCAACCGATTCACCAAAACGAGGTCGAGCCAGTTCCCAAATACCTACAAGGGCAAGTAATGCGCACAGCCATGACACCAAAATCAATGACGGTCCTACTGGTGCCCCCAGTCGAGTCAAAATGTCAGCTGTGAATGGATACAGCGGCGCAAATGGCCACGCTGAACTCACATCTTGCAAGGGACCGTTTGGATAACCGATCGTCATGATGATGCGGTACCAACCACCATCCATATAGGTCAAACCAAAACTGTTAAACCAATGTCCTTCAGCAGTGGGCCACACGACAAGACCGAAACACCCGATGATTCGCGATACCAGCCAAGCAACAATCGGGATCTGCCACACTCGTATCTGAGTGCCGATGGATTGAACTGCAGAGGATGGTGTGACGTCCACGCGGTCCATGGGCTCTAGTGTAAGAGTTTTATGACGTCATGGTAAGAGAACTGACGTTTCATTCGAAAAATGGTGAGCGCAGTTATGGATGCAGACGAATACCGCCGCATGGCCGCAGTTGAACAGTCTCATTGGTGGTACCGCGCCACACGATCCCTGCTTCGACAATTCATAGTGACTGAACTTCAAGAAGTCGGACGCTCGCGTCCCCGCCGCTTTCTCGATGCCGGTTGCGGAACCGGCGCAACTGGTGCGTGGTTATCCGATCTTGGCTCGGTCATTGCTCTCGATTCTGAACCTGAAGCGTTACGTCTATACGGCGAAGCTCACCCCGAGGCTCAGTTGATTCATGGGGATATCTCGGCGATGGATCTCCCCGATGATTGCGTTGATGTCGCGCTTTGTGTCACCGTTTTGTACCACGCCGAAGTCATTGACCCTACAAAAGCAGTTTCTGAAATGGCCCGAGTCGTTCGGCCTGGTGGACTCGTATGCCTCATGGAACCAGGTGTCCGATCACTTCGACGTAGTCACGACCGCATCACTCATGGTGCCCGCCGCTTTACTCGGCATGACCTTGAAGATCTTGCCCGGCAGGCCAATCTTGAAATCGTCCGATCAACAGGTGCTTACTCATTTCTCATTCCTCCAGCATGGATCAAAGCAAAGTTGGAGAAAAGCGATTCATCGAGCGACTTAGACAACAACAACACTGGACTATTTGGTCTCTTGGGTTTCTTGGCTTGGTGCGAACGACAACTTTTGCAATTGACGTCACTCCCATGGGGACTCAGCGTCTTGGTCGTTGCTCGTAAAAAACCCTGAAGCCAAATTCACTCAAGAAAATCACCTGATGAGTTCAAACCGAGAAGTACGGTAGATCACGCATGGGACTATTCAAGCGCACACCAAAGACTCCGCCGGTAGATCCGGCTGAAGTTGCCGAACTACGCGAGCAACTTGCTCAATTACGCGCCGAATTAGCGTCTATTAATGCTGTCGACTCTGAACAATCCCGTCGACTTGAAGAAGTTGATGGCAGGATCATCAGCCTGAATGCGCGCGTGACTCAGGTGGGAACCGAAGTCACGCATCAGTTGGGCGAACTCTCCAGCGACATTGATGCTTTAGGTGAACGTGCTGATTCGGCTAACGCCGACCAAGTGCGATTAGCTAACGAGCAAGCTCGCTATCAGATTGCCTTCCGCCAAGACTTGGCCGAAGTTGCCGAATTGATCAACAAAAAGCGCTAGTCAATTCAGCTGGTGAGTTGTGCCAAAGCCTTCGCGATGAGGTCTTGCGCCTCGTCAACTTTGCTCTGATACGTACCGAGGTCACCGTCTCGCAATGCCGAGTCTGCTTCGTCGAACAACGTCTGAGCTTCTTCAAGCAATGTGGCTGGGTCTATGGATGTTGAGCCAGTATCAGTTTCGGTGCCGGTGTCAGTACCGGTGTCGGTTCCAGTGTCGGTTCCGGTATCAGTTTCTGAACTGCCCGAATCACCAACAACTTCACCAAGGTCGACATTGGCTTTCGGGAACAAACGATTAATCGCCTCAGTCAATGTGTCACCGATGACTGCTTCGCCGTCGTACCACGCCAAAACTCGACGCACGAAAACTTGTTTTGATCCAGAGTCATCAGGACGCACATACAACGGTTGCACCCAAATCAGGCCTTTCCCAACGGGAACAACTTGCAACTGACCAAGAATGACTCGCGAACCACGCTGGTCAAGAAGGGTAATCACCGGGGAAATATTTGGGTTACTGCTCAGTTCTGCCGAAACCGTTGCGGGTCCAGCTGGCAGAGTCCCCTCGTACTTGTACACCTTTAATTGTCCGTAGGTTTCGGGATCGCTTGATACAACCATGAACGCGCGTAGTTCTTTTCGCGTGTCATCAGACGAGAACGGAACAAATGGGCGGATCAAAGAAAAGGTCGGTGCGACCGTCGAGCCCACCGAATCAGGATTGTGGAACAACGTGTAATAGGGCTCAAATCGCGCAACATTTGCGTCGGCGACATTGCCCGTGTCGGCTTGCGAAGGCGCAGTGGCATCTGTTGTGACATCACCCGCTGTTGACACTGCAACTTCAGGCTCACGTTGTGCAGCTTGGGCCACGCTCCATGCCGAATCACGACTAAAGAAAGCATCGGTCTCGGTGAACTGATAGCGACCGTAAAGATTGGTTTGCACCCTGAACAAATCTTCGGGGTAACGGAAGTGAGCTCGCAAAGTGGCTGGCACTTGATCGGCAGAAGTAAAGAGTCCGGGGAATGCTTTTGACCACGCCGTCACAATGGGGTCAGTCGGATCAACGGCATACAACACCACCGAACCGTCATAAGCATTAACAACTGCCTTCACACTGTTGCGGACGTAATTGAAGTTGTGCTTCAACCCTGAACCCGCGGTGAGGTTGTCAGTATTTGCTTGCTGGGCGTAGGGATAGCGCGATGTTGTTGTGAATGCATCGATGACCCAAAGAACTTTGCCACCATCAACAACTGGGTATGGATCGGCATCAAGGTGCAAGAAGGGAGCCACCTTTGCGACGCGATCGCTGACATCACGAATATCAATGAGACGTGATTCGTCAGTAATCAAACTTGAACCAAACAAGTTGAACTCACCGAAATGAATGGCAAAAGCAAGTTTCTTTGCAGCCGAATCAAGAGCGATTCCACCCGAGCCGGCGTAAGGCGTTGCTTCAGTGTTCGGACACGCTTGTTCAACTTGCTTGGTATTGACGATTGCATAACCAGGCTGCTGAGTACCAACATATAACTGGGGCTTGTCAGTGGCGATTTCTTGATAAATCGGGCGACCGTCGGAAGTGATTTGCGATGCACTCGCCGAAACCACACCACAACCATGGGTATATATCAAATGCTTTGAAACCCAGGTTTTATTCGGGATGCCATCAGGGTTCAGTTCGCGTGCCGCAACCATTGTTTGTTGAGAACGACCATCTACTTCGTAGCGATCAACGTCTAGATCGTTAATTGAGTAGAACGCAAAGAGCCCTTGGTCGAGCGAGTAACGATCTCGCATCTCTGAAACATCAAGCAACCGTGAATCAGCTAAAGGTGCGGTATCTTGCGCTACCTCAGCATCAGTGACCGTGCCAGATTCAAGCGAAATAGTTTCAACTTTGTCGATGCCCATTGCCGCACGTGTTGCCGTGACGTTTCGTCCGATGTAGTCATACTCGCGGGTCGTCACGTTTGGTTGCACGACAAAACGCTGAATGACCGCTGGATAGACCGTGCCAGCAACGATCGCCACAACGGCCCACAATGCCATTGACAAAAGCGGTAATCGCCATCCACCAAATCGAATTCCGGCCAAGAAAAGAGCGGCAACTAGCAAGCTCACCAAAATCAACAAATTGATCGCAGGGAGTTGAGCATTGACATCTGTGTATGTCGCGCCTTGCACAACACCTCGACTCGAAACAGTTAATTCAAAACGCTGCAGCCAATAATCGGCTGCCTTAACCACCGCGAGAATCGCAAACAAAACACTCAAGTGAATGCGCGCGCCTTTAGAAATTCGGTCGCCCGCTGTTTGCACACGAATCGACCCGTTCAAGAAATGCATCACCACAGTCAGAAGAGTGATCATCACCACCGCAGCAAAAGCCCAATCAACTAAGAAGGTCAAGAACGGGAGTCGGAAAACATAGAACCCAACATCTACTCCAAATAGTGGGTCACTCGTTCCGAACGATTGCGAATTTTTGAACAACAACCAGTCTTGCCACTGGGCCATTGCGGGCAGACCAACCAACAATCCAAACAAAATCGAAACGGCGATACGCAATAAACGTGTCCGTCGACCAACGATCATTTTGAAGCGCTCAACTACTTCGCGTTCGGGTCCACTAGGAAGTTCTTTCGGCGACAGCCGCTCGGCCAACGTCAAGCTAATGAACGAGACAATCGCGAATGCGACACTGAAAACCGCACCAAGGAAAACCTTTGATTTAATGCTGGTCCAAAAAACGCTTCCTCGTTCGACCGAACGGAACCACAACAAGTCAACATAGAAGTTCGCCACTGTTCGAGCCGATAAAAACAAGATCAGAACTAGCGCGGCAACAATAAAGAGGGTAATTCGACCCTTCGAGACCCAAGCGGGTCGATTGGGGTTTCTGGGACGGCGCGGGCGACGGGGCAAGTCCGAAGAAGATTTCACAGACTGAGACTAGTTGTGTTACCGAACAAGTGCACAGCGGCAACCAGCATGCGCTGGCGCATGAGTGTGCCCAGTGGGGAAAGCCTCACCGGCACCCACAAATCCTGCAAGAGAGTTATCTTCCGCGTCCGCACAGGCGGGACCATTCGGATCGACCTTCCAACAAACTTTCATACCAGGGGTCAGCGCAGCAAACGCACCGCGACCAAACGAAGTCTGCGCAATATTGTCAACCTGAGTGTCAACATGCTGATTCTTCCACTCGCGATAAACCAAACGAACAAGCGACGTGAGTTCGGCGTTATCACCCGATGCTTGCGAAATACTGCGACTCAAACGTTCACGCAAGGGCACGACCACTGTTGCAATGACGTACTCATTGATTGCTGCCATTTGAGTAGCGACCATTTTCTGAAGGTCTTTGTCAGCGGCATCAGACAAAGACTTTGCGCCTGCCAAAGCCGACGCCTTCAATGAAGCCTCAAGTGCTTCGATCATGCGCGCCGAATGGTCGGCTTTTGGACCAACAATTGCGTCAAGAGTTTTCACCGAAAGTTTCCCACGCAAAATATCGAGAACTTCGTTTTGTTCGTCAGCAAGAACTCGCTTTAACTTTCGCGACATTGCGACTATCACCGGAGCCAAAGCAGCATCCCGAAGTTCAAAGGGAGTTGCAATCGCAACCTCTTCAACTTCTGGTACCACAACGTTTTCTACGATCGGTTCAACAACTTTGTCAACTGCCTTCTTTTTCGGCCCAGCCTTCTTCACTTGAGTGGTGGCAACTTCTTTTGCGACCGACTCTGCTCCAGATCGACGCAACTTGGCGAAGATGTCATCAGCTGGCGGTACAACGACCTTCGCTTTGGGTTCAACGATGACGAGTGGTGGGTCATTGACATCGTCTTCGTCATCAAGATCTTCATCATCGGTGTCAACTGGCTGCACTTCTTGGCGGGCAAAAAGTGGGACCACGTTGGACACCGGTGTTTCAACAACGAGCTCAACGACTGGCGCAATCGGAGTTTCAACGACGACAGATACTTGTGCAACCGCCTCAATCACTGGTTCTTCAACGACTGTCTTCTCAATGACAACAACGTCTTCAATCAATGCAGTGCGATCAATAACAACTTCTTCGGCCATGACCGCGACATCTTCATCTTGGTCGTATGGAGCAAACGCTGGGGCCGATGACACTGCAGGTCGCATTGCCTCACGGGCTTCAATTTCATCGGCCTGAACAATGATCGGAATTGGCCCAGTTGTTGGTGCCAAGTTCACGAACTCACTTGGTTCTTCCGCAACATCATCTAATTCACGCAAAACATCTTCAGTCGCAATACGAGCACGATCAAATACCTGCACGATGCGGTCACGTCCATGCATCAAATCTTCAATTTGTTCACGAGCCAATTCACGTCGACGGGCAACATCAGCCAGGACACGTTCGCGATAAGCGCGTGCTTCATTCACCATGTCGCGACCCTGTTGCTTAGCCATCAAGATCTCGGCTTCAGCATCTGACGAGGCATCTTGTCGAACACGTGCTGCTTCAAGTTCAGCATCTTCCCGAATTCGAGCGGCCTCATCGGTGGCTTCGCGAACGAGTCGTGTCGCAGTTTCTTCAGAACGAACCTTGATCTTGCCGGCCGCTTCGCGAGCAGCTTGCACAATACGTGCGGTCTCTTCGCCAAGAAGTTCGGTGATCGTTTCTTCATTCAGTTCGATCTGCGGTGCTGGCGCCGCTTGCTGAGAATTCAGCAGTTCGCGCTCAAGGAAAGTGATGCGTTCTTGTTGACGTGAGATTTCAGCCGAAACCATCCGCAAAAAGTCACGAACCTCGTTTTGGTCAAAACCACGACGAGAAGAAGGGAAAGTAGCGCCGGCGACGGCGGTCGGCGACGAGGGGTCGGGTCGCGAAAAAGAGATAGCCATTTAGGAGAGAGTACGAAATATCTGTGGATAAAGGGTGGCAATGAGGAGTTTTACCCAAAATGCTTGTCACTTCACCCCTGCTTGACAGGCGAGATGCCGGGCTCCCCACCGAACTTCACAAGCGCCTCTAAGGCCTCTCCCAGTGTTGCGACCGGCACGATTTTGACCGCATCGCCCACGGCGGCTTGAGCAGCAGCGATGTCATCGGGACCTTGCGCAGTTGGAACCAAGAATATTCTGGCTCCAGATTTTTTGACCGCAATTGATTTTTGCACCAAAGCACCAATGGCCCCTACTGATCCATCGTCTTGAATTGTGCCCGTCACTGCCACCCCTTGTGAGGGGATGAGTTCGCCTTTCGTCAAACTGTCAATCAGGGCCACCGTGAACGACAAACCTGCCGAGGGACCACCAATGTCATCGGTGTCAAAATTGACGGTGAAAGGCAACTGCACAGTTCGCGTATCACGAGCGCTGAAGCCAATGAGCGTCCGGGAGGCATCATCAGGACTCTGAATCAATTCAACATCAACACTCTTGGGAGTACCTGGTCCGCTGTTAGTCAGTGGGGTCACCTTAAGGGTGGCGATATCGCCTGCTTGAGCATTTTTGAGCGCTTCGGACAACTTTGAGATGACATCAACCTCGATCGGGCCGTCCCCAACGTCAATTGAGGTGATCACATCTCCCACCGCAAGAACTTTGCACGCCCGTTGCGAAGGGGCGTCTTCTGGACACACTGAGGGGTCGAAACCTGCTACTTGAGCAGGGCCTTCTTGAAAAGTTGTGTCGAATCCCAGGTACGACAAAGCCACATAGGCTGCGATCTCCTTGGCATTGGCCATGGCTCCAAGTTGAACTTCTCGACTTTGGGTGGGATTGCAGTCGCCGAAACGCTCTTCGCAAGTGAGGACATTGACAAATGGGTCAACCCAGCCCATAAATGCTTGTAGCGGGTTCACTTCAGTTCCTAATGCCGTGACAAAACGGACTCCGCGCTCGGGTGGGTACACCACCACTTGGTCCCCCGCAACGCTCAGCCGCGATCCCACGAGTTCAGCCCGTCCTGGCGCTGTTTCGTACCTTTGCATGGGCCAGACCATGGCGACAAGAACGGTCACGATCAAGATAAACGCGATGGTCACAAACGGGATTGCGACAACTTGAGCGCGTAACGACGGTGGAACGACCCGCTGGGCGACTACCTTTTCTGTCTGCGTGTCACTCACTGAAATCTCCACCCGCCTAGGCATCATTGCCGGCTTAGCCATGTTGGCACTTCTTGTCATCGGGTGGCGCAAGCCTGCCAGAAATTTTCCGCGTTCGCCACGCGCCGATCAGCAGTCTCGACAGTCTGATCAACGACTTTTAGATGAATCAAATCCCTTGAACACCGCTGCTCCTGATCTCTCCGAAACGATCGCGCGAAAGGTTCTCGATGCCACGGGGCTTGGAGCGATCGCTTTAGTTGGCGGAATTGTGGCGGCCATTGTGATCGCCACCGCTTTGTCGTTCATCGTTACGAATGTCATTTCAAGATTGTGAGCGCTTCCGATAGTCCCGATATCGCCGAGCTCCGTCGAGCGATTGTCATCGCTGGGCATAACGGAGATGTTGATCTCATCGCAAAGTCACTTATGCACGAACATGGTTCTATTCGTGAGGCCGCGCTTGGCGCAACGGCACGCACTGATCAACTAACTGTTGAAGTACTCGAGACTTTTTCTCAAGATGTTGATTCACGAGTGCGCATTCGCGTGGCTGAACTTGCAGCATTATTTCCTGGCTTTGATTTAGTCCCATCGCTTCAAGATGCCGATCATCAGGTCGTTGAAATGGCGGCCTGGGCCTGTGGCGAACATGAAAGTGCGCGCCCCGAAATCATCAACGAATTAACCCGACTCGTCCTTCATCATGATGATGCGTTAGTTCGCGAGGCCGCAGTCGCAGCGCTCGGCGCAATCGGTGATGAGACAGGTCTTCCTGCCATTTTGAGTGCGTGCCAAGACAAACCCGCAATCCGCCGACGTGCAGTGCTGGCTTTGGCACCCTTTGATTCGCCCGAAGTTGAGACCGCGCTCAAAGTCGCCCTCGAAGATCGGGACTGGCAAGTTCGCCAAGCCGCCGAAGACCTACTCGGCTAGCCCAGTTTCTATAAACAACTAAACACCTTGCAGAACCAACAGAATTCCGAAGACGACAAAAAGTGTTGAGGCGCCGTAACGAATTGTCTTTTCAGGCAAACGCGTACCTAAGTGATAGCCAACCAAAATCGCCAGTGCATCGGCGGCCACCATGCCCAGAGTCGATCCCAACCACGTACCAAAGGCACCTTCTTTGGTCGCCAACGTGATGGTCGCCAACATCGTCTTGTCGCCTAATTCTGCAAGAAAGAACGCAATGCTGGCTGCGACCACTGCGTTGCGCGTGTTCTTCTGCGCAGCTTGAGATTCTTCTTCGGTTAACTCATCGCCGCGTAGGGTCCAGGCTGCAAACACTAGGAAGGCGATACCAGCGACGATCGCAATCGTGTCAGTGGGGATACGCGCGCCAACCACCGCACCTATTCCTACGCTGATCGCGTGCGTCACCGCGGTGGCGATGGTAATTCCTAGCAACACCGGCCACGGTTTGTACCTAGCCGCGAAGGCCATCGCCATCAGTTGGCTCTTGTCACCCAACTCGGCAACGAAGATGACGCCGAAGCTTAAGAAGAAGGCCGACCACATACTGACGCAGGCTAACTAAGTGGAGTGTGAATCAATTGACGAGCGCGAGGAACAATCATCCTCACGAAGGGCAACACACGTTGCCGCCTGATTCTTGCTGACGACCGAGCGAAAGATTGACGAACTGTTCAACATCAGAATGCTTGACGTAAAACTCCCACTTATGTCCGTCCACGCCGTCAACCCATGTTTCAGTTTTTTCCGCAAAACAACATTGGGTGTCGTCGATTCCGGTTGTCACCAAACCAGAATTGCGAAGGCGTCGATCAGCCTCAACCACTTCTTCGGCGGTGTCGGTCTCGACTCCTAGGTGATTGATCGTGCCGTGTTCGCCACCTTTTTCAAAAATGACCAACTTCAGCGGCGGATCGACAATCGCCCAATTTGCGTAGCCCGGCTTCACTTTCAAGGGCTCGGTATTGAAGAGCTTTGTGTAGAAGTCAATGGCGTCTTCGAGGTTGTCAACGTTGAGGGCTAGTTGTAAACGCATACGCCATTGATAGCACCCTTAGCAGTCGTGACATACTGCCTTATGACCTTTCTTTGTACCGATCGTGAAGTGGCTCAGGCCTACTTTGATTTTCGAGAACGGGTCTCATCGTTAATTCTTGACATACCCGAATCTCAGGCCTCACTTTCAGTGCCACTATGCCCCGAGTGGGAAGTCAGCGGTTTGATTTCGCATATCGTCGGTGTTCCCGAAGACATCCTCGCGGGACGCATGGAAGGCGTCACGACCGATGCGTGGACACAGGCTCAAGTTGATCGCCACGAAGGTGAATCACTTTCCCAACTCGCCGACGCTCTTCTCGCCACGGCGACCAAATTTGATGTTCTGCTACCCCACATTCCGAGTCCTACTAATTCGCAAATGGTGATGGATGCAGTCACGCACGAACACGACTTACGCCATGCGGTTGGACGTGCCGGTGCACAAGATTCTTTAGCAGTCGACGTTGCCGTCGGTTGGCTTCTCAATATGGTCGAAGGAAAAGCACCTGGTCGGGCCCAAGAACTCGTTGATTCGGGGGTCTCGCGTTTTGAGCTCATGCGCAGTCTGACCGGTCGCAGGTCTGTCGAACAAATGAAACAACTTGGTTTAGATGGTGAACAAATCAAATTGCTTCTCCAAGGAACTCCCTTGCGCGTGCCAACCACCGCAATTGAAATCTAAACTGAGAA
>JNSL01000113.1_pt1 | contig 14680 bp, 12 predicted proteins | sample 210691 | NCBI WGS metagenome assembly JNSL01 (sample SAMN02808685, study PRJNA238866) | freshwater metagenome | biome: fresh water; feature: freshwater reservoir; material: water; isolation source: water column of the freshwater reservoir Embalse de Amadorio in Spain | place: Spain: Valencia ...
AGCTGCGCCCAGGCGACCAAATACTCGGCAAACGTCATGTGACCATTGTTGTACCTAACCTAAAGTGCAAGAACTGGACCCAACCAATACCCTGAACTAGTGGGAATTAATCCGTTAGATGCCAACGATCTGCGCGTGCGCATTCAGGCCAATCTTGATGCTTTTGTGGCTGATCACAGATCGCTAATGACAGCAGTTTCCCCAGATACCTTGCCCCTACTTGATTCACTTGAAGGACTTTTGGTTGGCGGCAAGCGGTTACGCCCAGCTTTTGCCTATTGGGGCTTTCAAGCCGCTGGTGGTCAGGATTCAGCTGAAGTTCTACGGGCCTGCGCAAGTTTAGAATTCCTGCAAGCCTGCGCACTGATCCATGACGATGTTATGGATGCAAGTGACACCCGACGCGGCAAACCAGCAATCCACAAACAGTTTGAAGCGCTACACAATACAAATAGCTGGAATGGTTCCGCCAAACTATTTGGTGAAGGTTCAGCGATTTTGGTTGGCGACTTGGCATTGTCGTGGGCCGACGAAATGTTGCTTACTAGCGGTCTAAGTAATGATCAACTTCTACGCGCTAAAACGATTTACGACATCATGCGAACTGAATTGATGAGCGGACAGTACCTAGACCTGCTTGAGCAAGTGCGTGGTGGCATAACTCACGAACGAGCCGAAACTGTGATTCGTTACAAGAGCGCAAAATACACAATCGAGCGGCCTTTACATCTAGGCGCAGCAATTGCTGGCGCTAATCCAGAACTGGACCAAGGCCTAAGTGATTACGGATTAGCACTTGGCGAGGCGTTCCAGTTGCGAGATGACCTGCTTGGAGTTTTTGGCGACAGTTCAGTAACTGGAAAACCAGCTGGAGATGACTTGCGCGAGGGTAAGCAAACAATGCTCATTGCTTTCGCTAACACAAATGCCAATGCTGAAGATAAGAAATATCTTTCTGAAAACCTGGGCAATCCAGGTCTATCCAGCGAGACCATCACAAAACTTCAAGATATTCTTGTAAGTTGCGGTGCCCAAGACTTTGTTGAGAATCGAATTTCCGATTATCTTGCGAAGTCGCTTTCTGCCCTTGATTCGCTTTCCAGCGCGTCTGAACCTAAATCTGCACTAACCGAACTCGCGATTCTCGCTACTAAACGAACGGCATAGACATGAGTAACTTTTCGAGATGGATTCCTGGCTCGCCACGGACCGTAACTGGAAAAACCGATGATGTAGTTATTGTTGGGGCCGGACTTGCGGGCCTATCGGCCGCCATGCGATTGGCAGGGGCTGGTCGCAACGTAACAGTCATCGAACGCGAAAGCATTCCTGGCGGACGAGCTGGGCGAATTAGCGACCGGGGCTTTGAATTCGATACTGGTCCAACTGTTTTGACTATGCCAGATTTGATTGCTGATGCTTTTGATTGCCTTGGCGAAAACTTGAATGACTGGCTGACATTAGAGCCAGTTGCTCCTCTTTATCGAGCCTTCTATCAAGATGGCAGCGTCTTGGATGTTCACTCTGACACCACTGCGATGGCAGCTGAGATTGAAAAAGTCATCGGTGCCAGTGAGGCAGACGGCTACTTAAAGTATGTGGATTTTGTTACCGATCTTTATAAGTACGAGATGAAGAATTTCATTGATCGGAATATCGACTCGCCATTGGATCTATTGTCAATGGATTTAGTTCGATTGATAAAGCTCGGTGGGTTTAGAAAGTTAGCGCCAAAAGTTGGTCAATATCTCAAAGACGATCGAACTCAGCGAGTGTTTTCATTTCAATCAATGTACGCGGGACTTTCGCCATATGACGCACTAGCTATCTATGCAGTAATCGCTTACATGGATTCAGTTGCTGGAGTCTTTGCCCCTAAGGGTGGCATGCATGCCCTGCCAGTTGCGATGGCTAAAGCTGCAGCAAAGCATGGCGTTACATTCAAGTACGACACCGAAGTAACAAAAGTTCGAATGAACGGCAATCGTGCCACGGGTGTTGAAACTAGTACTGGTGAATTCTTTGCGGCTGATGTTGTAGTCCTTAACCCAGATCTACCTGTTGCATACCGCGACTTACTAGGTAAAGAACCGTGGAGTGTTAAGCGACTTAAGTATTCACCGTCTTGCTACTTGTTGCTTGCTGGTTCATCGGCAAAGTATGACCACATTGCACATCACAATATTCACTTTGGCCATAGTTGGGCTGGCGTCTTTGAGGAATTGATTGACAAGAAGCAGTTGATGTCAGATCCGAGTGTTCTCGTCACTAATCCAACGTATAGTGATCCAGGCTTAGCGCCAGATGGCAAGCAGGTTTATTACGTGCTCTTCCCTACTCCAAACCTTGATGCTGACATTGACTGGAACAAGCAAGCACCTGCGTATCGCGACCATGCAATTGAAACTTTGCAGGCCCGTGGCTACACCGGATTTGGCGATGCCATTGAAGTTGAGCACATCACAACTCCACAAGACTGGTCAGATCGTGGCATGGAGCGTGGCGCACCGTTTGCCGCAGCTCACTCATTCTTACAAACTGGACCATTCCGTCCGGGAAATATGTTCGGTGAAAATGTTGTGTTTACTGGATCAGGAACTCAGCCTGGTGTTGGCGTGCCAATGGTCTTAGTGTCTGGTCGCTTAGCTGCTGAGCGTATTACTGGGCCCGACAAGACTTATGTATCGCGTGCGCGACGTTAAGGCGCGTATTCTGAAGTAATGCCAACCCGCCGGATCTCAACAGACCCAGGTTGGTTTGGACTTTATGCACTTCCTGGCTTTCTTGGCTCAGCGTTTATTGCAATCGGCGGACTTGGAGTTGGCTGGTTTCCGCTTTCGGCAGATATCTTGCAGTGGAAATTTATCGATTTTGTCCAGACTGAAACTATCGGCCTTGCCCTAACTCGCTCATTTGTTGTTGTTGGGGCAGCGCTAATCCTTCAGGTTTGGCTTGTGGTCGGAGTTGATGCGCTTCACGGAAAAATTCTGAGACTAGAGACGATCTACTTCTCACTTATTGCCTGGCTGTTGCCTTTGCTTGTTACGCCACCGCTATTTAGTCGAGATGTCTATTCATATTTCATGCAAGGCAAAATGCAGCTCGCTGGAAACAATCCATATGAATCTGGCGTATCAGTTGTTCCAGGCTGGTTTCAAAGTGGCGTAGATCCACTTTGGGGAGATGCACCAACTCCCTACGGTCCAGTTTTTCTCCTAGTTGAAAAAGCTATAGCGGCTATAAGCCAAGATTCATCTCTAGTTGCGTCGTATCTATTTCGATTAACTTCACTTGCGGGTGTTGTCTTCATTTGCTTGAGCATTCCTTACCTAGCTAAGGCGCACGGCGTTAATCCAGTTTCTGCTGCCTGGATCGGCGTGATGAATCCACTAGTTCTTATGCACTTCGTTGCCGGCTCACACAACGATGCCTTGATGGTTGGCTTGGTGTGCATCGCAATGGTGCTTGCATTGCGCGGTCACTTTATTTCTGGTGTTGTCGTGGCCACTCTCGCACTTGGGATAAAACCAGTTGCTATTGTTTTGTTGCCATTCTTAGCTTTAATCGCCGCCGGAAGTGGTGCGAGTTGGATAAGACGTGCCAAGTACGGAGCGATCGCAGGATTGATTGCCCTATCCACACTCTTTATAACTTCAGCTTTAGCCGAGACTGGACCATTTGGTTGGATTGGATCACTGTCAACACCAGGCACTGTTAAAAGTTGGCTCTCTCCTACCACTGCAATTGGAATGCTTATTGGTGGCTCAATCCGAATGCTTGGGTTCGGAAACGTTGTTGATACCTCAGTGGGAATTACTCGATTAATCGGATCCGTGATTTTGGCAATCGTCTTAGTGCTACTGGTGGTTCGTCCAGCTGGCCGAAGTGCAACTCGTGGTGTGGCGCTTTCATTTGTTGCACTTGTGGTCCTTGGACCAGTCGTCCAACCTTGGTACTTATTGTGGTCAATACCTTTACTTGCGGTGACTGGACTAAGTCACAAGCAAGTTCGCTTGATGGTGCTTGCGATTGCTGCATTTACAATTCACGGGATTGCTAACTCGAGTGCAACTGCTGACACGTTCCTGGAGCTAAGTGATGGCATCGCAATGGTTTTAGCTGGCATAACGCTAGGGCTTGCCATGTTGGCATCAACGGCTGAACGTTCCCTTATTCTGGGCGACAATACCGAACAGGATATGTTGCCAACTTCTGCAGCTGAGATTGAATCAGCACGAGAACGAGAATTGGCTTAACTATCGAACTAGCCTTGGGAAAGTTCTGAAATTCCTGGGAATGATCCAACAGAATCACAAACTATGACTACGGCTGAGCGCTCTTGGCAAGCTACATCCAATGCCTCTGCTATTTCTAGTGCCGCTTGCGGATCAGTTTTTAACAGGTCTTGCCAACCAGACCAACCTATACAGGTATTTTCAACTGACTCGACTCCAGAAACTATGGTTTCAATTAGTTGAGCAAGGGAGCTTCCAATCAACTTTGGATTTGAAGTTTGATTAGCTACAACATCAACAAAGTCTTGGGTCGACTTAACTGCGGAGGTTTCAATCCAGATGCCATTCCAGGCAGCCAAATTCGTCTCGCCTTTGAATCCAGATTCGGTGAAGGTAACTTTCCAGCGCAAAACACCATTAAGTTTCTGGGCTTTTAGCATTGCAGCCAGTAAACCTGGATTTGGAGCAGCCACGTAATTCCTAACTGAACTTCACACACCTTGTGCAGATGTAACCCTACGCGCCACCAGACGAAATCTCGAATTTTGATCAAATTGCGGGTTGATGATCCAAGGCAAGACTCAATTGCATAAAGTTACCTCTGTGTCTAAACGTGATCTTGATGCCGCCGGAATCTTTGATCCAGCCCTGCGCGAATCCTATGAATTGTGTCGCCAGCTAAATGCTGAGCATGGCAAGACTTACTATTTAGCAACACTGCTTCTTCCTCCTGCTAAACGCCCATACGTTCACGCTCTTTACGGATTTGCCAGGTATGCAGATGAGATCGTGGATGATTTAGCTTCAACGCTCACTGAGTCTCAAAAAGCAGAACAGCTAAAGATTTGGGGCGATGATTTCTTAGCAAAATTCGATTCTGGTGAAACTAATGATCCAGTTTGCCTTGCAGTGCTGGACACAGTTAGGCGCTGGAACATTCCCAGAGCGCACTTTGAGGCATTCTTACATTCGATGACCATGGATCTAACAGTAACTGAGTACCAAACTTACGAAGATCTCTACGAATATGTTTATGGCTCCGCAGCTGTAATTGGATTACAAATGGTTCCGATTTTGGAACCAACCAGCCAAGATGCATACAAGCATGCGACCGAACTTGGTGTGGCATTTCAGCTGGCAAACTTCATTCGTGATGTAGGTGAAGATTTAGAACGGGGTCGGGTTTATCTCCCACTTGCCGAGCTTGCCCAATTTGGCGTAACCAGGTCCGACCTAGAAGCCCGAATTGCTACTCCCCAAATCAAGGCAGCCTTAGAGTTTCAAGTTTCGCGAGTGCGCCAACTCGAAGAATCTTCTCGAGCCGGGATTGCAATGTTGGGTCAATCTGCCCAGCCTTGCATCGAAACGGCGCGCATCCTTTACTGCGGAATTGTCGATGCTGTTGAAGGAATTGATTACGAAGTTTTCACTAAACGTGCGAAGGTTTCACTGACCCGACGACTGCAAGTGGCAATTCCTGCATACTTCCAAGCCCGAAAGTTATGGAAACGAACTACTTAATTCCGAGAAGGCGATGAACGCTTTTTCTTGGTGGCCCTGCCATTGGCTCACGTTGTATGCCCTTCTTGCCAAGCCATATCCAAATGATTAACGACAGCACTACGAGGCTAAACCCGAAGAGTAAATCCTCAATTGGGGCGTAAACCAGTCTTCCATCACCGATAAACGTCGGCGGTTCATATTGTGGTGTGGTTGAACCGATGATTGCAGCACCGTCATATTCCACAATTCCGAAACCAGTCAATATTCCATTTGTGACCAATTGGAAGAAAACCACAATTGAATATGAAACCCAAAAAACTCTTCGTCGGAGCAATTTCGTTTTGAAAACGTAAAGATCCAAAACAATTGCGATTAAAACACCAAGTACTGCCAATTGCGTGTAAGTCATTTGGTTTCCTCGTCCCCAGCTTCCCAGTTACGGGCACTTCTTACCGCTTCAAATGACAAAATTGCACAAATCGGAATCACAATGAAAAACAAAATCTCATCAAGTGGAATATTTGCAACCGTAGTTATTCCGGTTACAAAACGTGGGTCAAATGTCCAGTGTCCTTGCGCGATCGCGTACGCATCCCAAATTGAGAAAACTACAACCACCGGCAAAATCGTAAGAATCAAGCGAACCGCTCTTCGGTAAACCTTGGTGCGCAGAAAAAACTCAAGCCAAGCAGTTCCCACAAGGCAGCCTAAAAGAACACTCAAATAGGCGAACTTCGACATGAGACTCACTTCCGGTTGCTACTAAATCTACCTTGTCGTGGCGCAGAGACGAGTTTTAGTGTCGGCATCTAGAATGAAGCGGTGACTGATTCGCAAAACCTAGATCCCCTTTTGGGCAAGGTTTTGGAGGGACGCTACAGCGTCGATGAGCTGATCGCACGTGGCGGAATGGCCACGGTTTATCGTGGCACTGACTTAAGGCTCGGCCGAACCGTAGCTCTCAAAGTACTCGGTGGCGTTTTAGTTAATGACCCAGATTTTGTAGATCGCTTTACCCAAGAGGCACGGGCAACTGCAGCCTTAACTCATCCAAATGTTGTTGCAGTTCACGATCAAGGAATAAGTGAAGGCTTCCCATTCTTGGTAATGGAATTCGTACAAGGCAGAACTATTCGCGAAATCATGGCGCAATCTGGACCATTTACGAGTGCCCATGCCTTGGAAATCATAAGTTCCGTACTTGCCGGATTAAGTTCAGCTCATGACGCTGGATTCGTCCATCGTGACATCAAGCCAGAAAATGTCTTGATCACGCACGATGGCCATATTAAAGTTACAGATTTTGGTTTAGCAAGAGTTATCAATGACACTCCGGTTAGCGATTCCACTGGCGCAGTTCTGCTTGGCACTATGGCTTACCTTTCGCCTGAACAAGTTCAGCAGCTTGCCGTTGACCAAAGATCAGATGTTTACTCTTGTGGCATCTTGCTTTACGAAATGGTTACTGGATTAGTTCCATTTACTGGATCGTCACCGCTTGAAGTCGCATACCAACATGTCAACAGCAGTGTGTCAGCGCCGAGTTCAATCCAGCCTGATGTTCCGCCTGCAGTAGATCATTTAGTTCTTGCGGCCACCAGAAAATCTCCAACTGAGCGAATTCAAAGTGCTCGAGAGTTTCGTGATGGCGTGGTGCGCGCTATTTCGGCAGTCCCCCGTGCCGAAGCCCTGACAACAGCGCTTCCGCTACAGAACACGCAAGTGATTCCAACTCCAGTTCGGGGTGCGCACCGAGCTACAGGTGCAGTCCCACTTCAAAAACCAAATCCAGGAGTTGGACCCAGCGGCGTGCATCGTGAAAGTTCAAATAAGCCTAAGGGCCGTAAATGGGCTCCGCTACTTTTAATCCTGGCACTTTTGGTAGGTGGCGGAACTTGGTATCAATTCACTGGCAGTTACGAAGTTGTGCCGCCCGTTAGTTCATTAACTGTTGATGAAGCAACCGTTATCTTGGCTCCACTAGAACTCGGTGTTGAAGTCGTTGAAGAATTTTCCGAAGACATTCCGGCTGGAGTTGTCATTAGAACTGAGCCAGCAAGTGGCGAAAATGCTCGAAAAGGTTCGCCGGTCACACTTATTGTTTCAAAAGGACAAGAGCGTTACTTAATTCCGTCTGACTTAACTGGACAAGATCCAAAGGATGCAACTTCTGCGCTGGAGGCATTAACGCTTGTTATCTCTGCGACGAATGAAGTTTTTGATGAAGTGATTCCAGTTGGAAAGGTTGTCAGTACGGATCCAGTTGGTGGCACATCAGTTAAGCGAGAAACCCCGGTCACAATCTTGGTTTCCAAAGGCCCTGCTCCAGTCGAAGTTCCACCAATTATCGGTACCTTGATAACAGATGCCACAACAACACTTGGTGCTATTGGACTAACGACGGAAACGACTCGAGAAGATTTTGATGACAGCGTGGCTGGCACGATTCTTTCCACGGATCCAATTCCAGGGACCACAGTTCCAAAGGGCACCATTATTAAGGTCGTACTTAGCAAAGGCCCAGTTCTAGTAGATGTGCCGAATGTAGTTGGTATGGATGTTGCCACCGCGACAACTACGCTGCAGAGCGCTGGTTTTCAAGTGAAAGTAGTCAACAAACTGACAGTGGCTATCTTGAATAAGGTTTATTCGCAGAATCCTGCAGGTGGTTCCAAGGCTCCAAAGGGCTCGGTAATCACATTAGAAATTGTTTAGGTAATTACTTTCGATCTCGCAGCATGTCTGCAACCTGGAAAGCCAAGTCCAAACTTTGAATGCGATTTAGTCTCGGGTCGCACGCAGTCTCATACCTAAACGGTAGATCAGTTTCACTAACTCCCCCGATACCACCCAAACATTCAGTAACGTCGTCTCCGGTCAATTCAATGTGAATTCCACCTGGATGTGTTCCTTGGGCCTTGTGTACTTCAAAGAAGCCACGAACTTCGTCAATAACGTCATCTAGCAACCGAGTCTTGTGTCCAGATGCTGCTTCTGTGGTGTTGCCATGCATCGGATCACAAACCCATAGAACTGGATGATCTGTTTTTTGCACCGCAGCAACTAACTTAGGCAGAACATTTCTGATATTGCCAGCACCCATTCGGGTTATGAACATTAGTCGTCCTGGAATCTTTTCTGGATTCAACTTTTCAAGTAATCCCAAGATGTCAGCTTCGGTTGTTTTTGGCCCGATCTTGACGCCAATTGGATTCTTGATTTTTGAAACGAAATCAATATGTGCGCCATCAAGTTCGCGAGTTCTCTCGCCAACCCAAACAAAGTGACCAGATACGTCATAAAGATTTCCAGTTCGAGAATCGACTCGAGTTAGTGGCTTCTCGTAATCCAATAACAGCGCTTCGTGGCTCGCGTAGAAATCAGCGCGCTTGAATTCCTCAGGATCTGCGCCACATGCCGTCATAAATGAAAGGGCGCGATCAATCTCTGCTGCCATTTCCTCGTAGCGCTTGCCAGGTGTTGATTCACTAACAAAGTCTTGGTTCCAAGAATGAACCTGACGTAAATCGGCGTACCCACCTTGCGTAAAAGCGCGCACTAAATTTAAAGTTGCTGCACTTGCGTGGTAAGTCTGAACCAAACGCATTGGATCTGGTTCGCGGGATTCTTTTGTGAACTCAAGTCCATTTACTGCATCACCGCGGTATGACGGCAGGCTTACTCCATCAATGGTTTCTTCAGATGAGCTGCGCGGCTTACCGTACTGCCCGGCGATACGACCGATCTTTACCACCGGCATTGATGCGCCATAAGTCAAAACGATTGCCATCTGAAGAACAGTCTTCAAACGAGCCCGAATTGAGTCGGCAGTGTTTGCCACAAAAGTCTCAGCGCAATCCCCGCCCATCAAGACAAAAGCATCGCCATTAGTGGCAGCTGCAAGTCGAGACTTAAGTTCATCGCATTCGCCAGCGAAAACTAGTGGTGGCAATGTCGCCAAAATTTGCTGGGCATGGGCAAGTCCCTCAGCAGTTGGCCAGGTTGGTTGCTGGGCTGCTGGCAGATTAGGCCAAGAAATCTCACTCACATCCCTAGATTAGTGGCGATTCTGGCGGTTCACTAAATCTGCAAATCCCATTGCGCAACTAGCCCACGACTAGAATTGCCATATGCCAATCAAAAAAGTTGCACTGCTTACTGCGGGCGGACTAGCTCCATGTCTATCTTCGGCTGTTGGCGCACTGATTGAGGAATACTCCAAAGTGGCACCAGAGGTTGAAATCATTGCTTATCGCAATGGTTATCGCGGACTTTTGTTGGGCGATTCAATCACTATCACGCCTGAAATTCGCAACCAAGCCCATCTGTTGCAGGCATTTGGTGGCAGCCCCATTGGTAACTCCCGGGTCAAGCTAACCAACATCGAAGACTGCGTAAAGCGCGGTTTGGTTGCCCCAGGCCAAGACCCACAACAAGTGGCGGCCGATCAATTGATTGCGGATGGTGTTGACGTTCTGCACACAATTGGGGGCGACGATACCAATACAGCAGCCGCCGATTTAGCAACGTTTTTAGCAAAGAACAATTACGGACTTGGCGTTGTTGGCTTACCAAAAACAATTGACAACGATGTCTACCCCATCGCGCAATCACTTGGTGCCTGGACTGCCGCTGACGAAGGTGCTCACCATTTCAGCAACATAGTTTCCGAGCACAGCTCAAATACCAAGATGTTGATTGTGCATGAAGTTATGGGACGCCATTGCGGTTGGTTAACGGCTGCAACTGCAGTTGCCTATCGCGGCTTACTCGATGACATGAAATGGCTACCTGAACTAGGTGTTGCTCGAGAAAATCGTGAAGTCCATGCGGTCTATGTTCCGGAGTTAGAAATTGATTTAAGTTCCGAAGCAAAGCGTCTTGGCTCGGTTATGAATGAAGTTGGAAACGTAAACATATTTTTGTCTGAAGGCGCTGGCGTGGATTCGATAGTTGCTGAAATGAAAAGTCGCGGCGAAGAAATTCCGCTAGATCCATTTGGGCACGTGAAGATCGACAAGATTAACCCGGGTGCATGGTTTGCAGATCAATTCGCTCCGATGATCGGTGCGGAAAAAGTCTTGGTTCAAAAGAGCGGTTACTACTCTCGCTCAGCTCCAGCAAATAAAAAGGATCAAGCACTGATTAGAGAGTGCGCCGTTGTCGCAGTTCGATCTGCGCTAGATGGAATTAGTGGACTTGTTGGACAAGATGAAGATCAGGCAAATGTGATTCGGGCCTGTGAATTTGATCGAGTTGCAGGTGCAAAACCGTTTAATACTGAGCAGTCGTGGTTTAACACTTTGTTAAGTGACATCGGTCAGCCTAAGGGAAAACTGTTAAGCCACTAATCAGTTAAGGCCTATTCAGGACGCTTTGATCGTGATGCGTATTTATCGACATACTCTTGTCCTGACAAATCCATAATTCGGTACATGATTTCATCCGTCAATGAACGTAAGACGAAGCGATCATCTTCCATTCCGTAGTAGCGGGAGAAATCAAGTGGTTCACCAATTCGAATTCCTACTTCAACACCAAAATTTGGACGCGACTTTCCAATTGGTTGCACCATCTCGGTGTTAATCATCGCAACTGGAATGACAGGAACTTTCGCTTCCAGTGCCATACGTGCTACCCCAGTTTTACCTCGGTATAGCCGACCATCTGATGATCTAGTTCCTTCTGGATAAATTCCCAGCAAGTGTCCTTCACTTAGTAGGCGAACCCCAGTACTGATTGCAGCTGTGCTGGCATTGCCGCCAGTGCGATCAACTGGTACTTGGCCGGCGCCTCGGAAGAATGCTGCAGTTGCTTTACCTCGAACGCCAGGACCTTCGAAGTATTCACTCTTGGCCATAAATGTGATTTTTCGTGGCACTGCGATTGGTAAAAAGATTGAGTCAGAAAAAGACAGGTGATTACTCGCCAAAATAGCTGAGCCAGTCTCTGGAATATTCTCTAGACCTTCAACCCAAGGGTGAAAAGCGACTTCGATTGCCGGACCAATGGCAACCTTTTTCAGAAACTTGTAGAACTTATCGCTTTCAGACACACCCTTACGGTAGCCAACGTAAGCAGTATCAGCAATTACCGCCCTGGAAAATGGTCAGTTTTAGTGGTTTCGGGACCAGATTTAGATTTCCTGGGTTACCCTCTCTTAAGGCTTTTTATGGAAAGGTGCCAAAGTGCGCGAATTGTCTGTCCCAGCGAATATTCCACCAGTTTCAAGTGGAAACGTAACTGATCAAATTGAAGACCTGTTTGCCCGAAATCCGCAGTTTCCATCAGTATCTATTCAAACTGATGATGAGTGGAGCACTATTACTGCAGCGCAATTCCGGGAACAAGTGCGCAATGTTGCCAAAGGCTTAATCGCTGAGGGTCTAAATGCAGGAGACCGCATCGCGATTCTGTCTCGCACTAGATACGAATGGACTGTGGCAGATTACGCAATCTGGTACGCCGGATGTGTAACTGTCCCAATTTACGAAACTTCCTCGCCTGAGCAAGTTGAATGGATCGTTTCGGATTCGCACGTAGTTGCAACTTTCTTTGAAGCCCAGCGAACCACTCACGCATTCCAACCAATTGCAGCAAAAGTTCCACACATGACACGCTCGTACATATTCAGTGATGACGTGTTAGCTGAACTGGCGCGAAAAGGTGCAAACGTTTCGGATTCTGAGCTTGAGTCTCGACGAACATCTGCTGGCCCAAGTGATCCGGCTACTTTGATTTACACCTCGGGAACTACTGGTCGGCCAAAGGGTTGCATCATTACGCATGGCAATCTCATTGCTGAAGTGGATACTTTGGTGAAAGCAGTTCCAGAAGTATTCGATGTACCAGAAGCTTCCACACTTATCTTCTTGCCGCTTGCCCACGTTTTTGGACGCTTGATTCAAGTTGCTATGTTGCGCGGCGAAGTGACTATCGGTCACTGTCCTAACCCAACAGCACTACTTAAGGATCTTGGTTCCTTTAAGCCAACGTTCTTATTAGCAGTACCTCGAGTATTTGAAAAAGTCTTCAATGGCTCGGCTGCTAAGGCGCATGAAGCGAGCCCAGTTAAAGGCAAGATATTTGACCGAGCTGCAGCAACTGCTATTGCTTACAGCGAGGCTCTAGATCACGGCCACGTTTCCAAAGGGCTAACTATTAAGCATGGACTTTTCGACAAGTTGGTTTACTCCAAGTTGCGCCACGCAATGGGCGGTCGAGTAACACACGCGATTTCCGGTGGAGCTGCACTCGGATCTCGGTTAGGACATTTTTACCGAGGTATTGGGTTGATCATTCTGGAAGGTTACGGTCTGACTGAAACAACTGCTGGCAGCACTCTTAACTTGCCTTCAGCTTTAAAGATTGGCTCAGTTGGTCGTCCACTGCCGGGAACCGGTGCCCGCATTGAATCTGATGGTGAAATCTTGCTAAAGGGACCACACGTCTTTGCTGGTTACTGGAACAACGACGCGGCAACTGCAGAGGCTATGACCTCTGATGGTTGGTTCCGAACTGGCGACATTGGTGAACTTGATGGTGAAGGCTACTTGAGAATTACCGGGCGCAAGAAAGAACTGATTGTTACGGCTGGTGGTAAGAATGTTGCGCCTGCTGTACTTGAAGATCGACTTCGGGCAAATCCGATCATCAGCCAGTGCGTCGTAGTTGGTGACAACAAGCCTTACATTGGTGCATTGGTCACCTTGGATCAGGATGCCTTGCCACAGATTTTGGCTGCTAACAATATTGAATCTGCTCCGATGTCTGACTTGATTCAAAATGCAGACGTGCGAGCTCTGGTTCAGAAAGCAGTTAACGCTGCCAATGAAGCAGTTTCGAATTCTGAAGCGATTAAGAAGTTTGTAATCTTGCCGGAAGATTTAACGATTGACAATGGCTACTTAACTCCAAAAATGAGTATTCGTAGACATTTGATTGTTCAGGATTTCGCAGGCGACATTGAAGGTCTTTACGCTTAATTCAGATCGCGTCTCTTAACAGGATCGGAAATTCATGCGAGTAATGCCCCTAGCTTTAGGTTGGGTTGCTACAAGAGCTTGGGTTTTACTATCTGGTTTTGGCTTGATCTTCTATCCAGAATCTGAATTCCTATTTAGCGATGTCCGCCTATACGACTGGTGGGCTGGCAACATTGCAGATTCGTTCTTTCCAATCAACGATCCAATGTGGCAGTACCCGCCGCTAGCTGCCGTGGTATTTCTGGCTGGGTATTTGTTGGCTGGGAATACTGTTGGGTTTGTTTTCTTGGCAACTGTTGCAGACTTAGCTATTTTCTTACTCTTAGTCCGAGCTGGAAGAGAGCAAGAAAACTCCACGCCGGCATTTATTTGGATGCTTACCCCACTGATAATGGGTCCTATCATCCTGGGTCGGTTTGATGTTTTTGTAACTTTGGCAGCCGTCGCTGCATTGCTCTATGTGGGACAGGCCCGCAAGTTTGGAATTGCGATTGCAATTGGCACACTCTTAAAGGTGTGGCCGGTGCTTTTGTTACTTGCAACGCCCAAGGGTTCGGCAATGAAAGTAATCACTTGGTTCGCTGGCACATTTGCCGCAGGAAGTTTGCTACTTAGTCTTTGGTGGAGTGAGAGTTTTTCATTTATCGGTGGTCAGCGATCTCGCGGACTACAGATTGAATCCGTCGGTGCACTTCCCTATCAGCTTTGGAATGCTGGCCCTGGAAATGTATCGTCAGCATTTCAATTCGGTGCGATAGAAGTTGTTGCCTCTGGAACTTCGATTGTTTCTTTGGTAATCACTTTGGTTGGCTTGGCTTTGCTTGGAACTCTCTTTTTTTGGAGAGTTACTGGCAGATTGAACTCAGCTAATCCAGCGGACATCGCATTACTAGCGGTTTTGATTTCCATTGTGACCAGCCGCGTGCTTTCTCCGCAGTACATGGTTTGGGTATTTGG
>JNSL01000114.1_pt1 | contig 14646 bp, 13 predicted proteins | sample 210691 | NCBI WGS metagenome assembly JNSL01 (sample SAMN02808685, study PRJNA238866) | freshwater metagenome | biome: fresh water; feature: freshwater reservoir; material: water; isolation source: water column of the freshwater reservoir Embalse de Amadorio in Spain | place: Spain: Valencia ...
GCTGGAAGTCCAAAGGCATCCCAACCAATTGGGTGCATGACGTTAAATCCTTTATGCACCCAGTAACGCGAGATCACATCGCCTAAGGCATAAGCCTCGGCGTGACCCATATGCAGGTCGCCAGATGGATACGGGAACATATCGAGCACATATTTAGTTGGCCGAGAATCATCAGGCCGACCTGATCTAAATGGGGCTAATTCATCCCAAACTGGCAGCCATTTCTCCTGAACCGCGTGAACGTCATAGAAATTGGGATCTGGGATAACCTGCTCGCTCATGATCCCTAAGAATACTGGGAAATGACCTATGTCTAGAATCGGGATTGTGTCTAAGCGCGGGTGGATCTTATTTATCGCGCTAGGAATCATTTGGGGCACGCCTTACTTATTCATCAGAATCGCGGTAGTTGACCTATCCCCTGCCGTTGTAGTTTTCGGGCGGGTAATGATCGCCGCCTTGATCTTGTTGCCAATCGCTATTCATCAAGGGCATGCTCGCTCGCTAAAGACTCACTGGAAAGGCATTCTGACTTTTGCCGCCATTGAAATGTGTATTCCCTTCGGTGCATTAGGTGTAGCTGAGAAAGAAATTTCGAGTTCGTTGACCGGACTTCTGATCGCTACTGTGCCTCTCATTAATGCTGTGATTTCACGCCAGCTAGGTTTGGATTCAGTTTGGGATGCCCGAAGAATTCTCGGATTGTTCGTTGGATTCTTTGGTGTTGGAATGCTAGTTGGCTTCGACATCAGTGCGAGCAACTACTGGGCAATCATTTTGTGTCTCGTCGCAGCGACTGGTTATGCACTTGGCCCAATCATCATCACCAAGATGCTTAGTGATGTTGCAAGTATTGGAGTGATCGCTTGGTCATTGCTTGTTGCAGGAATTGTTTACTTGCCTTTCGTGACCTACGAAGTGCTAAACGATTCATGGCGAGCGCCAGGAGTAACTGAAGTTTCTCAAGAGGCAATTCTTAGTGTTATCGCACTCGGTGTTTTATGTTCAGCGATTGCCTTCGTTGCACTCTTTGCACTGATTGCAGAAGTTGGACCAACACGTACAACTGTTATTACTTATATCAATCCAGCGGTAGCAATCATTCTTGGCGTAATCATTTTGAGCGAACCAATTACTACCGGAATCATGATTGGCTTCCCGTTGGTACTTATTGGTTCAGTTATGGCAACTAGACGCAATGTCGAAGCAGCAAATGTTTCGGCTGCTGAGGAACGTTAGCGAGCTGTGAATCCTCGGGCGTATTGATTGGGCCAAGGAATTTCATCACCAAGATCTGCCGCGGCTTGAATTGGCCAGCGCGGATTTCCCAGCATGGCTCGCGCAATCATTACTGCCGAGACCGCACCATCAGACAAAATTTCTTCAGCTTGTTCGCCAGTTGTAATCATGCCAACTGCGTTAGTAAGGATTCCAGCCTCTTGTTGAATCTGTCGGGCAAACTTAACTTGGTAGCCCGGACCAACTTCAATTTGTTGCTCTGGTGAGATACCTGCGGATGAACAATCGATTAAGTCAACACCGCGCGCTTTAAGTTCACGCGATAGCGCAACTGAGTCTTCAATACTCCAGCCACCAACTATCCAATCGGATGCCGAAATTCGAACAAACAATCCGTGTGATGCCGGAACAATTAGTCGAACATAGCTTGCGATTTCGCAAAGCAAGCGAATTCGATTTTCAAACGAGCCACCGTATTCATCAGTGCGCTTATTTGAAATTGGTGACAAGAATTCGTGCAGCAGGTAGCCATGGGCAGCGTGAATTTCGATTACGTCAAAGCCAGCACCAAGTGCGCGCTCGGCCGCGGCTGCAAATTGACCCTTTAACTCTTCAATCTCATCCAGAGTCATCTCGCGTGGGGCTGCATAGCCATCAAAAGCAACGGCAGACGGTGCTATGGTCTGCCAACCACCATCACTTGGAGCAACTGAGCCTGGTTTTTCCCACGGAACGTTCGTTGAACCCTTGCGGCCGGCATGGGCTAACTGAATTCCAGTCTTAACGCCAAAGCGCTGAGCGAATCTTGGCACTTCTGCCCAGACCTGGGCTTGTTGATCGGTCCAAATTCCAGCACACCGTGGTGTGATTCGACCTTCAGCTGAAACGGCGCTGGCTTCAACCATCACTAGGCCCGCGCCACCTGTTATCAGCGAGCCGTAATGAACTGCATGCCAATCTTGAATCACGCCTTCGACTGCCGAGTACTGGCACATTGGACTAACCCAAGCGCGATTCTTGAATGTAACGCCACCGACAGTTAACTCAGAAAATAACTTGCTCACTTAATCCCCAATTGTTGCGACCATGATCGCCTTGATTGTGTGCAAACGATTTTCAGCTTGGTCAAAAACCACACTTGCTTCTGATTCGAATACATCGTGGGTAACTTCGAGGCCGTCGTGCATTCCAGTTTTATTAGCGATGGCGCGACCAACAGTGGTTTGCTCATTATGAAAACCTGGCAAGCAATGCATGAACTTAGAATTTGGATTTCCAGTTTTAGCTAAAGCCACATCATTTACTTGGTAACTGCCAAGAAGTTCAACACGTTCTTTCCAAACTTCTTCAGACTCACCCATGGAAACCCACACGTCGGTGTGAATAAAGTCAGAGCCAGGCAGGGCTTCATCCATGTCTTCGGTTAACAGAATTGAGCCGCCACTCTTTGCCAACAAACTTTGAGCAAGTTCTTGAACTTCGGCAGCTGGCCATAGCGCCTTAGGTGAAGCAATTCTGATGTCAGAGCCCAGTAGTGCAGATGTCACGAGTAATGAGTTGCCCATGTTAGATCTAGCGTCGCCAACATAAGTAAATGAAATATTGTTAGGTCGCTTACCTGAATGCTCAACCATCGTCATAAAGTCAGCCAACATCTGAGTTGGATGCCATTCGTCAGTTAAGCCGTTGTAAACCGGAACGCCAGAAAACTCAGCTAGCTCTTCAATCTGAGCTTGCGTCTTACCGCGATATTGAATCGCATCGTAATAGCGAGCTAAAACTCTTGCGGTGTCCGCAATTGATTCTTTATGACCCACCTGTGAGGACAAGCCATCTAAATAAGTTGTGTGAGCGCCTTGATCGAATGCGGCAACTTCAAATGCGCAACGAGTTCGAGTGGAAGTCTTTTCAAAGATAAGGGCAATGTTGCGCCCAACCATGTGCTGAATTTCCCGGCGCTGCTTTTTTTGAGCTTTGAGATCGATGGCTAAATCGATTAAGTAAAGAAACTCTTCACTTGTGAAGTCAATTTCCTTTAGGAAATCGCGATTCTTCAAATCCATGGTCACTCCGGGGAAGGCTAGAAAAACAAAAAGGCTAGGGAACCCTTAAGTCCCCTAGCCTACCTGCTTGGAATTAACGTCCAGTCAAGCTCATGATGTGCTTAACGCGGGTGTATCCCTCAATGGCTTCAGTGGATAGGTCATTGCCATGTCCAGAGTGCTTGAATCCACCGTTTGGCATTTCAGCGGCCTGAACCAAGTGGCAGTTAACCCAGACCTGACCAAAGTCCAAGTCCTGTGAAGTGCGGATAACTTTGCCGTGGTTTTCAGACCAGATCGATGCAGCTAAACCGAAGTCAACGTCATTAGCCATTTCGATTGCTTGGGCTTCATCCTTGAAAGTCTGAATGGTTTGCACGGATGCAAATACTTCAGTCTGAATCATTTCGTCGTCTTGCTTCAAACCTGCAATAAGTGTTGGTTCGAAGTAGTAACCACCATTTAGGCGCTGCGCCTTGCCACCAGTCAAGATCTCAGCGTGACTCGGCAAGCGATCAATGAATCCCTGAACGCGATCAAGTTGGTTTTGGCTATTCAATGCGCCATAGAAATGATCATCATTTTCTGGAGCGCCGAACTTAAACTCAGCAACCTTCTTGGCAAGGGCTGCGGTGAATTCCTTAGCGATACCTTCTTGGACGATTACTCGAGTACCTGCAGCGCAGTCTTGGCCAGCGTTGTAAAGGTTAGCTTCGGCAACACCTTGTACGGTCTTTTCGAAATCGCAATCGTCATAAACAATGACTGGAGCCTTGCCACCAAGTTCTAAGTGAACTCGCTTTAGATCTGGGGCCGCACTTGCGGCGATTTCCATACCAGCACGTACTGAGCCAGTGATCGAAACAAGATCTGGGCGCTTGTGCGCAACCATGGCACGACCGGTATCGCGATCACCATAAATAATGTTGGCAACACCAGCTGGCAAATGCTCAGCAAAGATTTCAGCCATGATGCTTGCAGTGTGTGGTGTGGTGTCAGAAGGCTTCAGCACGATTGTGTTACCCATGGCAAGGGCTGGCGCAAACTTCCAAACCGCCATAAGTAATGGGTAGTTCCAAGGTGCAACCTGCGCACAAACACCAACTGGTTCGCGACGAACTGTTGAGTCGTAACCGCTTAGAAATTCTCCTGTGGACCAACCTGGCAAGTTGCGCGCCATAGTTGCATGGAAACGAGTGTGGTCAACGCACTGCGGGAATTCAGCATCGCGCATCCACCAAAGTGGCTTACCGGTGTTTTGAATTTCGGCAGCAACAATTTCATCAGCGCGAGCTTCCATCGCATCTGCGATACGAAACAGCGCAAGTGATCGATCTGCTGGCGCGGTGCGCTTCCAACCAAGGAAGGCATCGCTGGCAGCCTTAAATGCAGCGTCGACGTCAGCTCCGCGAGAAAGCGGAGCAGTTCCGTAAACCTGGCCGATTGCAGGATTTTCAAACGACATAGTTTCGTTGCTTGAGCAATCTACGAACTTGCCGTTGATGAAGTTTTTTAGCGTTGTCATTTCGTTCCTTTACCTAATTAGCGACTGGCAACGCCAGCTGCAGCTTCCAAAACACATAATGCGCCAAGACGAATCGTTCGTTCATCTGCTGAATCAATCGTGGCATCAATTTCAGTAATGTCCATGCTAGTCACACTCGCGTGAGATGTCGCCAAGAATGTCAGTTCTCTTACGTCATCAGCCGATAAACCGCCAGGGGTGGCAGCTGGGCAGGCAGGCGTCACGGCCCGATCACAAACATCAACATCCAGGTCATAGTGAATCTGTCCCCCACTGGCTCCAGCAATGCTGATTGCTTGGTCCATGATGTCTTCCAAGGAGCGGCTACGCATTTCGGCTCGGGTAATTACCGTTATGCCGTATTCCTTGACGCGATGGGCATACTCAGGGGAATTCGCGTAATCGCTAATTCCAATTTGAACGATGTGAGTACCCTGCAAGCCGGCGGCAATTAAGCGGCGAACTGGTGAACCATTGCTAATGCCTTCGCGAATATCGTGATGCGCATCAATTGTGATCAGTCCAGCTTTGCCAATTTCATCAGCCCATAAACCTTTGCCAACCGAATATGTAATTGCATTGTCACCACCAAGAGCAACGAGAAGATCTTGCTTACCGCGAAGTTCATCCATCTTTGCGAAAACTCGCGCTTCGCCTTCTTCCCAATCTGGATCCGGAATGTTGCCGGCATCACGAACTGAAACTGAAGCAATGTCTAAATCATGCGCCCAAGAATAAGTTGAGTACCTATACATAGCCTCGCGGATTGCATCAGGAGTTTTGTCTGCGCCAGTTGGCGTTAGGGATGTTAAGTGCGCACCCACTCCAATAACAGTGAGGTTGGTTTTTTCGGCAGTGGAGCCAGCTTCGAGCCAATGCCCCGCACGCGGCCAAAACTCATCAACGGGAAGGTTTGTCATATTCACCCTTTCAACGCCTTAACCATAGCCTTTTGGGATCCTTGAGATCTGGCCTACCGCCTGGAGTAACCTCGATTAGTACTAAATAGCCAAAGGAATCACATGACTTCAGGACCGCGCCCAGTTAGAGCCGCTCGGGGCACTACTTTGACAACCAAAGGGTGGCAGCAGGAAGCAGCATTGCGAATGTTGCAGAACAACCTTGATCCAGAGGTGGCTGAATACCCTGATGAATTAGTCGTCTATGGCGGCACCGGTAAAGCTGCGCGTAACTGGGAATCCTTTGATGCCATCGTGCGCACCCTCACAAACTTAGAGAACGACGAAACCATGTTGGTGCAGTCTGGAAAGCCAGTTGGCGTATTCCAGACTCATGAATGGGCGCCGCGAGTAATTCTTGCTAACTCAAACCTTGTAGGTGACTGGGCAACTTGGCCAGAGTTTCGCCGGTTAGAGCACATGGGATTGACCATGTATGGCCAGATGACTGCCGGCTCTTGGATCTACATCGGAACCCAAGGAATCTTGCAAGGTACTTATGAAACTTTTGCCGCAGTTGCTGCCAAGAAATTTGGTGGCACTTTAGCTGGCACGTTAACAATCACTGGTGGCTGTGGTGGCATGGGTGGCGCGCAGCCTTTGGCCGTAACTATGAACGATGGCGTCTGCTTAGCAATTGATATCGATCCAACGCGGTTGCAGCGTCGAGTTGAGACGCGTTACCTTGATGAAATCGCGGACAACCTTGAAGACGCTGTGCGTCGCTGCCTTGATGCTAAAGCCGCCCGCCGACCACTTTCCGTCGGATTAGTTGGAAATGCCGCAGAAGTACTTCCAAAACTTCTTGCTATGGATGTTGATGCAGACATCGTCACAGATCAGACTTCAGCACATGATCCGCTTTACTACATTCCAGCGGGCATGGACTTTGCTGATGCTCGTGAGTACGCAGATAACAAGCCAGATGAATTCACCAAGCTTGCGCAAGAATCTATGGCTAGACACGTTGAAGCCATGGTGGGTTTCATGGATAAGGGCGCTGAAGTATTCGACTACGGCAACAGCATTCGCGATGAAGCGCGCAAGGGTGGATACGACCGGGCATTTGAATTCCCTGGTTTCATTCCGGCTTACATTCGTCCGCTGTTTTGCGAAGGTAAAGGACCGTTTCGTTGGGCTGCGCTTTCGGGTGATCCAAAAGACATCGCTCGCACTGACAAGGCAGTCCTTGATCTATTTCCAGAAAATGATCACTTGCGTCGCTGGATCACAATGGCGCAAGACCGCGTAGCCTTTCAAGGTCTTCCGGCTCGCATTTGCTGGCTTGGTTACGGCGAGCGCGACAAGGCTGGCCTTGCTTTCAATGAACTCGTTGCCAGTGGCGAAGTTAGTGCGCCAATTGTGATTGGCCGCGACCATTTGGATTGTGGTTCAGTTGCTTCTCCGTACCGCGAATCTGAAGCGATGTTGGATGGATCTGATGCAATTGCGGACTGGCCATTGCTGAACGCCATGATCAACATCTCTTCTGGCGCATCATGGGTTTCAATTCATCACGGTGGTGGTGTTGGTATTGGTCGCTCAATCCATGCAGGACAGGTATCGGTAGCAGACGGTACACCACTTGCCGCCCAGAAACTAGCTCGAGTTCTTACTAACGATCCAGGTATGGGCGTAATTCGTCACGTGGACGCCGGTTACGACAAGGCAATTGAAGTTGCTGCAGAAAAGAATGTGAAGATTCCAATGCAACCGCATTCGCATGAAGCCAAGAGTGCAAACGGTGACTTACTTTAACCATGACTAAATCGTTTACGCTGACAAACATCAGTCAACTTGTTACCAACAATTCTGCGCTTGGCGAAGGTCAGCTTGGTGTCATCAACAACGCAGCGATAACTGTTACCGATGGAATTGTTAGCTGGGTTGGTCAATCCAGCCAGGCAGATTCCAGTGTTCCCAAAACCGATGTTGGCGGACGAAGCCTGATTCCAGGATTTGTAGATAGTCATTCCCACATCATGTTTGCTGGAGATAGATCAGAAGAGTTTGCAGCACGAATGGCTGGCGTTCCTTACTCAGCAGGTGGCATAAAGGTAACTACTGAGGCAACGCGCAAAGCAAGTGACGCTGAACTTCGCACGGTTGCCCAAAGCATGATCAAAGAAATGCATGAATCTGGAACGACAACAATTGAAATCAAGTCTGGCTATGGACTTGATGTTGTTACTGAAGAGCGAAGCTTGCGAATTGCTGCAGAACTAACTGATGAAGTTACCTACCTTGGCGCGCACGTAGTTGCACCTGAATTCGCAGGCAACTCTGAAGCTTACGTTGACTTTGTCGTTGGCGAAATGCTTGAGGCTTGTGTGCCACATTCAAAGTGGATCGATGTTTTTTGTGATCGAGGCGCGTTTACCACCGAGCAATCACGTCGAATCCTAGAAGCTGGAATCGGCAAAGGTTTGCAGCCTCGGATTCACTTGAACCAGTTGGAACAAGGCGATGGTGTCGCTATGGCAATCGAATTAGATTGTGCGTCAGCGGATCACTTGACCTACTTAACTGACGATGACATTAATGCCCTTGCTGCAAGCAGCACAGTGGCAGTGTTAGTGCCTGGTGCAGATTTCAGCACTCGGGCACCGCATTACCCACGTGGTCGCGACTTACTAGATGCTGGAGCTGCGGTTGCCCTATCCCCCGACTGCAATCCCGGCAGTTCATTTACAACAAACATGCCGTTCTGTGTTGCCCTTGCTGTGCGCGAGATGCATATGACAGTGGATGAATCACTGTTTGCAGCAACTATGGGTGGTGCGATTGCGCTGCGCCGCGATGACGTTGGCCATTTATCTATCGGTGCGCGAGCAAACTTTGCGCTACTTAATGCGACAAGCTACATTCACTTGGCCTACCGCCCAGGCGTACCGCTGATCAGCACTACTTGGAAAGATGGAAATGTCATTTTCACAAAAGGAGATATCGCATGAGTCGCACTGAAGTGGTTATCAATACCACTGGAATGACATTCGAAGATGTGCTGGCAGTAGCCCGCCATGATGCAAAGGTTGTAATTGCACCAGCAACCATCGAAGCCGTGGCACATACTCGTAGTCGGGTTGATGCGTTAGCTGCATCCAGCGAGCCGGTTTATGGAATCTCCACTGGCTTTGGCGCACTTGCCAATCGCCACGTCTCACCGGAATACCGAGTTCAACTTCAAAAGTCACTTATTCGCTCGCATGCTGCTGGCCTTGGCAACTTAGTTGAACGTGAAGTCACTCGCGCTTTGATGACTCTTCGGTTAAAAACTCTTTGCTCAGGCCACACCGGAGTTCGCCCAGTCGTTGTTGAAACTATGGCAGCAATCTTGAATGCAGATATCACACCAGCGGTTTATGAATTTGGTTCGCTTGGTTGCAGTGGAGATTTAGCTCCGCTTGCTCACTGCGCTCTCGTGCTTATGGGTGAAGGTGAAGTTGTAGATAGCCAGGGTCGAATCACACCGGCGTCGGATGCGCTTAAGGCTGCAGGTATTACTCCAGTTGAATTGCGAGAAAAAGAAGGTCTAGCGCTAATCAATGGCACAGACGGCATGCTCGGCATGTTGATCATGGCGATCTCTGATCTGACCATGCTTTGTGACTCCGTTGATGTAACTGCTGCAATGAGTGTTGAAGCTCTTCTTGGAACTGACAAAGTCTTCTTGCCGGAACTGCATGAGCCACTTCGCCCACATCCAGGGCAGGCACTAAGTGCTGCAAACATGCTGAATGTTCTAAAGGGCAGCCCAATTGTGGCATCACATATAGATGACACTTCTGTCGTGCAAGATGCTTATTCACTTCGCTGTGCCCCACAGGTAACAGGAGCAGTGCGTGACACAATCGCGCATGCCACGTTAGTTGCTACTCGCGAACTTGCTGCGGCCGTTGATAACCCTGTGGTGCTAGCGGATGGCCGAGTTTCATCCAATGGAAACTTCCATGGCGCACCGGTTGCTTACGTTTTAGATTTCTTAGCGATTGCTGCGGCAGACCTTGGTTCAATTTGTGAACGCCGAACTGATCGCATGCTGGATCAGGCACGTTCCCACGGACTGCCACCATTCTTGGCTGATGACCCAGGCGTTGATTCTGGACTAATGATCGCGCAATACACGCAAGCTGCTTTGGTTTCCGAAAACAAACGCCTTGCCTCCCCTGCGAGCGTGGATTCAATTCCAAGTTCTGCCATGCAAGAAGACCACGTCTCTATGGGTTGGAGTTCGGCTCGCAAACTTCGCCAAGCTATAGACAACCTGACCAAGATTGTTGGCATTGAATTGATGACAGCAGCTCGGGCGATTGACCTGCGGGCACCCCTGCATCCATCACCAATAACTGGGGCTGCCGTCGCAGAATTGCGGAAAACCAGTCCAGGACCGGGACCAGATTGCTTCCTAGCACCTGACATGCAGGCTGCAGTTGATGTCGTTGCGAATGGGACACTGGCAAAACTCGTAAGGTAAAACTATGGAGAATGTTCGCAAGCTCGCGCTGTATCTAGTTCTTGCCTTCGCTGTTGTTGGCGGCTTAGTAACCATTAATCAAACTTTGGCAGACCACTCTGGCTTGTTTGGACTTGCCTTTACCTCAGCCTGGTTGTTCCCGATGGTGATTGGTTGCTGGCTAGCCTGGCGTCGCCCAATGATTGCATTCCCATTGCTGATGATTTGGTCGATGTCAGTTCTGGGCTTATTGCTTTGGCAGTCACTGGCACCAAGTTGGTGGAACACGATTTTGAATTCAAACGGACCGATCATTACCACAGCGATGTTTGCGCTGACTGCGCCGTTAGCAATTTATGGCTACAAGCGCCGCACTCGATTCGTTGCATTAATTCTTATCGGCTTGTCTGCACTAAATGTATTGGCCACATCAAACACCGAATCTGGCGAAAACTCTGAGCTAGTGATAACAATCCCAGTTCTTGCAGCTGGCGTGCTTTTCTTAATCGCTTCATTCGTCGATAAGCAAGATGACTCAGCTGAAGAGAAATAAGTCTTAAGCAACTAGTTGAGCCGGTTCTTTTGGCGGTTTACTGACCACAACTAATCCGGCGAGGATTAGTACCGAACCCACTAAGCCAACAATTGAGACTGTTTCGCCCAACAGAAGTACACCCAAGATCGATGCAGTCAGCGGTTCCATCAATCCAACTGTGACTGCAGTCGCCGCACCTATTCGGGCAATGCCATAAATAAAGACTGCGTAAGCGAGTGCAACTGTAACTATGCCACCGTAAAGTGCTCCCATTAGCAAGATGGGGTCTTGCAAAAAACTAAAGTCTTTGCCGTAGCTAAGTGGCGCCTGAAAAATTGTTCCGATTGTGAACATTGGAGCAACACATTGAAACGGGGTGTGACGCTTGGAAATCATGCCCATTCCCGTTGCTTGCATTGAATAACCGAATGCGGCAGCCATTGCAAAAGCCACGCCGAGAATGCTTACAGTGTTATCTCCGCTCGGCCAATTAAGTGCAACCACGCCCGAAACCGCGATAAGTGTGCCGATTGCCCACTGCTTTCCTGGTGGTTGCTTCAATGCAATCCAAGCAATCAAGCCAACAAAAATCGGAGCGACACCAATTGATACAACGGCTGCTACGCCAACGCCGGTTAACTGAAATGCCAAGATGAAAAGTGGGAAAAACAATGCAGCGCCGGTGCCAGCAACCAAAATTGGAACTATGTCTTCCTTGGTATAGCGCTTCTTGTTTTTGGATAACAAAACAAATAACCAGAGCGCAGTTGTTCCACTGAGATTTCGAATCAAGGAATACTGAAATTCCGTACCTTCTGGGAAAAGCTTTACAACTGGTCCTACTGTGCCCCAGATAATCGTTCCTAGGGCAACAGCGGAAATTCCAAGTGCGCGACCGTCAGATCGCTTGCGATGCCTACCCGTTTGTTGGGAAGCCAAGGTTCAATCCACCATGGCTTGGATCTAACCAACGGCTGGTTACAACCTTGCCACGAGTAAAGAAGTGAACGCCTTCGGGTCCGTGTGCGTGGGTATCGCCGAATAGTGATGCTTTCCAGCCACCGAATGAGAAGTAAGCCATTGGCACAGGGATTGGCACGTTGATACCGATCATGCCAACTTCAACTTCATTCTGGAAGCGGCGAGCTGCGCCACCATCGTTAGTGAAGATTGCAGTTCCGTTGCCGTATGGGTGATCGTTGATCAGCTTTAGAGCTTCTTCGTAAGTATCAGCGCGAACTACGGAAAGAACTGGTCCGAAGATTTCTTCCTTGTAGATCGTCATGTCCTTGGTTACGTTGTCAAACAGTGTTGGTCCGATGAAGTAACCCTCACCATCGCTATCTGGAACCACGTCGCGGCCATCAACAACAACTGTCGCGCCTTCAGCAACACCAGTGTCGATGTAACCCTTGACCTTGTCGCGGTGAACGCCAGTAACAAGTGGACCCATGTCAGTGCCACGAGTTCCATCGCCAGTCACGATCTTGCCCATGCGATCTTCAATCTTTGAAATCAAGTCATCTGCAATTGGACCAACTGCAACAAGTGCAGAGATTGCCATGCAACGCTCGCCGGCAGAACCAAAGCCAGCGTTAACTGCTGAGTCTGCTGCAAGATCTAGGTCAGCATCTGGAAGCACAACCATGTGGTTCTTTGCCCCACCAAGAGCCTGGATGCGCTTGCCGTGTGCGGTACCGGTTTCGTAGATGTACTTAGCAATTGGAGTTGAGCCAACGAAACTAACAGCCTTGATGTCTGGATGAGTAAGGATGCGATCTACTGCTTCCTTGTCACCATGCACAACATTGAATACGCCATCTGGAAGACCAGCGTCTTTCCACATCTGAGCGATGAAGTTCTGGGCGCTGGGATCTTTTTCAGATGGCTTAACAATGACTGAGTTACCAGCAGCAATTGCAATTGGGAAGAACCACATTGGAACCATAGCTGGGAAGTTGAACGGAGAAATGATTCCGACAACACCCAGTGGCTGACGAATGCTGTAAACATCTACGCCAGTTGAAACGCTTTCCGAATAACCGCCCTTTAGAAGATGTGGGATGCCGCAAGCAAACTCAACAACTTCTTGGCCACGCATTACTTCGCCAAGAGCATCGGACAACACCTTGCCATGCTCGGCAGTAATGATCGCAGCTAGTTCTTCCTTGCGAGCGTTCAAGATTTCGCGAAAGGCAAAAAGAGTTGTAACGCGCTTGGAAAGCGACGTGGCTGCCCACTCAGCGCCAGCGCGCTTAGCAACGGCAACAGCTTCGTCCATGTCTGCAGTTGATGCGAAATCAACCGTTCCGGACAATTTGCCAGTTGCAGGGTTGTAAACCTCACCGGTGCGGGCTGCCTTACCTGTCCAAAGCTTGCCGTCGATCCAGTGCGTGATGTGGTTAGTCATGATTTCTCCTTGTTGCGGTAATACCCAAATCTAGTGGGTGGAGCACGGGGTTAGCGAGGTAGGTTATGTCCATGACTGAAATCCGCTCAATTGTTGTATCTACTCAAGAAACCCTGCGGGAAAGTGGCACTTCAGTGTCCCCGGCGACCGTCAAGGTAATCGCCGCTGCAGTGGTAACTAATCCCCTGGCTGGCAAGGCTTTGGTTCAGGATTTAACCGAGCTCGAAATGATGAGCATCGAAGTAACTGCGATTCTGGCCGATCGGGCCGTTAGAGCACTTGAAGCTTTAGGCCTAAGCGCAGCAGACATCCGCGGCTATGGCAAGGGTGCCATCGTGGGAACTGATGGCGAACTTGAACACACTGCTGCGGTTTTGCATCCACGTTTTGGCGCATCAGTTCGCGCGGCTATCGGTGGCGGCGCAGACATCATTCCTGGCACCAAGAAAGTTTCTGGCCCTGGCGCCTCAATCACAATGCCAATTGGTAACAAAGATGACCGTTGGGAATTTGATGACATGGATTCTGCCGAAATCACAATCGGCGATGCCCCACGGGCTAACGAAATGGTAATTGCGATTGTCTATTCAGTTGGCGGACGACCACACGCTCGCGTAACGAAGGTGAAGTAAATGTTTAAAGCGATCATCTTGTTAAAGCGTGGCGAAGACATGAGCCATGATGACTTTAAGCAGTGGTGGTTAGTTGATCACTCCAAGAAGGCCGCAACTTTGCCCGGAGTTCGCAAGATTGTTTTCAATCTCGCCGATGATGGCAGCGCTTATGACGGAGTCTCCGAACTGTGGTTTGATTCCAAGGAAGATTTTGAAGCAGCTTATGCAACTGAAATTGGAAAAAGTGTTGCAGCCGATTCTCTAGCTCACCTTTCGGCTCGCGAACGTATGTTCGTAACTGAAAACGACATCGTCTAATTCTTAGAAAGTAAAAACATGACAACTGAAATCCGCGGAATCCTCGCAGCAATTACTACTCCTTTCACAGCAGACGGTAGCGCGCTTGATGAACCTGCAATGCATGCCCAAATCAATCGTCTAGTTGATGCTGGAATTCATGGCGTAGTTCCAACTGGCACAACTGGTGAGTTCATGACACTGACTCCCCAGGAATACCGTCGTGTTTTCGAAGTGGTTAACGAAGCAGCTGCTGGTCGTTGTCATGTCTTTGCTGGCGTTGGTTCCACCTCGACTGCAGAAGCAATCTCACTTGCTAAGCATGCCGAGAAGTCTGGCTCTACTGGTGTCATGCTGTTACCGCCGTTTTATGCAGCACCTAACTTCGCAGAGCTACAGGTCTTTATGCGCTCGGTAGCCGAATCGATCTCCATTCCAGTTATGTACTACAACATCCCAAGTTCAACCGGAGTAACTCTAAATGCTGAGCAGATCGCACAGCTTGGTGACATTCCTGGAGTCAAATACCTAAAGGACACCTCAGGTGATGCCGTAACTATGGCTGACCTACT
>JNSL01000116.1_pt1 | contig 14555 bp, 8 predicted proteins | sample 210691 | NCBI WGS metagenome assembly JNSL01 (sample SAMN02808685, study PRJNA238866) | freshwater metagenome | biome: fresh water; feature: freshwater reservoir; material: water; isolation source: water column of the freshwater reservoir Embalse de Amadorio in Spain | place: Spain: Valencia ...
AAGGGCCACGGTGGCGCGGAATGGGCTGACCGAACCAAGTTCAGGAAGTTCGGCAAGGCGTTCACCAAATGCCACTGGTAGACCTTGGAAACTTAAGTTGGTCACAAAGAAATCGGCAGTCACCGAGGCTTTGAGCTGATCGGTGAACGACTTCTTGACCGATGAGGCAACGACTGAGACCATGCTCACTAAAGCCAAGCCAACCATCAGCGCCGATGCGGTTGAAGCAGTGCGGCGGGGAGTGCGTTGTGCATTGCGACTAGCGAGTCGGCCGGGCACTGAATTTGTCATGGGGCGAAGTGGGAAAGGCAAGATGCGACTAATGATTTGACTGACTGGTGCAGCAATGGTGGTTGACAAACTTGCAACACCAAGGAATAACAACACTGCACCGATTGCCGATCCGCCAAGCGTTCCGACAGTTCCGCCTGGTTGCACGAAGAGTCCGACGCTAAAGAGTGCGATTCCGGATACAAGCGTGGCAATGCCCACGATCAGTCGCTTGCTCCGTTGAAGGGCTGAGAAACCGAGTTCGGGCCGCATGGCGGCAACAGGTGGAATGCGTCCTGCTCGCAAGGCTGGAACAATTGCTGCGGCAACCGTGACGCCAATTCCGATCACGATGGACAAGATGACGGTTCGACTCGAGATCAACAAATCGGCTGCGGGGAACGCCGCGCCAGCGGCGTTGAATGCAAAAGTAATGCCTTTGGCAACACCGAGTCCGCCAACGAGGCCAAGACCGGTGGCGATGATTCCCACAACAAGACCTTCGCCGATAATCATTTGGTGAATTTGTCGAGTGCTAGCACCAACAGCACGAAGTAACGCCAGCTCACGTAGTCGTTGGCTCACGATGATGGCGAAGGTGTTGAAAATCAAGAACGCACTGACAAAGAGCGAAATTGCCGCGAAGCCCAAAAGAACTTTGCCAAAGATGTCAATGATTTCGTTGATCGCGCCAGCAGTCTCTTGTGCCGATTGCTCACCGGTGATGACCTCGTAGCCCGATGGCAAGACTTCTTCAATTGCTTGTTGAACTTCACTGCGGGATGCGTCAACAGTGATGCCCACATAAATACTGTCGGCTTTGTTGTCGGCGCCTAAAAAGTCATTCGCAGTGATCGGGTCGAAAGCGGAAACGCTTGCTCCTCCACCACCTGAAGTTGATCCAGTTCCGGTGAGGCCAACAAGTGTGAACTCGCCCTTGCCGATTGGGCCAACCAGCGTGACTTGGTCATTTAATACATATCCAGCACGTTTGGCTGATGCCTTATCTATGGCGACTTCGCCAGATTTAGTGGGAACGACTCCTTCAAGAAGTGTTCGGCCGTCGAGTCCGTCAGGGCCGGTCCAACTAATACCAAATGCTGGGCCAGATGTTTGTAATGGCTCGCCGTCGGACTTGATGATTGTGGCTTGGCGAAGGAGATTGGCTTCAACGAGTCGGACTCCATCAAGTGCAGCAATATCTTTCATGAGCGAGACATCAACAGGATCACGTTCAGCCCGCGCAGAATCGCCAAAGGCGATCTCTGTGCGAATTTCAAGATCGACTTCGCCGCGTAACTCAACAAACAAGTTATTGATTGCGCCTTTGACGCTGTCGGTCAAAATGAATGCACCAGACACAAATGCGACGCCACTGACGACGGCAAGAATAGTTAAAAGGATCCGAAACTTGCGCGCGAGTACACCGCGCAAAGTAAGTCGAACGACGGGGGAGGCCATCATCAGCTTCCGAGACGCTTCATGCGGTCAAGGACAAGTTCAGAGGTCGGATTGTCAACTTCATCAACAACTTTTCCGTCGGCCAAGAAGATGACTCGATCGGCGTAAGCGGCAGCGACGGGATCGTGCGTGACCATCACAATTGTTTGGTGTAAGTCAGTCACGGCGTGCTTCATGAATGCCAAAATTTCGGCACCAGTTTTGCTGTCAAGGTTTCCGGTTGGTTCGTCAGCAAAAATGATTTGTGGGCGACTCGCCAGCGCGCGTGCAACGGCAACACGCTGTTGCTGACCACCAGAGAGTTCGCTGGGGCGATGACTTAAACGATTGCGCAAATTCATTTTGTCAATAACGGTGTCGAGCCATTCTTGATCGGGTTTGACGCCACCTAAGTCCATTGGCAATGTGATGTTTTCAAGAGCGGACAATGTTGGAATCAAGTTGTAAGCCTGGAAGATGAAACCGACTTTCTCACGACGAAGTGATGTGAGTTGCTTGTCATCAAGTTGTGCCAGATCAGTGTCACCAATTAACACTCGACCACTCGTGAGTGCATCGAGGCCAGCGAGACAATGCATCAATGTGCTTTTGCCTGATCCGGATGGTCCCATGATTGCGGTGAATTGACCGAGTGCAAAATCAACAGTCACATCATCGAGAGCACGAACTTCGCTGTCATCTTTTCCGTAAATCTTGGAGGCATTGATGGCACCAGCGGCGGCCACAGTTGAAACATCAGTCATGCCTCTATTCTGCCTAAAGATTTGCCCATATACGGCTCATGTCTTAGGGTGACTTCGTGCACGCCACTGGCTTAATCATTGGTCGTTTTGACCCGCCTCATTTGGGACATTCGTACATGATCGAATGGGCACAAGACCATTGTGAACAATTGGTGGTTTTTGTGAATACCAAAGCAGGCGAAGCCGCTCCTGGTCATCTGCGGGCACAATGGCTACAAGATCTGCACCCAAATGTGACGGTTGTACAGGTTGAACATAACTTGCACAACGATTGGGATGATCAAGAGCTGTGGGCCAAGTGGATCAATCTGCTGCGTTCAAAGTGGCCGTTAGCCAACGGACCCGAAGTGGTCGTGTCGAGCGACTTCTATATTTCTGAACTTGCTCAGCGCTTAGGGGCAGAGGCTTTAGTGTGCGACCCCGAGCGGACGAATGTACCGATTAGTGCAACGCTGATACGCAACGACCCAGCCACGCACCTTGAGCGCTTAGCGCCGTCGGTTCGCGACTGGGTCGAACGAAACTGGTTAACAAGTTAAATACTGGTTGGCTTATTTGTTGGGTTGGGGCAAAACTCGCAAGTATGGCTTGACGGTCGTCCAACCCTGCGGGAACAAGGTCTTTGCTTCTTCGTCGGAAACAGCAGCACCGATGATGACGTCGCCACCATCAGTCCAGTTGGCCGGAGTTGCGACCTTGTACTTCGCGGTCAATTGCAATGAGTCAATGACCCGGAGAATTTCATCGAAGTTACGACCCGTCGAAGCGGGGTAGGTGATGGTGAGCTTGATCTTCTTGTCGGCGCCGATGACGAACACGCTGCGCACGGTCATGGTGTCGTTGGCATTGGGGTGAATCATGTCGTACAAATCGGACACCTTGCGATCGGTGTCGCCGATCATCGGGAAGTTCACCGGGGTTCCTTGGGTTTCGCCGATATCGCCTTCCCACTTGACGTGGCTTTCGACTGAGTCAACGGACAGGCCGATGACTTTGACGTTGCGCTTGTCGAATTCGGGCTTGATCTTGGCGACATAACCAAGTTCGGTGGTGCACACCGGGGTGAAGTCTTTGGGGTGGCTGAACAACACGCCCCATGAATCGCCGAGCCATTCGTGGAAACTGATGGTTCCTTGGGTGGTTTCGGCAGTGAAATCGGGGGCGGTATCTCCGAGACGAACAGTCATGGGAATCTCCTAGGTTGTGGCTCGACTGGACCGAGCAGATGACAAAAATGACTCTATGGGCAATTCCCGACAAAACCACTCAGGTATTGGTTTGGGATCGGTCGGGTCTCAGATTGGCGTAATGTCGCACCATGACGATTGATCGTGTTGCCACCGACAAACTTTTGACAACTACCCGCTCAGTACGCAAGCGACTCGATCTCACCCGTGAGGTTGAGCCGCAGGTGATTCAGGACTGCATTGACATTGCAATGCAGGCTCCCACCGGAACGAACGCCCAGAACTGGGCCTTTGTTGTGATCACCGATCCGGCCAAAAAGAAGTTCATCGCTGATGCGTATCGCAGTGGCGGCGAGATGATGGCTGGTTCGGGCTATCCGCCGCCGCTCGAACCTGGCGACCCACGCGAACACGTGATGCCCAAAGTAATGGAGTCGGCGGGCTACCTCGGTGAAATTCTCGAACAGGTGCCAGTGTTCGTTATTGCCTGTGTGCGTGGCCGAGTTGAGTCGGTGCCAATGGTGATTGCTCAGGCAAGTACGTACGGATCAATTCTTCCGGCGGCGTGGAGTTTCATGTTGGCGTTACGTTCACGTGGCCTCGGAACTGCTTGGACCACGATTCACTTGTTCCAAGAACAAGCGATTTCTGAGTTGCTGGGTATTCCAGCAGATTGGACTCAGACAGTGCTCTTTCCAGTTGCGTATTACACCGGTGACGATTTCAAGCCAGCGCACCGCCTGCCCTCTGACACCATGACTCACTGGGATTCGTGGGGTACTCACCGTTGAGCGTCAAAGTTGAGCCAACGCTTATTGGTGAACATTTGGCTGGTCGCGAGTTTGTGTATTTGATTACTCACAACAGCGAGCGTTCACATGTCGTTGCGTTACGCCCTGTACTGAACAATGACATCGCTCGTTTCGCAAATACTGGCCGAACGCCGTTGGCAAATGTTGCTGCGAATAGTTCAGTGACTCTCACGTGGCCGCCGTGTGATGCGACGCAGACTCATGAGCATGCCAAGTACTCGGTGGTCGCCGACGGCACAGCTCGCCTTGATGGTGACGTCATCGTGGTGACAATCACCAACGCTGTTTTGCACCGACCTGCATAGAGCTATGCATAGGGTTGCGCGGCAGTGCTGACGTAACCGTTGGCATCAACCAAAATGTTGGCGATGCCGTAGACGTAAAAGCACACCGTGCCACGCGCCGACACTGGAGCGATCACTGCGTTGGGGACGACCTGTCCGGCAACGAAGTTGAGGTTTGATGCATTGGGCCGACTGTCGCACGGATACACCGTGACATAGCCGCCATACGACGATGTTGAAATTCCGAGTGCCGTGACATTCAGTGAAACTGCAGTCACTCCACTCGCGGGAATCCCCGAAGTTCCAGCAATTGTGACTTCGAGTGGGGCGCCGGTTCCGGCAATGTCGCCAATTGATTGAGCGGCAATTCCGCCCACCCCCGAACGAGTATCGGCGATTCGATTCGGAGTGATCGGCGAGTAGCCAAGACCGGATTCAAAGTTTCCATTGATATCAACAATGATGTCGGCTTGACCATAGACGTAGAAGCAGACTGTTCCAGTCGCTGATAGCGGAGTGAGCACGGCGTTGGGAATCGTTTTTCCAGAGACAAAGTTCAGGCTTGAGACATTTGGACGGGTGCCACATGGATACACGCTCACATAACCGCCGGCATTTGAAGCGACGGTGTTAGTGATCGTCACGTTCATTGACACAGCCGTCACACCAGATGAAGGAACTCCATTTCGACCAAGTACGAGAACTTCAAGTGGTGCACCACCACCATCAATCTGGCCGACTTTCTGTGCGGGTACGCCACCAAATCCAGAGCGAGTGTCAAAGAGGCGCGATGGTGCGGTGGGATTGAATCCGTTGCCGTCCAAGAGCGATCCGTTGATGTCGGCGATGATGTCAACAGCAACATTGCTATAGAAGCACAGCGTTCCAGAATTAGATAGTCGTGCAACCACGGCGTTCGGCACTGTGTCGCCCGTATCAAAGTTGAGGCTGGAAATTTCTGGACGACTTCCGCATGGATACACCGTGATGTAACCAGTGGCAGATGCGTTTGCTGCGGTGACGTTGAGAGAAACCGCGCTGACGCCTGCGGGCGCGATGTTGTTCTTGCCAGAGATCTGAACTTCGAGGATGTAGTCACCACCAACTTGGCGAACTGGAACTCCACCTTCGCCATTACGCGTATCAAAAATTCGTTGCGGACTGATTGATTTCATCGTGATTGGTGAAGCTTCGGTCTCGAGGCTTGCCCCCGCAACCATCAGCAAACGATTAGGTGTGTTAGTTCTTGCATCGGTAACGATTCCGGGAGTTGCATCCGAAGTAAGGACGGTAGCGATGTTGGCGGGACTGAAACTGGGGAATGCGGTCAGGGCAATCGCAGCAGCACCTGTTACATGAGGAGCGGCCATTGAGGTGCCGCTTTTCGTCGCGTAGTCATCGGTTGGGTCAATGCTCGCGCCCTTAATGTCAGAGCCGGGCGCAAAGATGTCGACGCATGAACCATAGTTTGAGAAGAAAGATCGTGAATCGTCAATGTCGGTTGCGGCGACTGTGATCGCGGCAGGAGCTCGTGCCGGAGAATATCGACAGGCATCGTGTTGAGTTTCGTCAATGTCATCACCGTCGTTGCCGGCTGCGACGACGACAACGATGCCTTTGCCAATTAAAGAATTGACGGCACTGTCGAGCAAAGCACTAGGTGACCCACCGAGGCTCAAATTGACAACCGCTCGTTTGCCGTTGAGCGGGTAAGAAGCGACGTAATCGAGGCCAGCGATAACTGTTGAGTTATTGCCCGATCCAAAACAATCAAGGACGCGCACCGGAACCACATCGGCGCTGGTGGCGACTCCATACGAAGTTCCGGCCGCGGTTGAAGCGACATGAGTGCCGTGGCCCTGGCAGTCACTGGTTCCTTGACCGTCGTTGATCGAAGTAAATCCGCTTTTGAGTCGGCCGGTGAATTCACTTGAGCTGGCAATGCCAGTGTCAACGATAAAGACAATGGCATTGTCGCCGCGATTAGTTGTTGAGAACAGTCCGTCAAGCGCCGCCGATGCTTGATCAATGCGGTCAATTCCCCACGAAAAAGTTGAGGTGGTGATTCTGGTAATGGTTCGCGGAGTCACGCTATTTGACGAGGCCGATGGCGGACTGCTGCCACTGCTATTTTCAGCAACGACGGTGAACGTGTACGCGGTGCCATTCACAAGGTTGTTCACAGTGCACGTCAATGGACCTTGCGACCATACACACGTTTGTCCGCCTGGTGAAGCAGTGGCCGTGTACTTGGTAACTGGGTGCGTCGGATTAGCGGGGGCATCCCACAAAACTTCGATCTGTTGACTACGTGAAGAAATCGCGCGCACGTTGGTTGGAGCGGTGGGTGGCAGTGGCAACTTCAAGTCCCAATTCAAAGTGAGATTGCCAACGGCATTGCCGTAGCCATCAACGGCAATGCGATATGTCTGACCAGCAACCGCCGCAAATGACACTGCACTCGTTTGACTTGTCTTCGTGTCATCGTTAGAGGCAACAACGGTTAAGGCGTTGAGAGAACTCCCCGAGTAAACCGCAAGCAAAGTGTCAAAGTTGGAGCCCGCAGTACTGATATTAATTTGTCCGCTAGCGGGTGCGGTGTAGTTGAACCACACCGAGTGCGACGGGGCAAAGCCCGCGTGGGAAGGCTCGCCAGATTCGGCGGTCGCAAAAGATGTCTTTGAGCCGGTGCTGTTACTCAGTCCGGTGATGGTGCGTGGTGTCGCAAAAAAGTCATGGAGCGAACCTGGTCGAACAATGCCAGGTGCGGATGCCGAGGGGCTAGGTCCTTCGCCGTTGGTGGCAGTGACACTCACGCTGTAGGAATCCCATTCAGTGAGGCCAGTAATCGTGCACGTCGTTAATGGAGGTGATGCGAGACATGTGCGAGAGCCTGGCTGAGCAGTGGCTTGGTAAGATTGGATCGCACTTCCGCCGTTAGATGAGGGCTCCGACCAAGAAACTTGAAGCGAATCATTTGCCACGACTGGAGCTGCAGTGACGTTACGTGGGGCCGAAGGTGCAGTGGGGACGGGGGTGACGACGAAAGTGTGAGTAAGAGTTGAATTACCACGCGATGAGTTAGTGCTGGCTAGTCGAATAAAATACGTATTGCCTTTTGTGACGTTGAAGGCGTTTGGTGTAATTGAACTTGATCCTGCAGTATCGGTCCACCCCGATGGCCGAACCAAGTTGGTGAGTGTTGAACCAGTGAAAACACTCACAACGGTGTTGATTGCGCTATTTGAAACTGACAAAGAGAGTGCGCCACTGAGATCCGGCGTATATGAGTACCACACTGATGCTTGGATGGATGCATTTGTTGCCGATGGTTCGTCGGTCTCGATGTTGTAACCAGAATTGTCAATGGTGGTTGTACCGGTATTGCCCGTTCGAACGATTGCTGCACAGAAACGATCGCCAATTGGAGAGGGTGGGCAATTGAGAGTTTGAGACCAGTTGAGAGTGATTTTCCCTTTCGTTGATCCGAATGAAGTCACGCGAAAGTAATAGGTGGTGTTGGCCGAGACTGTTATAGAAATCGCGCTTGCGACAACGCCGTTGTAGTAATCAACGTCGTCGTTGTAGGCAACTCTGTTGAGAGTATTGATCGTTGTACCTGTGTATGCGGTTAACACGGTGTCAAAATCACTTCCGACGGTATCAATCGAGAAAGTGCCCGATTGTGTTGGTGTGTAGCGATACCAGACCGAAGCACCGCCGCTACCGTTCGGGTCAGACGCATCAAGGGGAGGTTCGTTGGTTTCGAGAGTTGCATTCTCGTTGGAATCGGTTTCAGAACCTGATGTACCTATCAATGGCAAGGCGGCTGAAAATGAATTATTGGATAGACCGACGACAACTGAATTGCTCGAAGGAGATGCTGTTGAAGTGTTGGTTGTGTTACTGGCCGTCACCTGAAAGGTGTAGGTGATGTTTGAACTCAGTCCGGCAACCGTGCACGTGAGTGGTCCCGACGTCCAACTGCAGGTTTTGTTGCCGGGTGTTGAAGTGATCGTGTAACGAGTAACTGTGCTTGATCCCGAATCAATGGGAGCGTCCCATGTGACGGTGGCTCGTCCAGACCCGCTGACCGCAACAACGTTTTGTGGTGGCGAAGGAGCAACGCCGTTTCCGGATGGAACATGTAACAATAGATTGGGAGAACCAGTTCGCGTATCGGACAATTTGTTTGCACTGACTGATGCCAAAGTCATCGTTTGAATTGATGTTGAAGTGAGTGCAAGATTCGAGCCCCAAATTGCCGCAGCAGCACCAGCAACATGTGGCGTGGCCATCGAAGTTCCGTTGAGAGTCGCAGTTCCGCCGTTGAGCCATGTGGACAAGATGGAACTTCCGGGAGCAAAGAGATCGACACAGGTGCCGTAATTTGAAAATCCGGAACGGACATCGTTTGACGTTGACGAACCCACGGTGATTGCTTGAGGTTCACGCGCCGGAGAATACAGGCAAGCATTATGAAGGGATGTGTCGGTTTGATTGCCGTCGTTACCCGCAGCGACAACGACGACTATTCCGTCGGCAATGGCGTTGCGAATAGCAGTATCCAGAGACGCGCTGGCGCCACCCCCAAGACTCAAATTAAGAACAGCAGGCACTCCTGCGGAGTGGTTGGTGATGGCCCAGTTGATTCCGGCGATAACCCCAGACGTCGAACCACTTCCCATACAGCTCAAAACACGTACTGGAACGAGCGTGGCCCCATCGGCAACTCCGTAAGTTGCGCTGCCAATGGTTCCAGCAACATGAGTGCCGTGTCCGTTGCAGTCGGTGGTTCCGCGGTTATCGCTAACGGCTGAGTAGCCCGAAACAAGACGGTTGCTAAATTCGGAATGTGGGGCAATGCCGGTGTCAACAACATAGGCAGTGACGCCAGCACCGTTCGAGCGATCAACGTATAGGCCGTCAAGTGGAAGGTTGACTTGGTCAATACGATCTAATCCCCATGGCGGATTTGGTTGACTACTTGAGACCGTGATGATTTGGTCTTGTTCAATGTGTTGAATAGCCGGATTGCCTTTGAGAGCTTTCAGTTGACTTGATGTGAGCGTTGCGGCGTAACCCTTAAAAGCAGCCGAAAATGTCCTCGTGATTGAAGTACCTAAAAGCGATAGCACGTCTGCCTTTGCAGTGGCGTTGGCTAAAGGCTTCAACATGATGATGTATTGGCCTGGAATAGCATCACCAGCGGCCGCAGGTGACTGAGTCGTAGCCTCAAACGAATCAAGAGAGACCACTTCATCAACTTCAATGCTGAGAACTCGCGGATCATCGGCGAGCACCATGGCTTGGGGTGTGGTCAGTGAGGCACTGAGACCAGAAAAGACGTTAGTAAAAGTTTCGTGAACGGCAGCACCGGCAACTTCGAGATCGCGGCTAATTTCAGCAACGTCGGCGTCGGTTGCAACAGCAACAATGAAGCGCTGGGTTGCACCCTGGGTGTTCGGTAAACGAAGTTCAGTGCGCGCGGAGGCGGCAACTGGCGAGACTGCGAAGGTCGTTGCAAGAAGAAGCGGTGCGGCAACAAGCGCGACAACACTCTTGAATGCTTGTTTCAACCCAATATTGTTAGCGCCCACTGCTGACTCCTGACTTGTCTTAGGCTAATCGCCTCGAACTAACACGCCCACGACAACGTTTAGGTTTGGTCAAGAAGGTTGGGCTTTATGGGGCGAACCAGCCCATGAGATCGGCAATCAGGTGCACGGGGGTCGATGCGTTGAAACAAACGGTATTACTGGCGCTTACCTTGGTGATCACGAGGTTGGGAATGTCCTCGTTGACGCCAAAGTTCAGGTTTGAGGTAGGTGGTTGGGCCTGGTCGCATGGCCACACCGTTGCGAAGCCAGATTTTGGAGCGCCGGTGGCGGTGACATTCACAACAACAGCAGTTGCGGCGCCAGTTGTTATCGGAGACGTTGCCGAGAGGTCGAGGACATAGGTGGGCGACGTGGAGACTCGTTTCGTAGGTCGAGTATCAAAAAGTCGTTGTGGCGTGATGACATTGAGGTTGGTGCCTTGGGCAAACCAACCGCTGATATCGGTGATCAAAAAAGTCGGTGACGAAGATGCGAAACATACTTGGCCGTCTGAGTCGACGGTTGCGATGACCGCATTCGGGATGTCTTGATACGGCAAGTAGTTGAGGTTCGACGTGTACGGCTGAGGTTGGTTGCACGGCCACACGGTGATGTAGCCAGGTGCCGTTGCTCCAGTTGCGGTGACGTTGAGGAGAACTGAACTGACCCCACTCGCGGGCAAGCCGAAAGAACCAGTGACTTGTAATCGATACGGCGTTTCAGGGGTGAGAACAAAACCGGTCTGGCGAGTATCGAAGGCTCGTTGAGGAGTGAACGTGTGTAGGCCGTCCCCGTTCAGGAACCATCCGCTTAAGTCGGCGATCAAATTCACTGGGGTTGAAGAATCAAGACAGATCTTTCCGTATTGATCGGGTGCAGCGATCACCGTGTTCGGAATATCTTCGCCAGCCGTGTAGTTCACACTTGATGCCAATGGTTTGGTGTCTGCGCACGGCCACACGGTGACAAAACCATTACTCATTGCACCTGTTGCGGTCACGTTCAATACGACTGCTTCAAGACCTTGAGTCGGAAGTCCATACGTTCCGCGGACATCAAGGACTAATGGATTGTCTGCGTTGACGTCAGCGATTTGCCGCGTGTCTGCAATGCGTTGAGGTTGCATTGGTGAAAAGACTTCAGGTGCTATCAAAAGTGCGGCGTGAACGGCGTGAGCCGCGTCAAGAATTCCAAGTCCGCAGTGATAGGTAGCAGAGATGTCGCTCGAGCATGATCCAGATGGAAATGAGTTTGCAACGCCGGGTTGACTGAGTAGAGCGATCACTTGGTCGTAAGTGAGCACGGGGTTGGCTGACAACATCAACGAAACAATGCCACTGACGATGGGGGTAGCAAAACTTGTGCCACTTGCATTGGTATAGCCACCAACAGTTGTTGTTTGAATAAGTGATCCGGGAGCCGCGATCGAGGCACTTGAACCGAAGTTGCTAAATGTTGCCCTCTGACCCGTCTGGTTGGTGGCGGTGACAGTGATGACGTTGTTGCAGTTCGCAGGCGAACTTGGCATCACATCGAGGTCGTCACCGATTTGGTCGGGGCCGCCGTTACCTGCGGCGACAACAACGATTGCGCCGGCGGCAGTAGCAGCATCAATCGCTTCTTGTTCGCTGATTAGGCATTCGCCAGAACCACCAAGACTGAGGTTGATCACACGTGCGGGTGTGGGATTGAGTGAAATTCCGTCAACCGGTAATCCGGCTGCCCAACGGATCGCTTTGATTTCATCGTCCGTTTCGCCTCCGCAAGGTCCAAGAATGCGAATGTGCTGAATGAATGAAAGTTGATTGATTCCGGCGATACCGAGAGCGTTATTGACATTGGCACCAATGACACCAGCGACTTTGGTTCCGTGCCACGTTGACGAACTTGATGCGCAACTTGATCCGTCCGACGCATCTCCGGGATCGATGGCGTCGCCGTCATTAGAGAAGAAGTCGTAACCAGGCAAAAGTCGTCCAGTCATGTCCGGATGGGCAGTTCCGCCAGTGTCAATGACCGCAACGACTACATCAGTAGATCCGATGGTGTGATCCCATGCCGCTTCAATACCAATTCCCTTATCAGGAGTTGCAAAATCTTTGAGATACCATTGCGATCCGTAGTCGGGATCATTTGGAGCGGTTGCCACGAAACGCTTTTCATTGATTTCGGCAGACGCCACTTTGCCGGTGTCAACAAGTTGTTGCACGAGAGCATCAGCTTCGGCGCGACTAATTGGTTGATCAAGTTGAATGACTTCGAGACGATTGGCAATTTTTGATTCGAGTGTTGCGTCGAGATCAAATTCATTTTCGATCAGCGACATTGCGGCCAGTGAGCTTCGCCCCGGCAGTCGTTCAACGATTAATTCAGAAACGGTGTCGGTGCTAGTGATAACAACCGTTGCACTGCTCGCGAGTGAGCGCATGGGAATGACCGAAACTGAGATTCCGATCAACATCGCGAGCGCGGGCAAACGTAATTTCAACGCAAGGCCTCTGATAGGGCCCGTACCGACCATTCGTTGATGGGGTCACTGACCAAGATCACTTCATCGGCGCCGGCATCGCGCATCTCAATCACCCGTTGGCGTACATCGTTCAGTGTCGCTGCCGTATACGTCTCGGGCACGGGGCGTTCGCCAGCTGATGCATCGGTGACAACGAGCAGGCACGCACTGCGTTTCAATGTTTCGGTGGCGCGGCCAACCTCGCGAGCGATTTCTGAGATGTGCGCATTTTGCTTGGCAAATCCTTCAGCTGAATTACCGAACCAATCGAACCACGTGTTCCACCACTGCGCATGGGGGAGAGCGGTGCGAAGAACGCGTTCGCCAGTTGAACCAATCATGAGTGGGATCGGTCGAAGCGGTGGGGGTAAAAGCACTGCATCATCAACCTGGTTAAATCTGCCAGCGAACGTGCAGCGTTCACCAGAGCACAAAGTCCGCAATATGGTGAAAGCCTCTTCAAAGCGAGAACCCCTCTGGTCAAAGGGAATACCGAAAGCCTCAAATTCGGGCTGATTCCAGCCAGCTCCAACGCCGAAAATGAAGCGACCTTGGCTGACCTCGTCAATTCCGGCGGCCATCTTGGCGAGAAGGGCAGGAGGGTGAAAACCAACGCAGGCCACAAGGGGGCCGAGTTCGATGCGTTCGGTAACTGCGGCGAGCGCCGACAACAAGGTCCAGGCTTCCCAAGGTCCGCGTTCGCGGCGACCGTCGCCACGGTAGATGAGGTGATCGCCGATCCACATGGAATCAAAACCATCGTTTTCGGCGGTCTGAGCCATGGTCTGATATTCGGGCCAACGGACTTCGCGCTCGACCTCAGGCAGTTGAATGCCAACTCGGACTCCTTGAATCAGGCTCACCCTTATGAGGCTAGAGAGGTTTCGGTCTACGGTGTGTCTATGGGGCAAAATCTTGACATTCGTAGCGACCCGACGACCATTGATGCGCCTTGGATGAACGAGGCTTTACGAGCCTCGGGCATTGCTGGTTCGGCAACGATCACCAAGTGCACCTTTGAGGGTTTTGTGGGCACGGGTCAGACCGGTTGTAACGCTCGATTTTCGTTGGAATGGGATAACCCGGCGGGCCGTCCAAAAACAGTGATGGGCAAGTTCCCTTCGTTTGATGAAACGGCGCGGGCAACTGGGTTTGGTGGCACGGCCTACGTCACCGAGTTCAACTTTTATTCGCGAATCGCATCGACGGTCAATGTGCGAGCACCGAAGTGCTACCACGCTGCGCTCAATGTTGAAGCGCAACAGTTTTGTTTGATCATGGAAGACCTCTCGGGGTCAGAACAAGGAGACCAGTTCGTCGGGCTCACTCTTGATGAAGCAGAACTTGCGATCAATCAAGCAGTTCTATTGCACGCGCCGCGTTGGGGCGACCCGACACTTCCCGAATCTGGCGTTAACCCGAGCACGATTGAAGAGCGCTCGGCGAATTTGGCCATGATCTACGGCTTCTTGCTTCCGGCTTTCGTTGAACGTTTAGGCGCTCGGCTTGAACCCGAGATATTGAAGGTGATTGAAGACGCCGCGCCAGTCATCGGGTCATGGGCTTTAGGTTCAGGTACTCCCTTGACGGTTGCGCATTACGATTTTCGGCCAGACAACTTTATGTTTGCTCGTGAACCCGATGCGCCACCGCTGGTTGTTGTCGACTGGCAAACAGTCAACGAAGGAC
>JNSL01000118.1_pt1 | contig 14336 bp, 13 predicted proteins | sample 210691 | NCBI WGS metagenome assembly JNSL01 (sample SAMN02808685, study PRJNA238866) | freshwater metagenome | biome: fresh water; feature: freshwater reservoir; material: water; isolation source: water column of the freshwater reservoir Embalse de Amadorio in Spain | place: Spain: Valencia ...
CAAAGACCTTGTTACAGATGTTTCCTTTAACTATAAAAAGGCGATGGAAGTACCTGCTTACGAGCACCCTAAAGATCTAGCACCAGGTGAAGCTCGTATGGAGCAGATCGATGTAGAGCGCTCACAAGAGTTCCGTAAGTGCATTGAGTGCTTCCTGTGTCAGGACGTCTGTCACGTAATTCGCGATCATGAAGAGAATAAGAAGTCCTTTGCTGGCCCACGATTCTTTATCCGTATCGCAGAGTTAGACATGCACCCTCTGGATACTTTGCGAAATCGCAAGAAGACAGCGCAAGAAGAGCACGGTCTTGGAATGTGTAACATCACCAAGTGCTGTACCGAAGTTTGCCCAGAGCACATCAAGATCACCGATAACGCAATCATTCCTATGAAGGAGCGCGTTGCTGACATCAAGTACGATCCAGTTCGCTGGTTAGGATCAAAGATTCGCAAGCGCGAAGGCCTATAATTTCTTCATGAAGTTATTGGTTCTCTGGGGTGCACTTGCTTTATCTTTTTGGGTAGCAACTGCGCTGATTCCCGGAATTGATGTAAAGGGTGGATTTACAACTTATTTGTGGGTTGCCCTGCTATTTGGTTTGCTCAATGCAACTCTTGGCTCTTTGCTTAAGCTTTTGACTTTGCCAGCTGTGATTTTAACGCTGGGATTATTTCTCGTAGTAGTCAACGCAGCGATCTTGATGCTAGTTGCGCGCTGGAGTGAGAGCTTGGATGTAAACAACTTTTGGTCTGCAGTCTTTGCAGCAATTGTGATTTCTATTGTTACACGTATTGTTTCTGGCTTTGGCAAGAAAGCGTTCCCCAACTGAATTCCTTAGTACTGGTTTCACTAGGTGGTGTAGTGGGAACTCTGGCACGTTATGGAATCGGTGCAATCTTTCCCGATGATCGCGAGGGCACTTTGATTGCAAATCTTGCAGGCGTATCTTTAGCTTCAGCCCTTCTTGTCTTGATGGAGCGCCGGGGAATCAGCAAATTGCGATTACTTTTACTGCCGGGATTTTGTGCAGGATTTACCACATTTTCTGCAGTTACCGCGCATTCTCTTGAACCAATCGAAGGTGGAATGCTCTTTCTTGCTCAAAACGTTTTCCTTTCATTGATTGCAGTAATTGTTGTTCTTCCCTTAGCCCGTAAATTGATCCCGGTGCGCTCATGAAGATGGCACTCATTGTCTTAGGTGCTGCGATCGGTGGCCCCATGCGTTTTGTGATTGATCAGAAAATTCGAACTTATACATCTAAACCTTATGGAATCTTCACCGTAAACATAGTTGGATCGTTTCTGCTTGGGCTTACCTACGGAAGAGTTGAAGAAGGCTTTGACCTTTTTGCGATTGGTTTTGCCGGTGCATTTACTACTTGGTCAACTTTTATGTTGGACATTTATCTGGCCTACGAGTTAAAGCGCCACAAAGAGGCATGGGTAAACCTAGTTATGTCGCTAGGTATTGGTTTATTAGCTGCGTGGATCGGTTTGCAGTTAGCGCAGTGAAGCCATCCAGGCTTCAATCTCATCTGGGTGATGAGGAATATGCTCGCTCAAGTTCAAGTAACCGGTTTCAGTAACAACAACATCATCTTCGATACGAATTCCAATTCCACGGTATTCAGCCGGAAATAGTTCATCATCAGGTTGGATGTAAAGACCAGGTTCAACCGTCAAGCACATTCCAACTTCAAGAATTCCATCGCGATATTGCTCTGCGCGAGCGTGCGCACAATCGTGAACATCCATGCCAAGCATGTGGCTAACTCCATGCAAAGTCCAACGCTTATGTAATCCAACAGCTGGATCCATAATTTCATCCAAACTCATTGTAAGAATTCCCATATCAATAAGTCCTTGCGCCAAAACTGTATGACTTGCTTTATTGATTGCTAAGAACTTTTCACCAGGCTTAATTGCTTCAATTCCAGCCTTTTGAGCCTCATAAACCAGCATGTAGAGCGCACGTTGAGCAGGTGTGAACTTTCCATTAATTGGCAGAGTTCTGGTGATATCTGCTGTGTAGTAAGAGTCAACTTCAACTCCGGCATCTAGCAGCAGCAAATCACCATTTCTTACCGCACCATCGTTACGGTTCCAGTGAAGAACACATGCATGTGAACCAGAGGCAGCGATTGTGTTGTAGCCAAGATCATTTCCTTCAATACGCGCACGACCAAAGAATGCTGCCTCAACTACACGTTCGCCACGTGGAGTTGCTACCGCTGCTGGTAATGCGCGGATTACATCATTAAAACCACGATGGGTTGCATCGACAGCTTTTTGCATTTCATTAACTTCATACTCATCTTTTATCAAACGAGCAACTGAAACAAATTCTAGTAATTCAGCATCCCGAGGATGCTCTTTAACTACTGCATCAACAACTTCATCAAAACCGTGCAGTGCTGCGCTTTTCTTCCCCTTTAAAAACTTTTGAAGCTCTGCAATCTCGCGAACTTCAATTCCGTAACGCTCTGAAGCCTCACCAGTTGTAAAGCGACGGCCCACCCATAGCTCGCCATTTTTTGCATCGGTATAGAAAGCAGAGGTATCGCGGGTAGAACGGGGATTAATAAACAAAATCGGATTGTGCCCGCCATCAGCTGGATCCATAACAAGAACTGAATCTGGATTTGCTTCAACACCTTGAACTCCGGTGTAGTACGCAAAAGCTGTGTGTGGGCGGTACAAATAATCTGTGTCATTACTACGTTGCTTTGGTCCACCACTAGGAATTACTAAACGAACTCCAGTAAACGCTGCAGATAACCCTGCGCGACGACGAACACAATGAGCGATGACCTCATCTTGTGTAATTCCAGTTAAAGGTGTTGGAGCCCAACCGGTTTTCATAAACTCGGCAAACATTTCTGAAGGGGCTACGTCGTAAACACGCTTTGCGCCGGTATTCAACGCTTTATCTGAATTCTCCATTTATCTAGCCTACAAGGCGAGGATGGCGCAGCCAAAGGGGTGCGCTAAACTAGCGCCGTAACAAGGAGACGTCGCATAGCCCGGTCGAGTGCGCCTCACTGCTAACGAGGTAAGGGGTTAAACCCTTCAGGAGTTCAAATCTCCTCGTCTCCGCTCAAAAATTAAAGGAGTATGCGTGCCACATTTTAAAGTCGCAATTGTTGGCGCGGGACCTGCTGGTTATTTTGCAGCGCAAGCATTACAAAACCTGACAAATGACGATCAAGTATTTGAAATCGACATGATTGAACGTTTGCCAACTCCTTGGGGATTAGTCCGAAGTGGTGTTGCACCTGATCACCCAAAGATTAAAACCGTTTCGAAGGTCTTTGAAAAGATCGCAACCGCTGAAAACTTTAGGTTGTTTGCAAATGTCGAAATCGGCAGTGATGTGACCGTTGCGGAATTACAAGAAAAGTATGACGCCGTAATCATTGCGACAGGGTCTTCAATCGGAAAGAAGCTAGGTATTCCAGGTGAAGATTTACGTGGATCTTTATCGGCTGCAGCCTTTGTGCCTTGGTACAACGCGCACCCAGATTTTGTTGGCGTAGATACTCCGTTAGATGCAGACACCGCAGTAGTAATTGGCGCTGGCAATGTCGCGATGGATGTCGCCCGCATGTTGGCATTAGATCCAACCGAATTAGATCCAACCGATACTGCAGATCACGCAATTGATGCTTTCAAACAAAGCAATATTCGCAAGGTGTACATCAGTGCGCGCCGTGGTCCAGAGCATGCAGCCTTTACATCACCTGAATTACGTGAGCTGCCTAAGTTAGAACACACAAATGTTGTAATTCGCAAAGAAGATATCGAAGCTGCGATAGTGCGCGCAGGTTCTGAGCCTGAAAAGGATGTGAAAAGTAACTTGGATGCGATGTTGTTGATCGCAGAAAACTCGAAGAGCGAGCATGAGCGCACTATGGAGTTTTTGTTCCAATACACTCCGAAAGAGATTCTGGGTACAAATCGCGTAGAAGGTGTTGTGTACTCAACTCCTAACGGTGACGTAACAATCAAATGCGGGCTTGTTATTACCGCAATTGGTTATCAAGCACAGGGAATCGATGGCGTTCCGTATGAGAATGGAAAAGTTGTTAACATTGATGGTCGCGTAAAAGACAATCTTTATGTTGTTGGTTGGGCAAAGCGTGGCCCTTCAGGGGTAATTGGTACCAATAAATCAGATGCAGCTGCAGTTATTGAACTTCTAGCATCGGATTTAAAGAGCCCAAAAAATGCTGGCGATATTTCAGAATTAATCACCCATCAGGTTGTTGTTACTCAAGAGCACTGGCAGAAGATCAATGAAGCCGAAGTTACAGCTGGTGAACCTTTAGGAAAACCGCGACGTAAATCAATTGCTCGTGAAGAGTTGTTAAAGCACGCAGAACTTTAAAGTGGCTGGATAATTCCTAATTGCTCGCGGAAACCCAAAGCATCCCAAGCATCAAATCCATCTAGGACAACACCATCTTTGATTGTGTCGATCGAAACCCCATCGACTGCGATCTTTGCTCCACTTGCTGATTTACCAAGATAGTCAGCGCCAGAATGTGTACCTGTTAGGTGCCAACGTGTAACAACTCGGTCACCTTCGGCGATGATTTCACGGACATCAAAGTGAAGATCAGGAAAGGCTGCATGCCACTTTTCCATTGCTCGCGAAATGATTCACGGCCAACTCCGAATTTAGGATCATTTCCAGCCGCATCTAGTGCGATAAAACGATCAATTGCTGATTCATCTTTTTGATTCCAGATTTGCTCAAAGAAATCGGCCGCTGCTTGACGGTTTTCTTCTAAAGAACTCATGATGCAACCACAGTGATTTTAGAATCTAGATGTTCTAGAACATGAGCCTTTTTGCCAACAGCTAATTCACCAACCGCCTTTAAACCAAGAGTTTTTGCCGGAAGAGTTGAGGTAGCGTAAACACAATCAGTAATGCTTTTATTGAATTGCAAGAAGTTGTTAAATGCTTTATCCATAGTCAAAGTACTGCCCGCTAATGAATGATTCGAGGTTAAGCGCGCAACACCATTAACTACAACAACTTCGAGCGAACCAATTGAATAACTTCCATCAACACTACCTGCGGCTGACATCGAGTCTGTGATCAGGATTGTTCGCTTGTCTCCTGATGCGAGAACTTCTTGAAGAATCTCATCTGAAACATGGACGCCATCAAGGATCATTTCAAGAGCAATGTTCTTCTGGGCCAGCGAAGCCTCGGCAATTGTGGCGGCACCCTTTGATGTCTTAGGCATCCCGTTACTAAAGTGTGTAATGAGCTTTACACCAGCAGCAAAAGCAGCGTTAGTTGTTGCTACATCTGCTTGCGAGTGACCAAGTGCAACAGTAACTCCGCGCGAAGTTAAGTATTCAACCGCCTCGATTCCACCATCAAGTTCTGGCGCAAGAGTGACCATAGATATTGCGCCTTGGCCCGCATCAATGAGCGCCGACAGTTCGGCGATTGTTGGTGAACGCAAAAGAGTTGGCTCATGCGCACCGCAGCGTGCATGCGAAAGATAAGGACCTTCTAGGTGAATTCCTTCAAAAACACCCGCATTTACCAAAGGTAAAAGTCGGAGGATTTGTTCTTCTAAAACGCCAATAGGTTCTGTAACAAGGGATGCAATATGAGTTGTTGTACCGCATGCAAGGTGCGTGTTTCGCGCAGCAGCAACATTTTCAAGGGAAAGATCCGAGAAGTAGAAACCTCCACCACCATGTGAATGAATATCAACAAACCCCGGAATTAAAGTTCCAGCGTGATTTGAATCTGGGGTCTCGGTGCAGTTAGTTGAAATAGCTGTAATGAAACCATCTATCGCCTTGATGCAAACTTGCTTCTTGATTTCCCCATCGATTACTGCCGATGCGCCATGTATATGCATTATTTGCCAACCTTCAATAGATCAAATGCCAACATCGCACAACCAATTGTTCCAGCCATTGATTTGTAATGCGCAATCTCAAGTTTTGGCTTTCGTTGGAAAGTTAAAGAAGAATCTAAGTAATCCCTAATTGGTTTCAAGAAAGTTTCTCCTGCATTAGAAAGTCCTCCGCCAAAGACAATAACTTCTGGAGCCAGGATTGTTATCAACATTTCACATGCTCTAGCCATCGCCGAAGTTGCATCATCCCAAACCTGTTGTGCGACTGGATCACCTGCAATAACTAATTTGTAAATCTCTTCAGTTGTTACTCCAGCTTTTCCGCTGAGCCCTTCATAAGCGTTACTGATTGCAAGAGTTGAGGATGCTGCTTCTAAACATCCTGTTTTTCCGCAAACACACAGATACTTGCCGTTGACATTTACATGGCCAATTTCACCAGCAAATCCTTCAGCCGATCGAATCTCACCATCAATAATTAAAGCTGCCGCGATTCCAGTTCCAACAGGAATAAAGATTGCATTATTGGCACCTTTTGCAGCGCCATTTCGCATTTCAGCAACCGCTGCAGTGCGAACATCATGTCCAAATGCAACAGGTATCTTGATTGCATCGGCCAAAAGCTTTTGAATGGGCAGATTATTCCACTGCAGATTTCCTGACCAGCGAGTTGTGCCAGCAGGCTCATCGAGAGCCCCCGGTACTGCTAATCCGACCGCATTAACCGTTTGTTGTTTCGAATACTGCGAGATTAATTCAGCGATTGCTTTAACAGTGTGCGCACCTGTTACATCTGCCTTGGGGGTCGGAGCATTGATTGCTGCGATGACATTGAAATCAGAGTCAACTAATGCGCTCTTAATCTCTGTTCCGCCTACATCTACTGCGACTACATGGTTCACAGAGATGAGTGTAATTACTTATCGAGAATGATGGAGCGAGACAGTCCGCGTGGGTTATCAGCATCTACGCCACGCTTCTTAGCGATGGCAATTGCTACTCGCTGTGCACGCATTAAATGCGCCATTGGATCTAAAGTGCTTGATTCGAAGAGCGCTCCAGTTGATTTGATGTCACGAACTAAGTCAGCAGGAATTTCACCAAAGGCCCAAACAGCGCGACCTGGTTGTGAAATTGAGAGCGGACCATGACGGTAATCAAGTGCCGGGTATGCCTCTGCCCAGAATTGTGAAGATTCACGTGTCTTTAGCGCAGCTTCATGTGCAAGCCCAATAGTCCAGCCACGACCTAAGAAGCTGATCTGTTCTACTTCAACTAAATCTGAGATATCACTTGCCAAGGCTTCTTCGGCATCTTTAACAATTGAATTAAGATCAAGACCAAGGTGTGCACGAAGTAAACCAAGGGCCGCAGTTGCCCAACGAGTCTGCAGCACTGATTTTTCATCTGCAAAATCCATGATGATCGTTTCGGTTGCGCGATCTTCGACAGGTGAGTTATGAATTGCTGTCAGAACAACAGAAGGTGTCTTGATTTTTCCAAGTAATTCAACGATTTCAGTTGTTGTTCCGGAACGAGAAATAGAAACAACCCGGTCGTACTTGCGGTCATAATTAAATTCAGATCCTGCATAAACATCGGTCTCACCATGGCCGGCGGCTTCGCGCAATGAGGCATAAGCCATCGACATAAACCATGAGCTGCCACAGCCAACAACGGCGACCTTCTCACCCTTCTGGGGGAGCTTGCCAAAGACACTTGGGGCAAATTCAGCGACCTGGCGCCAGATTTGGGGCTGGGAGGCAATTTCGATATCTGCATGGGAGACGATAGTCATGGAGGAACCGTAGGGTCTTGCCGGCCCGGAAGTCAAGAATTTTGCGCGATTTTGTCTTTATTTGTTCGTTATCAAACAGTTACATGCAGATCATTGATTTACTCTCAGGAAAGTGGTCGACTACTTCCAACTAAGCCCCTTCACCGGGGTCTTACCCGTCAGGAGAAATAGCTTATGAAGAATGTGACTCGCCTAGGCGCACTCGTTGCCGCCACAGGTTTGATCGCGTCTTCTGTCCTAGGTACGACAGCTAAGGCAAGTGGCTCGTTGGTGGGCTAACTGCCGGAAGTGTGAAATGAGTAAACAAGATCGACTATCGCGCATTCTCGAAATTGTTGTTGAAAAAGGAAGCGTAGATGTTGAAACTGTTGCCCGAGAACTTGAAGTTTCAACAGCTACTATTCGAAGAGACTTTGATTCGCTAGCTAAAAAACAGCTGCTTTCGCGCACCCATGGTGGCGCAGTAGCAACTGGTGGATCTCTAGGTATTCCACTTACCTACAAAGTTGCTAAAGATGATGAAGTTAAACAGCGTATTGCTGCAGCTGCTGCCGATATGGTTTCGCGCTATGACGTCATCGGAATCAACGGTGGAACAACTACGACAGCAGTTGCTCGCGCAATAGTCGCAAGATCCGAATTCGCACCAGGAGATGTCTCAGATCTACAGCCAGCACTTACTGTCGTTACCAATGCGGTAAACATTGCAGCAGAGCTAACTGTGCGCCATCAGATCAAGATTGTTGTCACAGGCGGAGTTGCACGCCCGCAGTCTTACGAACTAACTGGACCATTTGCTGAAGAAGTTCTAAAAGAAGTAAACATAGATATTGCCTTTCTTGGAGTCGAAGCAATTGACTCTCTGATTGGTGCTGCAGCACGACATGAAGACGAAGCGCGCGTTAACCGACAGATTGCTGCGCGTGCACGCAAGATTGTTGTCGTGACAGATAGCTCAAAGTTTAAGAAGAGTGCATTTGCTTCAATCAGTCCGATCAGCGATATTGACATCCTTATTACTGACAACGGGATAGATTCTCGGATAGTAAAAGATTTTCGCGCACTTGGCGTCGAGATTGTGATCGTTTAAGGAGCACTATGTCGCGCACAAATGCAGCAAAACTAGTTCTAGTAGCCAAGGGCGCAGGCACCGCTGTTGGAGCATTTAATGTAATTCTTCTAGAACATGCCGAAGCTCTAGTTGCGGGTGCAGAACAAGCAAAACTTCCTGTCATTTTACAAATAAGTGAAAATTGCGTTAGTTATCACAAAGCCTTAAAACCTATTTCTGTAGCGACAATTGCAATAGCCGAATCTGCAACAGTGCCGGTATCGGTGCATCTAGATCATGCAGAGAGTGAAGAACTAGTAAAAGAAGCACTAGATCTTGGTTATGACTCAATTATGTTTGATGGGTCAAAGCTTTCCTACGCTGACAATGTGGCAGCAAGTGCCCGCATGGCGGCACTTTGTAAGAGTTATGGAGCAACCCTCGAAGTTGAAATTGGTGAAGTTGGCGGAAAAGATGGTGTTCATGCACCAGGTGTGCGAACAAATCCACTTGAAGCAAAAGCTTTTGCAGACGCCACGGGTGCAGATTTGTTAGCGGTTGCAGTTGGCTCTTCACACGCAATGACAACTCGCGACGCCACTCTAGATTTTGATCTGATTCAAGAAATTGCAAAAACGGTTTCAGTACCTTTGGTGCTACATGGTTCATCGGGTGTTAGCGACAGAGATTTACAGAAAGCTGTTAAGGCCGGAATGAGCAAGATCAATATTGCAACTCATCTCAATAATGTTTTTACCCACGAAATTCGTCAAGCTCTGGATTCAAATCCAAAGTTGGTAGACCCCCGCAAGTACATCGCACCGGGCCGAGATTCAGTTGTAACTGAAGTGGCACGAATGCTCGCACTGCTACACAACTAGTTGAATTCGGCGACTTCTCCGGCGATTGCTGAATTCTCAAGCTGCCCCATCATCGAGTCGATGTCGTATCCACGATGGTAGGGACCTATTCCTAAATGGGCGATTTCAACTCGCTTCAATGGATCGGGGTCACGAATGGTTACACCCAATGCTTCTAACTTCTCTCGGCGTTGATCAAAGTAATCTTCAAAAGAACCACCATCTCCCCAGCAACGAAACGCTAAAGCGGCTGCGCGCGGCCACATCATGTATTCGGCATGGATCGGGGATTGAATGTATTCGCTCCACAATTGAAACTGCACACCTGTTGCACCCGGCAGTGGAGTAAATGCCAACACATCATCAAGTGTTACTGGGCCACCAATAGCAAGTGGTTCAGCTGGTGAAACCTCTTGCGAATAATCAAAGTAGGTGGGGAAAACAGGCCCCTGAATAACTTCGCGGCCATAATCAAGTGCAATCTGGGCTATTGCAGCACCACGCCATGACATCACCGCGGCTTGAGTTGCGTGCTCGGGATCAAATGCGAATGCGTCATCCCATGTCACCATTTTCTTGCCAAGTTTATTGATGATAATTTCAATTTCCTTCATGAAGAAGATGAAGATTTCTTTTGTAGTGGTAAAGCCTTGAGATTTCATCCAGGCCACAACTTCAGGATCAAGTAACCAGTTGTTAATCAGAGATTCATCACCACCGACATGGATGTATTCAGATGGAAAGAGTTGCGCGACTTCTTGGAAAACTTTTTCGAGAAATTCGAAAGTTTCAGGAAATGGACGAAGTAAGTAATCAGAAATACCCCATCGCCCACTTACTTCCACATGATTCTGATTAATTCCAAATTGCGGATAGGCAGCTAGCAATGCACCAGTATGTCCAGGAATGTTTATCTCCGGCACTACCTGTATTCCAAGAGATGTTGAATGAGCAATGATTTCCTGTACATCTTCATGGGTGAGATATCCAGAATGTTCTATTCCATCGAAAGTTACTTCAAGTTGTCCATGATTATTTTGACTGTGCTTTCGAATAGAACCAACTTCATGCAACAAAGGGAAAACTTTGCTCTCAAGCCGCCAACCTTGATCATCAGTTATATGTAAGTGCACAGTGTTGTAGTCAAAGATTGCTACAGAACTAATGGTCTTCTTGATGAACTCGGCATCAAAGTAATGGCGCGAGATATCAAGCATCGCCCCACGCCAACGCATCATGGTGCGATTATGTCGCGCTTACCAAACTAACGGTAGAGATTTCGGGGAGTGACCTTGGATAAAGGAAAGAGTAAACCTCGGGTTAAGAGTGTGGGCCACCGAGGGCTGTTCATTAGGTGTGACTTACAACTTTTAACCTGCTCGATACCATGTCGTAACCATTTAACCCTGCGATTGAAATTGCCACCTGATTAGATTCGTCTATGACCAAAACCCTCCACACACGTAAAATCTTTAGCTGGGGCTCTCTAGCTCTAGCTACATCGCTACTAGTTTCATTACTAGTACCAACCGCGCAGGCAAATACATTCTCATTGCCAAACGCTCCGACAAATGTCACCTCTTACCTTGGCGCTAAAGGCGTCGTCGTTCGCTGGGTTGCTGGCGCAGATGTCGCACCAGGTGTTATCGGCCACGTTGTTTCAGCCGGTGCTGGCTCATGCCCAATCTTTGTTCCAATCAAAAACAACTCAGTTGTAACAATGCCAGTTGTTGTTGGACAACCTGCAGGTACACCAGTTGTACAAGCGGTTAACGCATACGGTTTCTCAAAGCCAACAGCATCAAGCAAGAGCTATACAGCTGCGCAACTTGCAACTGTTGGAAGTTTTTTCAACAAGGCTGTTCAAGTTCTACAACTCAGCGACCTTCACGGTGCGATTGAGGTGGGCGGATCATTCGGTGCGGCACTTCTAGCAAGCAACTGGGCGGCAGATCGCACAGCAAATGCAGCAACCGTTGCAATTTCATCGGGTGACAACATTGGTGCAGCCCCTCCAATTTCAACTGAGTTTGAAGAACTTCCAACAATTGAAACGCTAAACCTTGCAAAGCTTGATGTTTCTGTTTTTGGTAATCACGAGCACGATCGCAATATCGATCACGTCAACAAGGTGATTGGTGCATCAGATTTCCAGTGGGTAGTTTCTAACTACAGCGCAGGTGCGCTAGATGTTCTTAAGTCAGGCGCTAAGCAAGCGAAGAACTACACGATCATCGAGCGTGGCGGAGTAAAGATCGGAATCGTTGGATCAAACACCTCTGAAACAATCGAGCAGGTTTTCCCTGGTAACCTTGATTACAAGGATGCATCAGGTGCGAAAAAGACCATCGTTATCGACCCAGGTGTGGCTGGCATAAATGCTGCAATCGCTGAAGCTAAAGCAGCGGGAGCTGAAATCGTAATTGCAGCTCTGCACCAAGGTTGGTTGGAAAACGCAGATGGAACTGCCAAGGGTCAACTCAACACATTGGCAACACAGATTAAGGGTGCAGCTGCTATTTACGGTGGTCACAGCCACCAGACATTTGCATCTGTAATTCCAGGAAGCCCACGTGTTGCACCGGTTGTTCTAGGACAAACTCGCAACGCAGGTGTTGAGTACACACGCACACAGATTTGTATGCGCGGTGGAAAAGTTATCGGTCAGTCAATTCAGCACGTACTAAAGGCTGCAGCACCATTAATTAACACAGGTGTTGTTTCAACTGTTACTACACAAGATGTGGCAGCAGCTGCAATGGTTAAAAAGTACAAGGATCAACTATCTGCAAAGCTCGATGTCAAGATCGGTCAAGTTTCAGGGACATTCCCACGCGGTGGATCACCAGCTGTAGAGCGTTCAGGTGAAACTCCAATGGGTAACTACATTGCAGATTTGATGCGCGCTAAGTACAAGACTGATTTTGCAATCCAAAATGGTGGCGGTATTCGCGACACATTCCCTGCACGAACATACATTCCAGCAGATACAACACTTGTTCGCACAGGTACTGGTCCGCTAGATGTAACACTTGGTGATGCGTTCACTGTATACCCATTCGGTAACCAGATCGCAACAACAGTTGTTACAGGTGCAAACCTTTGGAAGGCACTTGAAAATGGTGTCGGTGGTAACTATCCAGGAGATGGACGTTTCCCACAGGTATCTGGCTTGAAGTATTCATTTGATGCATCAAAGCCAATCGGTTCACGTATCGTCGAAGTTACAAAGCTTGACGGAACTGCAATCGCAAAGGATTCAAAGGAGTACACACTTACTACTCTTGACTTCCTAATCTACGGTGGAGATGGATACGTCAACGTATTCTCACCATCAAAGGCCAAGGTTCAAGGCGCGCTACTAGATCTATTTGTAGATGCACTTAAGGCTGACATGGCTGCTAAAAAGGTAACGCAAGTTCCGGCAGCAGATGGCCGCATTAAGAAAGTTGGCTAATAAGTAAGGAATAAGTAGTAAGACAAAGGGCGCTCGAGCAATCGGGCGCCCTTTGTCTTGCTCTATTGCGCTTGATTTACAAAGGGCTTTGTTTAAAGGGGCTAGGGTTTAAATGAGCTAGGGGCATTTGGGTGATGTATAAAAAGCGGGTACTATTGGGGTTCACCAATAAATAAGCGTGCGTAGCTCAACGGATAGAGCATCTGACTACGGATCAGAAGGTTAGGGGTTCGAATCCCTTCGCGCGCACTCCCAAATCCCGAGCCAACGCTCGGAATTACGCATACAAATCACCCCTTTGTTCCAACCTAGACCTTTTTTCGCTATCAAATCGTTATCAATACGTTAGCGAAGGCGGGGTAGATAAATGCTCACAAAGTACCTTAAGATTCTCCACACTTGGTCTGGTCGTACATTTCTATCCTCCTTGGGGATGCGGTGTTGCGTCTGGGGTCCCACTAATAAGGAGAAATTTATATGAAAAGAAAACTGGCATTACGCGCAGTGGCTGCTTTTGCATCCACAGCGATGCTTGCTGCAGGTCTTTCAGTAGGAGCAATTGCACCTGCCCAATCTGCAACTAAATCAACAGTTACCCTACTTTCGTCTGGTGATATTACTTCATTAAACTCAGGCACTAGCGACGGTAATACAAGCTACAACGCCACCGTCGGCTCTTTGACAGGAATGGGTTTTCAGTACTACAACTCTGATACGGAATTAATTGCCAACACTGCTTTCGGAACAATGAAAATTGTTAAGCAAGCACCTAAAGACTTCCAGATTCAATACACAGTAAAAAAGGGACAGACATGGTCTGATGGCACACCAATTAATGCCGAAGATCTTCTTCTAACACACATTGTCGCCTCAGATAAATACTCAAAGGATGCAGGTCTTGGAGATCCAAAGAGTGCCGATATCAAGCCAGCATTTGATGCCGTTGGCTATGGTGGCACATACGGAACTCACGTTGTTGGTCTTCCAACAGTCAGTGCGGACAAGATGAGCCTTACAGTCAAGTTCGATAAGCCACTTCCAGATTGGGAGCTACTAGCCCCTGGACCAAGTCCGATACATGCTCTTTCACTTCTTGCAGATGGCAAGAAGGGTCTGCAATCTGCAGCTGTAAATGCTGCTGCAAAGGCAAAGTTCGTGAAGGCATTTACTTCTAAGAACACTGCTCATCTAAAGGCTATGGGTAATGTTTGGACCAACAGTTACAATGTAACTAAGGTTGACAAAGATACAAATCCATTGCTTCTAATCTCAAACGG
>JNSL01000119.1_pt1 | contig 14290 bp, 13 predicted proteins | sample 210691 | NCBI WGS metagenome assembly JNSL01 (sample SAMN02808685, study PRJNA238866) | freshwater metagenome | biome: fresh water; feature: freshwater reservoir; material: water; isolation source: water column of the freshwater reservoir Embalse de Amadorio in Spain | place: Spain: Valencia ...
GTCACGACATCGCCAGGACGCGGAGATGTGGCACCCTGCGGGATGGAGAAGTGGCCAAGTCGGCCATCCTCTGCGCGGCCGGAGAGCCGGTGGGTCTGGCCATCTTTGCGGCCCTCGTCGTTAGCCACCAAGAGATTCACAGTTCTACCAATAAGGGCTTGGTTTTCTTCCCAGCCAATCTGGTTCTGACGCTCGACGAGGCGTTGATAACGCTCTTGAACAACGGCTTTGGGGACCTGGTCGGGCATCGTCGCAGCCGGAGTGCCCGTGCGAATTGAATACTGAAAGGTGAAGGCCGTCGCGAAACGCGCCGTGTTCACCACCGCGAGGGTGTCCTCGAAGTCTGCCTCCGTCTCACCGGGGAAACCCACGATGATGTCGGTGGTGATGGCGGCGTGGGGAATCTTCTCTCTCACCCGATCGAGAATCCCCAGGAATTTTTCGCTCCGATAGCTGCGCCGCATGGCCTTCAGAATTCGGTCGGAACCCGACTGCAGGGGCATGTGGAGCTGTGGCATAACCTGAGGCGTTTCGGCCATCGCGTCGATGACATCATCGGTAAAGGCGGCGGGGTGGGGGCTAGTGAAACGAATACGCTCAAGCCCGTCAATCTTTCCCGCGGCGCGCAGGAGCTTGCCAAAGGCGAGTGTGTCGCCAAACTCAACGCCGTAGGTGTTGACGTTTTGCCCCAGCAGGGTGACCTCGATGGCGCCGTCAGCGACAAGGGCCTCAATCTCTGAGAGGACTTCTCCCGGCCGGCGGTCCATTTCTTTGCCTCGCAGGCTTGGGACAATACAAAACGTGCACGTGTTGTTGCACCCGACCGAGATGGACACCCAGCCGGCATAACTGGAATCCCTTTTCGTGGGCAAAGTCGATGGGAAAGTCTCGAGCGCTTCGACAATCTCAATTTCCGCGGCACCATTGTGGCGCGAGCGCTCCAGGAGTGCTGGCAAAGAGCCCATGTTGTGGGTTCCAAAGACAACGTCCACATACGGCGCCTTCGCAAGAATCGTCGACTTGTCTTTTTGAGCCAAACATCCACCCACCGCAATCTGCATGCCGGGATGTTCCCTCTTTAATGACGCCAGGTGCCCCAAAGTTCCATAGAGCTTGTTATCGGCGTTTTCCCTCACAGCACAGGTATTGATGACGACGACATCGGCAAGGACACCCGACTCGGCAGGGAGATACCCAGCCGCCTCGAGTGAGCCAGACATCCGCTCGGAATCGTGAACATTCATTTGGCAACCAAAAGTGCGCACCTCGTAGGTGCGTGCGTGGGAAGCATCAAGCGATGCGAAGATCTCCGCAGCCCGCGCCCTCGCCTCGGTTTCGTTGGTGAGTGTCACGCTGCCCATTCTACGAGGGCGAAGAATTCACGTGCGGCCGGGCGGGTTCTCACCGCACCACGGACTCGGAGTATGCACCCTCATCGTGCTGCACTAATCGCTCAGCGCAGCACCTCGTCGACGAGGCTATAGATGTCGTTGCCCGAATACCCACGCCGCTGCAGATAAGCGAAAAGTCTGCGTTTAGCTACCTCGGGAGCTAACGAGCGCAGGGCGCGAGCGCGATCTTGCGCAACCTCCCGCAAGCGAGTGCTCTCATCCTCGTTGCTCACGCCCTCCAAGGCTCCGGCGATCACCGAGGGAGAAATTCCGCGCTGGCGCATTTTGTCAGCGGCACCTCGGCGGCCAAGGCCTTGTCTCACAACGTACTTGTCGACCAGGTTGGCCGCTAATTCAACATCGTCAATCAGGCCCTGGCGCTCCAGGGTGCTGACCTGCTCCTGCACCACGTCGTCGGGAAGATCGCGAGCGACCAGTCTCTCTTCAATCTCCTGTTTCGAGACCCCCCTGGTGGCCAGGGCATGAAGGGCGACGTTACGGGCACGCTGGCGAACGCGTTCACTCGGATTGGCATCGCCCGTGTTGGCTGTGGGCCCACCACTCGAGGTCTGGGACACAGCGTCATCTCCTTCAGAGGGTGTCACCGGCGTGGCGAGGGGTATCACCACGGCCTCTCGGGTGGTGCTTCTGGAGGGGGGAGAGACCCGCTCTACGGGGAACGCGATGATGGTGGCATCGCGTTCCCCGTGAACGAAGGGGATGCTCACGCTCTAGGCTCCCTGAGCTTGGCGTTCGCTAATTTTCTCCTCGAGTGATTCAACAGGAGCCACCGGCTCTGCTTCGTCAACAGGTGGTACGGCAGCAAGCTGCCCAACACCCAGTGCGGCAAGAATCTTGCGCTCGATTTCGTTGGCGACCTCTTTGTGCTCGATGAGGTAGCCTCGTGCGTTTTCTTTACCCTGTCCGAGCTGATCGCCGTCGTAGGTGTACCAAGCACCAGACTTCTTGACAATCTCGTGCTCGACGCCAAAGTCGATCAGGCTACCCTCGCGGGAAATACCAGTCCCGTAGAGAATGTCGAATTCGGCCTGCTTGAAGGGCGGTGCCATCTTGTTCTTGACGACCTTGACGCGGGTGCGGTTACCCACAGCCTCTGTGCCCTCTTTCAAGGTTTCAATTCGGCGAATATCAAGGCGGACTGACGCGTAGAACTTGAGCGCCTTACCACCGGACGTCGTTTCCGGGCTGCCGAAGAACACACCAATCTTTTCGCGAAGCTGGTTGATGAAGATCATGGTGGTGCCGGTCTGGTTCAGACCACCCGTGAGCTTCCGAAGAGCCTGGGACATCAGGCGAGCCTGGAGACCGACATGGGTGTCACCCATGTCGCCTTCAATTTCAGCGCGAGGCACCAAGGCGGCAACGGAGTCAATAACCACCAAATCCACTGAACCGGAGCGCACCAGCATGTCGGCGATCTCCAACGCCTGCTCACCGGTGTCGGGCTGGGACACGAGCAACTGGTCGATGTCGACACCCAAGTTCTTGGCGTAGTCGGCGTCCAAAGCGTGCTCAGCGTCGATGAAGGCTGCAATCCCGCCCTGAGCCTGGACATTGGCGATGGCGTGGAGAGTCAGTGTCGTCTTACCCGAGGACTCTGGGCCATAAATCTCAATAATGCGCCCCCGTGGTAAACCGCCAACCCCCAACGCCACATCCAAGGCGATGGAACCGGTGGGAATCACGGCGATGGGGGGACGCTCGTCCGAACCCAGTCGCATGACCGAGCCCTTACCGAACTGTCGATCTATCTGCGCAAGTGCCGTTTCTAAGGCCTTCTCGCGGTCTGTTGATGCTGTCATTGCGTTCTCTCTTTCCAGTAGTGCTCGGCTGCCTATCGGCTGTCGTCCTCCACCACACCCCTTAAGGCGTGGGGTCTCTCGACAAGGCGGATGATGCAGGGAGCGGGCTTGAGCCTAAGCCGAACCTCAGACACTCCTGGTGGCTGAGGTTGTTGCTGTGGAGTTAGCGTGCTTCCTTTATCACTGTGGACGAGAGTACCGCTATTCGAACGAATATTCGAATGATTATCCTGGCGTGTCGCCAAGAGGTTCGCTCAGGCCAACGCCGTGCTGACGCCCCAGCGGCACGTGCATCGCCCCGCACAAAGCAAGCCACACCCGCTTTGGTGCAATCCCAGCGTCCAGAGCCTGTTGAGCCGTCCGATCACCCAGGGAATCCATGACCAAATCGCGAATGAGTGCCCGCCCTTGAAAAGGCCCAAATTCATCGTCCACGGCAATAAAAAACTCGCTGTGGGTCACGAATTGTGCCTAGCGAACCGCCATGTCGGAATCAAACTGTGCAACCAGCTCGTCCGGCAAGGTGTCGGGCACGCTGGAGCGGGGGACAAAGTCCTCGAACATGGCGAGGCGGTCGCCGACCTCGTGCATGATGACGGACAGTGGCATGTCAAGAGCATCGGCAATAGACGCAAGAATCTCGCTGGAAGCCTCTTTCTGGCCTCGCTCAACCTCGCTCAAATAACCCAGCGCAACGTTCGCGCGGCTTGAAATTTGACGGAGAGTCGCACCCTTCTGTTGGCGAAAATCGCGTAATACGTCACCAATTTCATGTCTGACCAGAACCATGTGTGCACCTCCTCTTTCACTCTAGATGTGGTCAAGACTACCCACAACTTCTGACGGATAACCCTCAGGAATGCTGTGTAATTGCTGTGGCATTACTCAAGCCAACTCCAGGGCGCAGGGGTTTATTCCCGCATCGCCAGGGCGTCATAGAGCGCCAGCAGTGCTGCGCGCCGCGCGGCACTGCGAATTTCACCTCGGTCGCCCTCAACCTGGACCTCACGCACCATGGTGCCAAGCTCGCCCCCCGCCAGAGCAACAAAAAAAAGTCCCGGCTTCGCACCGCTGACAGGATCCCGGTCAGGGCCGGCAACACCGGTCGTGGACACCGCCAAATCGACACCCAGAGCGGCCTGCGCCCCCTCGGCCATTGCGCGGGCCACTTCGGCGTTGACCGCACCCTTCTCCGCCAGAAGCGCGGCACTAACACCGAGCAGGTCGTGCTTGACCATCAGGTCATACGCCACGACGGATCCTTTGAAGGCGGTCGAAGCGCCCGGTATGTCGACCAGTGCCGACGCCACAAGGCCTCCGGTGAGCGATTCTGCACACCCCAGTGTGACGCCCTTCTCGATGGCGAGCGCGATGATGTCGGAGGGGTTATCGCTCATCGGTCTTCTCGGGGGCTCTCAGGCCTTTGACCAGGTAGTCGACACCGGTCCATGTCGTGATGACCACCACGACACCCATCAACACCCAGTTAAGAATGAACACCCATGAGCCCAGAAGAACCCAGGTCGGAATCAACCAGGAGGACAGTGTCACGGCCTGCACGATTGTCTTGAGTTTGCCGCCGCTGGAGGCGGGGATAACCCGGTCGGACAGTGCCACAAACCTGAACACGGTGATGCCAAGCTCCCGCACCACAATCACGAGAACAATCCACAGCGGAAGTTCCCCCACCCACCAGAGCGCACCAAGCGCGCCCACAATGAGTACCTTGTCGGCTATCGGGTCCAAAAGAATGCCGGTATTGGTGATCAAGTTGCGCCTTCGCGCCAGAGCACCATCAATGCCGTCAGTAGCGATGGCCGCGACAAAAAGAAGTCCAGCCAGCCAGCGGACACCGCTGTCTGCGCCGTCATCCATAACCACTAACCACATGAACACTGGGGCGACCAGTATGCGCACGACAGTGATGAGGTTTGCGATATTCACGTTACTGACCTGGCTCACACCCGCGGCGATGAAACGACCGCGCAGGCCGCTAGAGGGTTGGGGGGATGATGCCGGACGTGCCACGACCTAGTCCCTTCCGGTGAGCCTCCAGGCATCATCATCAGAGTTGCCTTCGACTTCAGGATACCCCTGTGTCATCTCATCAATGGGGTCGTCTGCGTAATGCACAGAGTGGTCACCAGCTGACTTAGGTGCTGGCACATCCACCGGCAGTATTTCCTGAGTCAGGTGATCGTCCATCGCCACTGGCACCACTGGCGATGGCGCTTCCCCGCGCAGTTGGGCCAACACCGCCGCTAGTCCATCCGCAGTAACGAGGACCTCGCGGGCTTTGGAGCCCTCGGAGGGCCCGACAATATGACGGGATTCCAGCAGATCCATCAATCGGCCGGCCTTAGCAAAGCCCACCCGCAGTTTGCGTTGCAACATCGAGGTCGAGCCAAACTGGGTTCCCACGACCAGTTCAGCCGCCTGGAGCAGAACCTCTAAGTCATCGCCGATGTCGGCATCAATAACGGCGGCGCTGCCAGCGCCGGCTGCGACCTCAGCGCGATATTCAGGATCGGCCTGGCGTTTCACGTGGGCGACAACTTTGGCGATTTCTGCCTCCGAGACCCAGGCCCCCTGGACACGGTTCGCTTTAGCTGCCCCCTGGGGCAAGAAGAGCGCATCACCCTGGCCAATCAGTTTGTCAGCCCCTGGCTGGTCAAGAATCACCCTCGAGTCCGTCATGCTCGAGACCGCAAAAGCTAGCCGCGAGGGGATGTTCGCTTTAATCAGACCGGTCACCACGTCAACGCTGGGTCGCTGGGTCGCAACAACCAAGTGAATGCCGGAGGCTCGTGCCAACTGGGTGATGCGAACAATCGAATCTTCCACATCTCGCGGCGCGACCATCATCAAATCAGCAAGCTCATCCACCACAACCAGCAAGTAGGGGTAGGGCCGCAGGACGCGCTCACTACCGACTGGCAGGACAATCTTGTTGGCCACTACCGCCCGGTTGAAATCATCGACGTGCTTGAAGCCAAAGCTCTCGAGGTCGTCATAGCGCATGTCCATTTCTTTGACGACCCACTGCAGAGCATCAGCCGCCCGCTTGGGGTTTGTAATAATCGGCGTGATTAGGTGCGGAACACCCTGATAGGCGGCGAGCTCCACGCGCTTGGGGTCGACGAGAACCATACGAACCTCGGCGGGCGTAGCCCGCATGAGGATGGAGGTAATCATCGAGTTGATGAAACTCGACTTACCACTGCCTGTGGCACCGGCCACCAGGAGGTGTGGCATTTTGGCAAGGTTTGCTGCCACAAATCCACCCTCGACGTCTTTGCCCACACCAATGACCATGGGATGGACTTCGGAGGTGGCAGAGGGCGAGCGCAAAACATCGCCGAGGGAGACAATCTCGCGATCGGAGTTGGGAATCTCGATGCCAATCGCTGATTTACCGGGGATCGGCGACAAAATGTTGACCTCGTTCGAGGCCACGGCGTAGGCGATGTTCTTCGCCAACACCGTCACTTTCTCGACTTTGGTTCCCGTTCCCAGCTCCACTTCGTAGCGGGTCACCGAGGGGCCCCTGGTGAAGCCCACAACCTTCGCGTTGATTTCGAACTGGTTAAAGACGCTGGTAATCGCAGCGACAACCTGATCGTTCGCAGCACTACGACCCTTCGGCGGTGTTCCAGGAACAAGAATCCCAGGGTCTGGCAGGGCGTATGGCCTGGTGGATTGAATCCGAACTGGCGGGGCCGTCTCTGCAGTGTGCGGGTCACTCGCAGCCGTGGCATCGGGATTCTGAGCCGCTGCCAGGGCTGCCTCAGCCTTGATGAGTTGAGCGATCAAGTCCTCTGTGGTTGCAATGCGCCCAGTGTCAGCAGCTGGCTGGCTGACAATGGGCGACTCGAACGCGTCTTTTTTGTCTTTCTTTCCGCGGCGCCACCAGGGCATGGAGTTCGGATCCTCAAGATCAAGGCCCAAATCCGTGAGCGTCCCAAACTCGGCGGTGTCTTCAGCCTCCGCCTTCTTATTCCTTGCGACCTCGTCGAGATCCACGCCGAAGAGGTAGGCGTAGCCTTCCTTCGCCCTGGACACAATCCGCGTGGGCGGGGTTTTAGTCATGATCAGCAGAGATACCAGGAAGAAGATGACCATCACCGGCCAGGCGAGGAACACGGTGGCGCTACCCAAAAAGACAAAAGGCTCGGCGACAACCCAGCCCAGCAGGCCACCGGCCGACGCCAGTTCGGCGAAGGTGGCGTCCCCGGGCGCAGGACGCCCCCCGGCCAGATGGGTCATCCCACTCACCGAGGTCAGTAGCAGGCCAAGGCCAATACCGATCCGACCGTTGTCATAGACACCAGAGGGGTGTCGGAACAACCATCCAGCGAAGATAAAGAGGATGACCGGCAGTGCGAACGCGAGCCGGCCAAAGAATCCACCAACGGTGTAGTTATCGAGCATTTGAGCCCAGGTTTGGTCGTAGTTGAACCACTCCACCACAACCCCAGCACTGGCGAACAACAGCAGCGCGAAGGGCACACCATCTCTGCGCAGCTCTTTGGGGAGTTCCTCAGAACTCAGAAAACGAAAGCTGGCTCCAACCCACGAGGCCACAGTCAGCCAGGCCTTCGCACCAGCAGAAGGGCCACCGGATGGCTTGGGTTGGACGGGCTGATTACGAGGTGTTCTCGCGGGCGATGCCGCCACCGGTCGCTTCGCGGGAGTTCCCGCGCGCGCTCGAGGAGACGGACTTTTCTGGGCCATGGTCCTCACGCTACAAGCCCAGAGCCCAAGAAATAGGCAACGAAACACAGTGCTCAACTGTCCACAGCGTCCCAAACCAGAAACTTATCCACCAATATCCCTAGACAGTGGTGGTATCACTTTGATACCGTTACGCTATGGCTATGACATTGAGAATTTCAGACGACCTCGACCAGAAGCTCACCCTCCACGCGGAGCGGGTCGGTGTTTCTAAGCAAAAATTCGTTATTCGCGCAATCGAGGCCCAACTTGAGCGCGAAAACCAAGCCGCGGTTGCCGCTGCCGTATTCGACAAGGTGCTCGCGCGCGACAAGGAGCTCTTGGACAAGCTCTCGAGCTCGTGACGGTCTATCTCGACCCGGAGGTGTTCCTCAGCCAGCTCACGCGAGTGGGTTTCCTAGTGAGGGATCCAGGCTTGTTTCTCTCGGCTCTAGCTCGTCCCCAGACATCACTTTTTGGGGCGGATGCTTACCCAACTCTCCCCCTCAAAACGGCAGCGCTGATGGATTCACTAGTCAACAACCACCCCATGATGGATGGAAACAAAAGGTCGTCGTGGTTTGCGGCCAATCTTTTCCTCGAGCTGAACGGTTTCGAGCTTGAGGCCGAAAGAGACGACGCGTTCGCGTTCATTCTGAGGATCGCAACCAACGAGGCAACGCTGGAAGAAACTGCGCAGTGGATTGATCGCCATCTCCGACCACTACGACCGCACTAGCTTTGGCTCGCTCGCGGCACTAACGAAAAGCCAATATCTGCGCTAGGGTGGTCATATCGGTGGGCAGTTAAATGCTCCCCCTGCGTCGTAGAACGCTCCCTCACCACCTGGTGGTTGATACTTTTCTTGCGGCGAACGAATGCATCACTCGATGTCTTCGCCCCTAGCTAGGCCTTGCCTAGCTGACACACGTGATGGTTTCCATCACTAGAAAGCTTTACAACAATGTCTGTTTCATCATTTTCATCTCTTGGCGTTCCCGCCACCATCTGCGCCGCCCTTACCCGGATGGGTATTGACGAGCCCTTCCCGATCCAGGTCGACACTCTGCCCGACACCCTTGCCGGCAAGGACGTCTTGGGCCGTGGGAAGACGGGCTCTGGCAAGACCCTCGCATTTAGTATCCCGATGGTCGCAAGGCTTGCTGGAGAACTTTCCGGTGGTCGTCGAAGCCCAGGTCGTCCCCTCGGGCTTGTGCTCGCACCCACCCGTGAATTAGCGACCCAAATCACCAATGTGATGCGCCCGCTTGCTGAGGCCATGAACCTCCGCGTCACCACCGTCTTCGGCGGGGTATCCCAAACCCGTCAGGTTCAGGCCCTCCGAGATGGCGTAGAAATCGTGGTGGCAACCCCCGGTCGTGTCGAAGACCTCATGGGTCAGGGATTCCTGCGCCTCGATGCCATCGAGATCACCGTGCTTGATGAGGCCGACCACATGGCAGACCTTGGCTTCTTGCCAGTCGTCACGCGCATCCTCGCCGCTACGCCAAGTGGTGGGCAGCGCTTGCTATTCTCCGCCACCCTCGATAACGGGGTGAACAAGCTCGTAGATCGCTTCCTCAACAACGAAGTGATGCACGCCGTTGATGAGGCCAACTCCCCCGTCGCTCAGATGACCCACCACGTCTTTGAAGCAAGCGACGTGGATGCCAAAAAGAAGCTGGTCTATGCGCTGGCTTCTGGCACCGGGCGACGCATCCTCTTTATGCGTACCAAGCACCACGCGAAGAAACTGGCCAAAGCGCTCACCGATGCAGGAATCCCCGCTGTTGACCTCCACGGAAACCTGTCCCAACCAGCCAGAGACCGCAACCTCGCCGCATTTAGCGAGGGTGCGGTAAAGGTATTGGTGGCCACCGATGTCGCTGCCCGTGGCGTCCACGTCGACAACGTCGACCTGGTCATCCACGTCGATCCTCCGATGGAACACAAGGCATACCTGCACCGCTCTGGCCGCACGGCCCGTGCTGGTGCACAGGGTGATGTCATCACCCTGTGCCTGCCCACCCAGCGCAAGGACTTGGCAGATCTTCTGAGGAAGGCAGACATCGCGGTCACTCCGCAGAGCGTGAGTGCGACATCCCCCCAGGTTCTCGCCCTCATCGGCGAGGTTGCCCCTTATGTGAAGCCTGTCCCCCAGGAACACAAGCAGTATGGCGGTGGCAGTTCCACTGGTCGCAATGCTCAGCGCAAGCGCGCGGTTCGCAGTGGTGATAGCCCCACCGGAGGAAACCGCGGAGCCAAGCCTGGAAGAAACCCGCGCCCCGGGCAACCAGGCCGCGATCAGGGATCCAGGCCAGTAAGCGCTGCGCGTCGGCCTCAGCAGCGCTCACGCTAGCCACACCGGCTACTGTCGGTGCCCTCGGCAGGAATCGAACCTGCGGCCAAAAGATTAGAAGTCTTCTGCTCTATCCGCTGAGCTACGAGGGCTTTCCATCACAGTTTACAACTGCGGGTACCTGATCCTTCAGCGATGAGGCCGAATTGGCGGGCGGGATGGCACATCGTTCCTACACTGGTTCACATGAAGAGTGACCTTCGCTGGCTGCCCGGGTTCCTGGCTCTTGGACTGGTGTGGGGATCATCGTTTCTCTTCATCGACCTCGCGTTGCTGAGCTTCAGCCCTGCTGGGGTGGTCTTTATGCGGGGGCTTTTAGGCGCAGCGAGTCTTGCGTTGATCCTGCTAGTCCGACGCGACCGGCTTCCTTCCTGGGGTTTTCACTGGGTCCACATCGGCGTGGTCGCCCTCTTGCTGAACGCAATCCCAGGTTTTCTCTTCGCCGTCGGTCAGCAATGGGTGCCAAGTTCCCTTGCCGGAATCGTGAACGCCACCACACCGCTCATGACCGTTGTGGTGGTTGCACTCGCGTTTCGAGAGCAAAAGCCCACAGCGAACCAACTCCTTGGACTAGTCATCGGGGTTGCAGGAATCGTTCTGGTTACGAACGTCATCGAACGATTTGACGGGGTGACACTGCTCGGGGTGGGAGTACTCCTGCTAGCAACCCTCTCCTATGGGATTGCTATGCCCTACGCGAAGCGCCATGTCACTAATTTTCCCCACAGCCCCTACGCTCTGGCCGCAGCTCAGGTTGGGCTTTCCGCCCTGATCACTCTCCCGGGCGCGCTCGTGTCAGGAATACTCGTCCAGCCACTCAGCGCTTCAGCGCTGTGGGGCATTCTCGGTTTGGGGGTACTGGGCACGGGCATTGCTTATGTCTGGAACTACATAAATATCGAACTCGCGGGAAGCGTCATTGCCTCAAGCGTGACCTACATCACGCCCGTGGTGGCGGTAATACTCGGGGTGCTGTTTCTCCGCGAAACACTCTCTTTCTCACAGTTACTGGGCGGTCTATTGGTAGTTGTCTCAGCGCTCCTTGTCCAGGAACGGTGGATGCCAATCCGCGCCAAATAGCCGTCCCGCTCACGCGAGTCGGCACGTGTCGCCGTTTGGCCGTCTGCGTGTCAGTCGGACGGGGTTCTGCGTCGCCCCAGCCCCGCGGAGCCGGCCACCGCAGCAGCGCCCAAGGTAAGAACCCCCAAAGCAATGTACAAGCCCAAGCAATAGTCAAAGTCTGTCGCTGCGACCTCCCGAGGCATAACTGCTGCAGCGCTACCGGAGGATTCGGAACCTCCTCCACCGGAGCTCGGAGCAACGTCCCACTGGGCGTAGAGCCTCAAGTCAGCGGCAAAGTTGCGCTGGCTCCCGCGCCGTCCGACTCTCAAGCCGGGATTGAGTGTTTTTCAAAACGTTAATAATTCGTCACGTGCTGACGTCGAATCGTTTTGCGTGGTTTACCGAACGCGCACCGAGTGGTAACCGTCGGTTCTTAGATTCGCGTGTGTGTGGATGCCACACTCCCTTCCATTAAAGAGAAAGAGCACGTCAATTATGTTCAGCTCAAAGAAATTTGGAGCGTTAGCTGCTGGGTCAGCTCTCGCACTCGTCCTCGCCGGCTGTTCAGCCGCCGAGGAGGCAGAAGCTCCTGCCCCCACCGAAACTACCGACGAGCGGGCCGACTGGCCAGAAACCCTCGTATTCGGAGCAGTTCCATCCGAAGAGTCCAGTTCCTTGGTCGAAAGCTACGAGAAGATTATCGAAGTTCTCGAGAAGGAGCTTGGAATCGAAGTTGAATTCGTCCAGGCCACCGACTACGCGGGCATCATCGAAGGACAGGTGTCTGGGCGCGTTCACCTCGCGCAGTACGGACCCTTCTCCTATGTTTTGGCCGGAGTCCGCGGCGCAGAGCTCGAGGTTGCCGGCGTCATGACTGACGGACCCGACATCGAGCCCGGCTACCAGTCCTACGGAATCGCGTTGGCAAGCAACGATGAGATCAACGGTATCGAGGATTTTGCCGGCAAGACCGTGTGCTTCGTTGACCCCGCCTCCACCTCTGGCTTCCTTTACCCGTCGGAGGGGCTCCTCTCCGCAGGAATTGATCCCGAGGCCGACGTGACTCCTGTGTTCGCGGGCGGCCACGATGCTTCAGTCCTTTCTGTAAAGAACGGCGACTGCGAAGCAGGTTTTGCCTTTGACGCCATGGTCGACAAAAACCTGATCGAGTCTGGAGACATTGAAGCCGGCGAGATCAAGACCGTGTGGAAGTCCGAAGTCATCGCTGGCTCGCCGCTGGCGATGCAGGCTAACCTCCCTGATTCCCTCAAGGCAGAAATCCGCAGGATCATCGTGGAAGAAGCAAATGTTGACGCCCTCGTAGCGTCCGGCATCTGCTCCTCGGTCGAGGAGTGTGGCCTGACCGATGAGAAAGTCTGGGGCTACGTCGAGCGCGACGACTCCTTCTATGACGGTGTCCGCAAAGTCTGTGAAGTCACAGGCTCATCCAAGTGCGAATAGTCCTCTAGCCGCACTGAAGCCGGGGTCGGCTGCCTCTCTCGACCCCGGCTTCACCACATCCACCGAAGGAAGGCGAAGCAGTGTCAGAGAACGTTATTGACGTCATCAACCTCAGCAAGACCTTCGAGACCGGCACTCGCGCGCTTCGGGACGTAAGCCTCCAAGTCCCGAAAGGCCAAATGGTAGCGATGATCGGCCTTTCGGGTAGTGGCAAATCAACCCTAATGAGGCATCTCAATGGCCTGACCTCTCCTACTGCAGGAGATGTGTGGGTCTTGGACACCCACATCAACACTGCCTCGAGGAAACAACTTCGTGAGGTTCGTCGCCACATCGGCTTCATATTTCAACAATTCGGTTTAGTTGGCCGGATTACGGCGATGGAAAATGTTCTCTCAGGCTCCCTGGGTTCGTTGTTTGGTCCACGGTTTGGCGTAGGCAGCTACCCGCTTCGCTATCGCAAGAATGCCTTGGAACACTTGGACCGTGTCGGGATGGCGGACTACGCATTTCAGCGAGCTGACACACTCTCGGGCGGGCAAATGCAGCGGGTCGCGATTGCCCGATCCCTCATGCAGCAGCCTTCGGTCATGCTCGCCGATGAACCCGTCGCATCCTTGGACCCCGAGTCAAGCGCGCAGGTGATGGAGATACTTCTCCGGGTAGCGAAGGAGGAAAACCTCACAGTCCTTGTAACACTTCACCAGGTGGAGCTTGCTCTCGGTTGGGCGGAGCGGATTGTTGGGTTGCGTGACGGTGAAGTCGTCCTCGATGACGCGCCGAAGAAGATTGGCAAGAAGAAAGTCATGGAGGTGTACCAGAGGGTTGCGCCAGACGATGTCGACGTCGAGGAAATCGCTCAAGAGAGCATACGGGCTCTGGAGGCGATGAAGGATGCCCACTAAAGTCCGACCGCTTCCCGGTGGAACCGCACGCCTGACACCATCGCTCACCAAAACCTCTTTGGTAACTCGTTCCACCGTGAGCACCTTCGCCTTAGTCGCTATTTGGGCGTGGATCTTTGTCGAGATGGACCTATTGTCCATTTTTGATGGCCTCAGCGATATTGCCAACCTTGTCGACTACATGCTCCCCGTGAACTTTGACGTTCTCGACCGTGCCATAGCGTTGACTCTCGAAACATTCTGGATGGCGGTTCTCGGGACCTTCCTCGCAATACTCCTCTCGGTTCCGCTCGCCTTCCTGGCAGCGAGAAACACCACCCCCCACCCCATCGTCTACACCATCGCGCGGGGAATCATCGTCTTCAACCGAGCGGTCCCCGACCTCGTTTTCGCGCTGATTCTCGTGCGAGCGTTGAGCATCGGGCCTCTACCCGGAATTCTTGCTTTGGCGTTCCATTCCATTGGAATGATTGGAAAGCTTCTTGCTGACGCAATCGAACAGACCGACAAGCAACCCCGAGAAGCGGTCTCCTCCGTTGGCGCGGGAAGCCTCCAAACCATCGTGACAACGATTGT
>JNSL01000120.1_pt1 | contig 14253 bp, 8 predicted proteins | sample 210691 | NCBI WGS metagenome assembly JNSL01 (sample SAMN02808685, study PRJNA238866) | freshwater metagenome | biome: fresh water; feature: freshwater reservoir; material: water; isolation source: water column of the freshwater reservoir Embalse de Amadorio in Spain | place: Spain: Valencia ...
ATGAAAACATTGGCTCGTTACGGACTGCGCAATAACGCACGCCAGAAGTTCGAAACGCTTTCGGGGGGACAAAAGGCCCGACTCGAAATCTTGCGCCTTGAAATTGAAGGTCACAACGTGTTGTTGCTAGACGAACCTACCGACAACTTAGACATTGAGTCCTCTGAAGCCTTGGAAAAAGCCCTTGATGGATTTGAAGGAACCGTGGTTGCAGTAAGCCACGACCGAACATTCCTTGCCCAGTTCGATCGTTACATCATGATCACCGACGATGGCGAAGTGTATGCACTTCCCGACTTTGACATTGCTATGGCTGGGCTCAGCGAACCCGACAAACTTGCCAGCTTGCGCTTAGCTAAACCGCTTACTCGCGACTAAAGCACACCTTCTGGCACGAAACCGTCGCCAAATGCTTCTCGCATTTCGGCAACCAGAGCATCATTCGTCCACAGGTCAATAGCGGTCATCGCCATAATTTTTGCGCCATCGAGAATTGCGCATGTTGCATCATCGTTTGTTGCGTAGTCAGCAAATTCTGGCGTGTGCAGTGACACGCCGTGTGGGGCAACTGCGATCATCGGGTGAATCGATGGCGTGAGGTAACTGATGTTGCCCATATCCGTTGAACCGCCACCAGTCCCCGCCATGTACTCGGTAGTCAACATGCGACCAAACTTTGCTGAGTTCTCAACGTATGCAGCAAGCAATGGAATGTTGTCAACAATGTCGGCAAATGGGTTTGGTTGCCATTCCAATTCCACGTGGCAACCAGCAGCATGTGCTCCACCGTGCAAACAGCCTGAAACGCGTTCCTTTAACGGTTGCAAGGTCTCAATGGTGTTTGACCGAACGTACCAATCCATCTCTGCTTCACGCGGAACAATGTTTGGCTTCTCGCCACCCTTCAGAAAAATTCCGTGAATGCGCTCGGTAGGCATGATGTGCTGACGTAAGGCCGCAATATTCATGTATCCAAGCACCGCTGCGTCAAGCGCATTCCTACCCAAGTGAGGAGATACGGCCGCATGTGCAGCTTCACCGGTGTACTTCACCAAGCAATGTTGAATAGCAATGGCATTCATTCGAGCAAGTTCTCTGTCGGCGGGGTGAATCATCATGGCCGCATCAACACCAACGAAAGCACCCTTACGAGCCATTTCAATCTTTCCGCCGCCGCCTTCTTCGGCTGGCGTACCCATCAGGCGCAAACGCCCACCAGCTTCTTCAGCCAAACCAGCAAGCGCAAGACCTGCGCCAAGACCTGCTGCAGCAATGATGTTGTGTCCGCACGCATGGCCAATTCCTGGCAGTGCGTCGTATTCGCACAACACGGCAACAGTGGTTCCCTTTGAGCCAACTGCAACATCAAATGCTGTGTCAATGTCGTATGCCTTACGCGTGACGTCCAACTTGTTGTCGCCAATGGCGTCGGTCAAACGCTTGTGTGCGAAATGCTCTTCGTAGTTTTCCTCTGGATGAGCGTGAATGTCGTGACTAATTCCGACAAGATCATTTTTGAGTTTGTCAATTGACTCACATGCTCGCTGTTTCAAAGACTCACGAAGTTGGGTTGTAGACATGGCTAAATGGTAGCCAATCCACCTAATTCACGGTCAAGGTGCCCATCATGTCTGGGTGAATATGGCAGTGGAACTCATAGGTACCCGTTGCCAGACGAGGCAAATCAACGGTTTGACCTGCAGCTACATCAACACTGAAGGAATCATCAAGGGGCATCAAATTGTGTGGCGCATCGTCATTGTTTTTCAGTTGAACAAGATCTCCCTGCATCACGTCTTCTGGAACAGTGAAAATAAAATTAGTGATTGAAATTTCAACCGTTTTTCCCGTAGGAGCGACTTCCACGGTTGGCGAAGATCCGCACCCAGTTACAACAGGAATGACGAGTAAGGCATGAAGAAACGTGCGCATGGAGTGACCGTACATCGCCTGCCGTAGAATTTCATCTCGTGATCGTGATTGATGCCCAAAAGCTTTCGGCATCCCGACCTAACCGTCCGTTATTCACCGACATTTCTCTCACGCTTTCAGAAGGCGACCGCGTTGGCATTGTGGGCCTCAACGGCTGTGGCAAAAGCACGCTGCTTCGTATTCTGAGCGGTGAGTACTCCCCAGATAATGGTGTGGTGCACCGTGGGCGCGGCGCGCGAATCGGCATTCTTGCTCAGCAACCCGTGCTTCCCGCTGGAACCGTGCGTGATGCAGTTGGCGAAGACTGGCGTGGTGAAGCCATGCTCGACAAGTTGGGAATGTCTGGATTGCTTGATGCGCAGACAGACGAACTTTCTGGCGGTCAACAAAAACGTGTTGCTCTTGCCCAGTTGCTCGTGAATGAATGGGATGCGCTCATTTTGGATGAGCCAACCAACCACCTCGACCTTGATGCCATCTCCTATTTGGAGGAATGGTTGGCGCAATACCGTGGCGGTTTGTTGCTTGTTACACACGACCGTCACGTGCTCGACCGCGTCACTAACAAAGTGTTGGAAATTGATCGCGGTTCTGCATATATGCATGTACCAACCAGCAGAACTGCTGGTTCCGGTTACGCCGCATACCTTGCAGGCCGCATTGAACGCGAAGAACGCGCAGCAACTGCAGAGCAAGTGCGCAAAAACCTCGCTCGCACCGAGCTTGCATGGTTGCGCCGTGGAGCACCCGCACGCACAACAAAACCAAAAGCGCGGATGGACGCAGCAAAAGAGTTGGTCTCGCGCAAAGCAGAAGCTCCTGCACGCCAGGGTGAGCTTGGCTTGTCGCTTGGCAGTCAACGCCTTGGTTCAAAAGGAATTGAATTGCAAGGCATTGCATTTTCGTGGCCGGCATCTGAAAAATCAGCAGAGCACGAAGTGCTCCACGCATTTGATTACACGCTTGAACCTGGCGATCGCTTGGGCATTGTTGGACCGAACGGCGCAGGAAAAAGCACACTGCTCGATCTCATTGCTGGCCGCCTAAAGCCAACTGGTGGCCATGTTGAAGTAGGAAGCACCGTAAAGATTGGCTACTACGACCAACTTGGTCGCGAACTGAATTTGTCGCAGACCGTGCGCGAAGCCGTGATGGGCGACAAAGGAAACCCGTCAGTCGAAGACATCAACCTGATGAAGCGTTTCTGGTTCGATGGCGATTCACAGTTCGCACCGTTGTCAACACTTTCTGGCGGCGAGCGCCGTCGCTTGCAATTGCTGCTCACACTTATCGAACAACCAAACGTGTTGATGTTGGACGAACCAACGAACGATCTCGACCTCGACACCTTGCGCGCACTTGAGGAATACCTTGACGACTGGCCAGGAATTGTGGTGGTGGTCAGTCACGACCGTGTATTCCTTGACCGCACAGTCATTGATGTCTTGGCACTGGATGGCGAAGGCGGAACGCGACAAGTAGTTGGCGGCATTGCTGGCTGGTTACAACAACGAGGCAAGCAAACCACCAACCAAAATGCGCCAAAATTGAAGTCTGCTCCTGCGATCGATTCGGTGCAACCGACAAAGGTGAAGCCGGCAAAAAGCCCAAGCACATTGCGCCGCTTGTTGGGGCAAACCGAGAAGACACTTGCCCAAGCAACCGAAAAGTTGCAGAAACTCGAACGTGAATTATCTGCGGTTGGCAACGACCATGTAGAACTGGCACGAGTGAGCGCAGAACTTGCACTTGCCCAACAATCTGTTGATGCAGCCGAAGAACACTGGCTGACTATTGCTGCAGAGGCAGAATCCCAAGGAATAACTTCTTCTCAGTAATGACAGCGATTCAGTTTCAACTCCGTCAGGCAACTCCTTCAGATCTTCCTGAGATTGCCGCATTGCTTTCTGAAGGTTTGTCCTCTGACGGCCTCGTTTTTGTCCAGACTGCCGAAGAACTCGCAGAAGAGTTCGATGGAACATACTGCGATCTTGATCAAGATGTCATTGTTGCCATTTATGAATCAATCATCATTGGTGTGGGTTACACCATTTTCTTGCCTTCAGAAATCAAAGAAGAACGCTGCTACATCTTTGGCACAACCAAACCTGAGTATCGGAACAATGGTGTTGGAACTGCGGTTATGAAATGGGCAACTGAGCACGGCGAATCATTGCTGCGCTCCACCAAACGAACTCTTCCAAAGTATTTGCGGTCAGATATGAGTGCAACAAACTCAACCGCAGGATCGCTATTCCAGAGTTTCAATATGAGTCCAGTGCGCTGGAACGACGACTTGATTATTGATCTTTCCAATTCTCCTGAAGTGTTTACTGCTTTGGGTTATTCAATTGTGGCTTGGGATTCTTCACGCGATAAAGAAGCGCGCATCGTGAAAAATCTTGCATTCATGGATCACTGGGGCTCCACACCAACAAGCGAAGAGGGCTGGGAACAACTCGTTCATGGCTCTACCGCAAAGCTTGATCAGTCGTTCTTTGCGCTCGATTCCGACAACAACATTGTTGGACTGTTGCTGTCACATCGGTATGAATCCGACGATGAAACATTAGGAAAGCGCATCGGTTGGATTGACAAATTGGCGACACTTTCTGAACACCGCAAGAAATCGGTGGGAAAGTCGCTGATTACCCACGCACTCGCGGCTTACAAACGCGACGGCCTAACTCACGCAGCCCTCGACGTAGATACAGAAAATCCCACTGGTGCATACGGTTTGTACACATCAGTGGGATTTTCAACTTTTCGAGGAAAAGTTACATACGAACGTATTGTTCAGTAATTACTTAGTTTTTGGGGCACACATCAAACCAGTGGCCTTCTTGTCTAGCTTGCGGTAGTTGAGGTTGTAGACCTCATTCTTTACTGCAGCCTTTGAAGTTCCACGGGAGTACCAATCCACTGCAACGCCGTTTGGGTAGTCCTTACGGAGTGCCGCACATGTTGAATAGGTTTTTGGTGGAATCTCTTTTGCTGATGCTGAAGTAATTGGTGCAACTGACAGCACCAAACCGGATAGGAACAGGGAGGTAATGATTTTTCTCATGTAATTAACTTAGTGATCAATTAACCATCAGAGCGAGTTGAAGAGGTCGCTATGACCGATGACACTACTATTCACAAGCGCACGTTGTAAGTTGACAACTAATTATTGCGTGCTGATACTCGCTTTGAATTCACCTTCGCGCATTTTCTGTTTCGTTGCTGCACTTGGTTCATTAAGACGCTCAATGGTGACGCCAATGACGTCGGCAGTGCATGTGAACAAGTGCGGATAATTGCCTACAGGCGATCCGGTATCCACACCAATGTCAAACGTTTCTCCGCTCATCGAATACACGAGTGGCACAGTCTTATCAATGCGTACGCTTCCCGCTTCACGATTGTCGACAAACAACGTTGCAACTCCACCTGCTCCAAAGCCGCCGTCATAAGCGAAGTCAACGACTATCTCGTGACTTCCCGGCTTTAGTACTTGAGTGTCCCCCACTACTGAATGCACATGACCAAACCAGTTGTAGTGATACGTAGGTATTCCCGACTCATTTATATACAGCGACCATCCCGCCATGTTTCCACCCTGACAGGCAATCACTCCATGCGCGCCGCCTTCTGGAACAACAACTTCTGCGGTCATCTTCCATGAGCAGTTCTTCACATTCAGCACTGAACTCTCGGGCATGCGCACATGGGCTCGCGTGTATGTCACTTTGTTTATTCCGTCCAATGAATGCGGCACGGCAAAATCGCCATTACGTGGAGAGCCCGCATCACGCAATGGATAAATGTCGTACTGGATTGCGTTTTGATGAAATAGCTCCTGCAATTCTGCAAGTTTTTCTGGAAATTGTTCAGCAAGATTCACGGCCTGCGAGAAGTCTTCGCTGATGTTGTACAGCTCCCACACTTCTTGCGGCCCATCAAAATCCAACCCCTGCAGGCGAATCCATGGCAGACGACCATGGAAACACGAGGCCATCCATCCCTCGTGATAAATGGCGCGATTGCCCAGAATCTCAAAGTACTGAGTGGTGTGCGTGCTTGGCGCACTTGCGTTGTCGAACGAATACGCCATTGACGTTCCATGAATTGGCATCTGTTCAATACCGTTTACATGCGTCGGGGCTTCAATTCCTACGAGTTCATAAATCGTTGGCACAAGGTCGATCACGTGATGGAACTGTTCACGCAAACCACCAGCATCACGAATCTTCTTTGGCCAACTGAGCGCCATCGCATTACGAGTTCCGCCAAAGTGTGAAGCAACTTGCTTCATCCATTGAAATGGCGAATCAAGCGCCCAGGCCCAGCCAACGTTGAAATGGTTTTCACACTTTGCAGTACCAAAGTCATCAATGTGTTCCAGCAGCCACTCAGGGTCTTCCGGTACTCCGTTTTGAAACGACGGTGCGCTCCATGCTCCGTGAATCGTTCCCTCAGCAGAAGCGCCGTTGTCACCCGTGATGTACACCACCAACGTGTTTTCAATGATGTTCAGGCGTTCTAGTGCATCAATTACTCGCCCAACCTGTGCATCAGTGTGCGCAAGAAACCCTGCGAAGGTTTCCATGAGTCGCGATGCAACTGGTCGATAACGCTCTGGGTAATCGCTCCATGCGGGAACTTGTTCCGGTCGTTTTGTTAGCGCGGTATTTGGAGGAATGACTCCGAGTTTCAGTTGACGCTCATAAATCTCTTCACGTAATACGTCCCAGCCGCCATCGAATTGACCCTTGAACTTGTCAATCCATTCGCGAGCAACATGATGCGGTGCATGCAATGCAGGAGTAGAGAAATACGTAAAGAACGGTTGATTCGCCAAATCTTCGGTCAGGTGATAACCAGGGTTGCCAACATGTGGAGAAATTGGCGTGGTTTGGTCGTACACGGGTGGTTCCCATTGCGAAGACTCCGCACCAATAATTCCGTAGAACTTGTCGAAGCCAAGACCTGTTGGCCAGCGATCGAATGGACCAGCAGGGCTTTGTTCCCACGAAGGAGCAAGGTGCCATTTACCAAACACCGACGTTGCGTAACCCGACATGCGTAACACCTGCGCCATAGTTGCTGCTTCTGGTGGAATCGCACTGTCGTAACCAGGAAACGAATTAGCAATTTCCGTAATGCCACCCATGTGTACGGCGTGGTGATTGCGACCAGTGAGCATGGCTGCTCGCGTTGGTGAGCACAACGCCGTGGTGTGGAATTGGTTGTAACGCAAGCCAATGTTGGCAATCCGATCGAGTGTTGGCGTTGGCACTGGGCCACCAAATGTTCCGAAAGATCCAAACCCAACATCGTCGAGCAAAATCAAAACAATATTCGGAGCGCCTTCAGGGGCATTTTGGCGTGCAAGTTTGCGGGGTGTTGATTGCGCGATGAGACGTTCTGCTTTACCCGCAAACTTCGGGGTTCCTAACGGCAACTTCTTCGCCATTAGGCAATAAGGCCCTTCACATCGAAGCACCGCAATGCGGCAACTGCGCCATCCGCATTACCTGCAATGGCTACTGATCCATCGGCGAGTGCAGCGCCCAATGTGGTTGCACCAGAAAGCACATTGGTCCAGGTGTCAAGAGAAGTCGTCAGTGTTGCATCTGCATTGTCGCCCGAATATGGAACAGCCACATAGTTACGAACATGCAGTCCCGTGGCGTTTCCATCGAGTTCAAACTTCAAGCGAATGTTGGTTTCGCCAACACGTTCAGGAACAAGCAGCACACGCAGAATGTGCACTGCTTTTTCATAACCGGCACTGAGCAATGTTGGCTTCCGCAAATGCACATTCTTAAGGCGCGCAACGTTTGCCGTTCCATCCAATACTCGCGCACGGGTGATGCACCAGTTACGAATGTTTGCTGCGCTCGTTCGTTGCGCCACCATCCGTAAAGCCTTGGCCAGCAGCGCACGATCTGCATCTTCCGCGCCATCGCTGCGCACTAACCACGATCCAAGTTCAAGCGCCCAACGCACGTCGTCGCCTGCAAGCGCGTCTGCAACCTGCTTACGGACAACTTCTCTACCTCCGAACCCGGAAATGAGTTTGGCAGTGCGCTCGCGCGGTGGCGTTGGAAACAAATTCGCTTCATCGCCATCGAAGAATCCGAACAAGCCCGTACGAATTTGGCGAACATGATGTTCCACCACTCCATACAGCTCGGACGTCAGGTAATCGCCATCAAAAGTTTCCGGCAGGTCAACCGATTCTGCAATTTCCGTGCTGGTCATGCCAGCATTCGTGGCGCGCACTGTTTGATCCCACATGAATTGGATGGAGTCGCGATACTTCGTTACTCGGGTTGCAATTTCTTGCGCACCAGAAATGTGTGGTCCGTGAGCACCAACAAGATGTTCTGCATTTAGCGACAACAGATGGTCAATACCCTTCAACAAAATTCGTGGGTCTCGATATTCTTCGCCACGAATCGCAAACACGTTAAACAACACTGGCCACACCAAGTTGTTCACGGCAACACCAAGCGATGGAATCCAGTAGGTCACCGAATCATCTGCGTCCGATGGTGCGTGCGTTACTTCGATGTCTAATCCAGCAACATTGATCTTTGCCGCTGCGCCAAACGTGTGCGTTGGCTCTATGAACCCTGGAGTAAATGGAGCGTGCTTCGGGTTGCGATAAAAGTGGCCCAGGCCAACATTGACACGACCGTCTTCACCATCTTCTGGAAGCTGCATCGCGAATTGCTCCACCAGACCTCGGCCATACGCCGGTGCAATCTCACTGGCAGTACGACGACGGTTTTCTGCGATCTTCTCGTGCCCCCAAATAGGTACCGATTTACCACCATTTTCGGCAACAACTGCCTTGGTTCCATCCACGTAATGAAAGTGGGTGTACATCACCGCAACAATTGGACGCGTCGATACCTTACGTAATTCGGCAATTGCCTCATTCATTTCTTCAATGGATTCACCCGTATCAATTGCAATAATTCCTTCGGGGGCATCAATAAACGACTGATTCGACAATCCGTTACCAACAAAGCACCACACGCCTGGGCGAACTTCACTAAACGAACGTGCCAATCGTCGCGACTGTTCAACATGAAGCTCATGGGCAATTTGCCCACCTGGAAGAGTTAGCGACTTCGACGCATTTGGTTCGAAACTTCGTGTCCGACGCGCCATGAGCAACTCGTATTCTGCGCTTACGCGCCTAGTTTGCGAAAGAAATCTGGTGGCGCAACAACATCGTCACGCGTGAGTTCATTGACATGTGACTTACCGAGCCCAAGCAATGCAGAATCAATTCCACCGCGAATTACATCGAGCACGTTCTCTACACCTGCTTGACCGTTGGCGGCGAGTCCCCACAAATATGCGCGACCGATCATGACGGCGCGAGCACCTAGTGCCATTGCCTTCACCACATCGCTTCCGCGACGCACACCGCCGTCGAGCAACACATCTATCTGTGAACCAACCGCATCGGCAATTGCAGGAAGTGCACGAATCGGTGCAGGAGTTCCATCCAAATTGTTTCCGCCGTGATTAGATACCGACAGCGCAGTCGCGCCTAAATCAACAACGCGCTTTGCATCGTCAATTCGACTGACACCCTTCACCATGAATGGCCCGCCCCACTGTTGGCGCAACCACGCAATGTCTTCCCATGTTGGAAGTGTTGTTTGCATCCATTCGTAGTACGCGCCAAAAAATGTTGGAGCATCTTCGCCAGGCTTTTGCATGTTCGGTGCGGTGAGGTCTGGAATGCGACCAGTTTTTGCAAACGACCACAACCACTCGGGCTTCACCAACACTTCAGGTGCAAGCTTGAGCATTGCTTTCAAGTTGATCTTTTCAGGAATCCATGGGCTTCCCCAGTCGCGACCATTCGAGAACGACCAGTCAAGAGTGACAATGAGTCCTGTTGCGCCAGCAGCACGCGCGCGTTCCATGCGTTGCACCAATGTGTCTTTGTCGCCACACCAATACATTTGAAACAACGTTTGTGTATTTACTGCTGCAACTTCTTCAACCGACTTACTAGCAAACGAACTGAGTCCCATAGGAATGCCACGGTTTTGAGCAGCGCGCGCAATAGCAACCTCACCCTGGGGGTGTACTGCTTGAACGCCGGTTGGCGAAATGATGACAGGCATTGCAAGTTGCTGACCCATCACACTCACTGCCATGTCGCGCTGACCTGAGAGACCCGCGATATGCGGAGCAAAGCCAAGTTGGTCGAAAGAATCCAGGTTGTCGCGCGAGGAAAGTCCCTTTTCAGAACCTGCCACGAGTGCGCCATACACCGACTTCGGCAAGCGTTTTTGCGCGCGGCGCTGAGCTTCGGCGACTGTTTCGAACCATGCATTTGCCATGCACGCATCCTATTTGACGATGCCGAGGCGAACCTCAGTGAAACCGCCTAACTAGGCGATAATCAAGTTTGGATTGACCATCTTTTCGCGTGGCAAGCGGATGTCAAGGTAAGAGCGAATATTTGCATCCATTGACTCAGAAATGTGGTCTGGGTAATGGTTGTCCAAAATTTCGCGAACCTTCTTGTGAGCAACATCGTAAATTGCTGGTTTGCCCACTTCTTTCCACTCTTTTGAACTGAGACGGTCTCCAATTGCTGGATAGAGGTATTCGCTCTGCATGATTCGCAAAGTTTGCTCGGCGCCCAAATAGTGACCAGGGCCGCCAATGCACTGTGCACGCATGGTTTCAATGGACAACGATTCATCGGTGACTTCGATTCCCTTGATGGTGCGCTGCACCGAACCAATGGTGTCGTTGTCAAGAATGATTCCCTCATACGAATAGCCCAACAAACTTCCGTGCATACCTGCAGCTTCGTAAATGAGGTTCATGCCAGCGTTACCCACAAGTGCGTGGTTAATGCCCTTTTCTGAGCCTGACTGCGCGTCTGGATACTTCGCATCGGAAATTCCCGACGAGGTTCCACCTGTGAGGTTGTAGAACTGAGCCATCTGCGCACTTGCTGCCGAGAGCAACACTTGCTCTGGGCTGCCACCCGACATTGCACCTGAACGCAAGTCGGAAACGAAGCACCACAATCCGAAGATTGCTGGAGCGCCTGGCTTGATTGCGTTGACGTATGCGAGGCCTGCGAGGCACTCAGCAACTTGCTGCACCAAAGCACCAGCAATTGCTGCAGGTGCTGTTGCACCAGCCTGACCAGCCGACAACAACAACACCGGCATGCCACCGTGCACTGCAACTTCGAGGCACTTACATGCATCGCTTGCAAACTTGAGTGGTGGAACAACGAAACAGTTGGACTGGCTCACGAATGGACGTGCACGCCACTTGTCTTCGCCGCCTGCAATTTCGTGCAACATCTTGAGCGATGCTTCTAGGTGATCTGGATGCACCCACGAAGTACCTACGTGCTTGGTGGTTCCGCTCACGCTGAGGTAACAGGTATTGATATCCATTGCTGATGCTTCTGGAATATCGCGTGGCACTACTGCTCGTTGGTAGAAGTGCAAGTGCTCCATCTTGTCCACGATGCGGGCGATGTCGTAAGCATCTTGTGACACCGACTCGCGGTACTCGCCTGTTTCGTAATCGGCAATGTACACAGCAGCGCCTGCTGTACCGAAATACGTGTTCGTGCCCCATGGCTCCATGTCGTATTGCGGGTCTTGGGCATACAGAGGGAAGTTACGTCCAGCAATTTCAAGCGTGTGCTCAATGAGTGAACGTGGGAACAACAAGCGACCGTTCTCGTCGAGCTTGCAACCCTTTGGCAACAGGTACTCAAGCGTTGATGGGATGGCATCGGCAATACCGATGTTTTCCAGAACGTTGATTGCTGCCTCGTGAATCTTCAGTACTTCGGCGTCGGTAAGTGGCTTGTAACGGCCTGCCGGCATACCCGGACGTACCGGCTTGATGTCTTCCGTAAGCGGTGCTGCGCGCAATGCGTTACGAGCGGCGCGACCTCCACGTCGAGCATTAGTTGATGCAGTCATGTTCTTTCTCCTTTATGCCTTTACGCGTTCACTCTTTGGATCATAGAACGGATCGAGTTGCGCCTCTGCCGCAAACCGCTCGCCCGCCACTTCAATTTCATACGTTCCATCCATGACAAAGGCCTTGTCGACCAAGCCATGATGATTTTCAACATAACCCATACCAATGGACTTGCCGATGGCGTGCCCGAACATTCCCGACGTGATGTGTCCGACGATTTCGCCGTTACGCCAAATTGGTTCGTTGTGGTACAGGTTCTTCATTGGGTCTTTCATTGCAAACTGCACCAGGCGCTTTTTCACTCCTGATTCCTTTTGCTTCAACAACGCTTCCTTGCCAATGAAACCGCCTGGCTTGTTCCACGCAACGGTGAACCCAAGTCCTGACTCAAGCGGAGTGTCGTCTGGCGACACGTCGTGGCTCCAGTGGCGATATCCCTTTTCCATGCGCAACGAGTTGAGCGCGTGGTAGCCGGCATGCTTCAAACCAAACTGCGGCCCTGCTGCAACGATCACGTCGAACACACCCGTTGCGAATTCGGTTGGAATGTACAACTCCCAACCAAGTTCTCCCACGAAGGTGACACGGCTTGCACGCACTCGCGCGTAACCGATGTCGATGATTTGCGAAGTTCCAAATGGGAACGCTTCGTTCGACATGTCAGTTGTCGTGAGTGACTGCAACAACGCGCGCGAGTTTGGACCCATGATGCTGAGTACTGCAGAACCCGACGTGACGTCAATGACTGCAGCACGCTCATCTTTACCAATTTGATCCTTCAAATAGGTGTAGTCGCGTGTTTGTGTTGCTGCAGCAGTGACAATCAAGTAACGGTCTTGAGATTCGCGAGTAACGGTGAGGTCGGCTTCAATACCGCCGCGCTCATTCAGCCACTGTGTGTACACCAACTTGCCAACAGGCACAGACATGTCGTTGGCCGACACGCGGTTGATGATCTTTTCGGCATCTGGACCTTTGAGAACAAACTTGCCGAACGACGACTGATCAAACATGGCTACGGCTTCGCGGGTTGCGCGGCACTCTTCCGCCGAATATTCAAACCAGTTTGGGCGACCGTAGGTGTATTCGTACTCTGCCTTTATGCCAGCAGGGGCAAACCAGTTGGTGCGCTCCCAGCCAGCAACTTCACCAAAACATGCGCCTTTTGCTGTTAAACGATCGTGGAATGGCGAACGACGCACACCACGTGCGGTTTCTGGTTGACGGAATGGCCAGTGCATTGCGTACAACAGACCAAGTGACTCAACCGTGCGGTCATGCAAGTAGTTCTTGTTGCTTTGGAACGGCATAACGCGACGAACATCGACGTCCCACAAGTCCATTGGCGGACGACCATCAACGATCCAGTCGGCAAGCACTTTGCCCGCGCCACCCGATGACTGAATGCCAATGGAGTTAAACCCTGCAGCAACAAACAGACCCTTTACTTCTGGTTGTTCACCAAGCAAGTAACGATCGTCTGGCGTAAATGATTCTGGTCCGTTGAAGAACAAACGAATTCCGGTTTGCTCCAACAAGTTCATTCGGTGAGTCGCGTTCTCAATGAGTGGTGCAATGTGTTCGAAGTCTTCAGGCAACGAAGTGAACGAGAACTCTTCCGAAATTCCCTTCATACCCCACGGCTTGGCAACAGGTTCGAACCAGCCCACCAACAACTTGCCTGCATCTTCTTTGAAGTAACCCGAACCATCTTGGTCACGAAGCACTGGCATGGTTGGAGAAATTCCCTCAACAGCTTCGGTCACGATGTAGAAGTGCTCGGCTGCATGCAATGGAACTGTTGCTCCAACTTGGCCGCCAAGTTCGCGCGCCCACATACCAGCAGCATTCACTACTGCTTCAGCGCGAATGATTTGTCCTTCAACTTCAACACCAACCGCGCGACCGTTTTCAACAACGATGCGATCTACTTTTACGTTTTCAACAATGCGCACTCCATGCGCACGTGCACCTTTTGCAAGAGCTTGCGTTACGTCGATTGGGTTCACCACGCCGTCACCAGGCAAGTGCACTGCACCAACCAAGTCGTCAACGCGAGCAAGTGGAACAAGTTCTTTCACGTCTGCAGGAGTGATGATGTTCACTGGCAAACCAAACACTCGCGCCATCGACGCGCCGCGCTTCAATTCTTCAAATCGTTCTTCGTTTGTTGCAATGGCAACCGAACCGCGTTGCTGGAAACCAGTTGCTTGACCCGTTTCTTCTTCCAGGGTTGCAAACAAGTTTGTGGTGTACTGCGCAAGACGCGTGAGGTTTTGTGTTGCGCGCAACTGTCCAACAAGACCTGCTGCGTGCCAGGTGGTTCCCGAAGTGAGC
>JNSL01000012.1_pt2 | contig 14250 bp, 11 predicted proteins | sample 210691 | NCBI WGS metagenome assembly JNSL01 (sample SAMN02808685, study PRJNA238866) | freshwater metagenome | biome: fresh water; feature: freshwater reservoir; material: water; isolation source: water column of the freshwater reservoir Embalse de Amadorio in Spain | place: Spain: Valencia ...
TCGATGGATTGAACTTGCTGCACTGTGTATCTTCGGGGTTCTTGCCGCATACGTTTACGGGGCGCTCTTGAACCTCTGGTTCTGGCCCTTTGCGGTGGGCGGGCAGACCAGCATCTCCTATGTCGCCGGTGGCGACGCAGCAACCAATTTCTCACGCTTCGTGGTCTACACGCTCGTCACCTCCACCCTCACGTGGGACACCGTGCGGGCGGTCACGACCGTAATCGGGATTGCCGTGCTCGGGCCCGCGATTATTGCGGGCTTGCGGCGCGTCAAGCTCAGTCGCTAGCGGTTTCGATACGCGCTGCGCGCTACTCAACCAGCGCCATCTCCGCGCTGCGCGCTACTCAACCAGCGCCATATTCGCGCTGCGCGCTACTCAACCAGCGCCATATTCGCGCTGCGCGCTACTCAACCAGCGCCATCTCCGCGCTGCGCGCTACTCAACCGGCGCGGGGGCGCGCTGCGCTAGGCGGAGAAGTACTTGGCCTCGGGGTGGTGAAACACGAAGGCGTCGGTTGACTGTTCGGGGTGGAGCTGCAGTTCTTCCGACAGCTCCACGCCCACGCGCTCGGGCTTCAAGAGGGTCACCACCTTGCGCCGATCCTCCATGTCGGGACACGCCGGGTAGCCCAACGAGAAACGCGCGCCGCGATAATCGAGCTTGAACATCCCCGCAAGATCGGCCGGGTCTTCGGCGGAAAATCCGAGTTCTTCGCGAATGCGCGCGTGCCAAAACTCGGCGAGAGCCTCGGTGAGCTGCATCGCCAGTCCATTGAGCTCCATGTAATCGCGATACGAATCGGCGGCAAAGAGTTCGGCGGTGACCGCGCTGATTCGATCTCCGAATGTTGCCAACTGCACGGGTAACACGTCGGTACGACCAGAGTCGGCGGCGGCTACAAAGTCTGCGAGACACAGATGCCGGTCGCGCGCTTGCCGGGGGAATGCAAAGCGCAGTCGCTCGGCCCCCAATTCGCCGCCCGAACCACCGTCGGGGGCCAGCACGCCGGGGGTACCGAACAGGCCGTGCATATCGTCACCGTGGTGACGCACGATCACCTCGTTGCCCTCAGAGACCACGGGGAAGTAGCCGTAGATTACCGAAGCGTCAGCAATGCCTTCGGCAAGAATGCGGTCGAGCCAGTAGCGCAGGCGCGGTCGGCCCTCGGTGTCGACCAGCTGTTCGTAGCTGGCACCATCATCTCCACGACCGGGTTTCAGGCCCCACTGACCCATGAACGTTGCCCGCTCGTCGAGGAAAGCAGCGTAGTCTCCCAGCGCCACACCCTTCACAATGCGCGTGCCCCAGAAGGGCGGCACGGGAATCTCGTTATCCGCTGCGACATCTGAGCGTGCGGGTATGTTCTCGGGCTCGGTGACCACCAGCTGCGTGGGGCGATGGATGCGCTTCTTGAGTTCCGGAAGGTCAACCGTTGCAGGATCTGCACCGCGAGCCACGGCAACCAGGGGCTCCATGAGAGCCAGTCCCTCGAACGCGTCGCGGGCGTAACGCACTTCACCGTCAAACAGGGCGGCAAGATCTTCTTCCACGAACGCGCGCGTGAGGGCAGCGCCACCCAAAATGATGGGCCAGCGGCCGGCAAGACCGCGGGCGTTGAGCTCGAGCAGGTTCTCTTTCATGACCACGGTTGACTTCACCAGCAGACCACTCATGCCGATCACGTCGGCGCCCGACTCCTCGGCCGCCGCAATAATCTCGTTGATGGTCTTCTTGATGCCAATGTTGACCACGTCGTACCCGTTGTTGGACAGAATAATGTCGACGAGATTCTTGCCGATGTCGTGCACGTCTCCGCGCACCGTGGCCAGCACAATCTTGCCCTTGCCGGCAGCCTCGGACTTCTCCATGAACGGTTCGAGCAACGCGACGGCGGCCTTCATCACCTCTGCCGACTTGAGCACAAACGGCAGCTGCATCTCGCCCTTACCAAAGAGCTCACCCACCACCTGCATGCCCGAGAGCAAGTGGTCGTTGATGATATCGAGCGGCGCCATCCCGTCGCTTCGCGCCTGCTCGAGATCTTCCGGCAGCCCCTTGGCGTCGCCGTCGATGATGCGGCGTGCCAGGCGCTCGCCAACAGGGAGTGCGGCAAGTTCAGACGCGCGCTGATCCCGAATTGCCGCCGCGTCAACGCCAGCGAACGTATCCAGCATGAGTTCGAGCGGATCGTAGGTGAGGTTGCCGTCCGCATCAAACTCCCGGCGATCCCACACGAGGTCGAGCGCCACCTTGCGCTGTGCCTCGGGAATCGACGCGAGGGGAACAATCTTGGCGGCGTCAACAATTGCCGAATCGAGCCCGGCCGCCATGGCCTCGTTCAGGAAGACCGAGTTGAGTACGGTGCGCGCCGCTGGGTTGAGTCCAAACGAGACGTTGGAAACTCCGAGGGTGGTGTGCACTCCCGGGTACTTCGCCGTGAGCTCGCGGATGGCTTCAATCGTTTCTATGGCATCGCGTCGCGTCTCTTCCTGTCCCGTGGCAATGGGAAACGTGAGGCAATCCACCAGGATGTCATCGACGCGCATGCCCCAGTCGTCCACCAGAGTGTCGATGAGTCGCGAGGCAATGCGCAGCTTGCCCTCGGTGGTGCGCGCCTGGCCTTCTTCGTCAATGGTCAGCGCCACAACGGCCGCACCGTGTTCCTTCACCAGTGGCATGATGCGCGCAAACCGGGAATCCGCGCCCTCTCCGTCTTCGAAGTTGACGGAGTTCACGATGGGGCGACCGCCGATCAGTTCCATGCCGGCCTGCAGAACCGCGGGCTCCGTGGAGTCGATCACGAGGGGAAGGGTGGAAGCGCTGGCAAAGCGCGAGACAATCTCACGCACATCGTCGACCCCGTCACGACCCACGTAGTCGATACACACGTCGAGCACGTGAGCTCCGTCACGAATTTGGTTGCGGGCGATGTCGACGCAGTCATCCCAGCGCTCCTCGAGCATCGCATCACGAAACGCCCGTGAGCCGTTGGCGTTGGTGCGCTCCCCAATCGCGAGGAAGGCGTTCTCTTGGATAAACGACACGTGCTGATAGAGGCTGGCCACGCCGTTGTCACTCTGGGTCGTGCGCACGACAGCCGGTGCGCCGGCGAGTCGATCCACGACCGCCTTCAGGTGGGCCGGTGTCGTGCCGCAGCACCCACCCACGAGCGCGAGGCCGAACTCCTTGACAAACTGTTCGTGCGCCGTGGCGAGTTCGTCTGGTGTGAGCGGGTAATAAGACCCGTCAGCCGTGAGGATGGGAAGGCCGGCGTTGGGCATGCACATGACGGGAATCTCGGAAAATCGCGAGAGGTGACGTAGGTGCTCGCTCATCTCGGTGGGACCAGTGGCACAGTTCAACCCGATCATGTCGATGCCCAGCGGCTCGAGGGCCGTGAGCGCTGCTCCGATTTCGCTGCCCATGAGCATGGTCCCGGTCGTCTCAACCGTCACCTGAACGAAGATGGGCAGGCGAACGCCCGTCTCTGCAACGGCCTGCTTGCAGCCGTTCACGGCGGCCTTGGTCTGGAGGAGGTCCTGAGACGTTTCGATGAGGAACGCATCGACGCCGCCCTCGATCAGTCCGACGGCCTGTTCGGCAAACGTGGCCTTGAGATGCGCGTACGTGGTGTGACCCAAGCTCGGCAGTTTGGTACCCGGACCCATAGAGCCCAGAGCCCAGCGCATGCGACCGTCGGCCGCCTCGAACGCCTCACACGATTCACGAGCCAATCGGGCGCCCTCGCGGGACAGCTCCACGATGCGGTGTTCGATTCCGTAATCGGAGAGGTTTGACCAGTTGGCCCCAAAGGTGTTTGTCTCAACGCAGTCAATTCCCACGTCGAGATAGGCATCGTGAATGGCGCGAATCATGTCGGGCCGGCTCACGTTCAAAATCTCGTTACAACCCTCGAGCTGCTGATAATCCTCGAGCGTGGGGCCATGTTCTTGGAGCATGGTTCCCATGGCACCGTCTCCCACCACAACGCGCTCGGCGAGGGTCGCCATGAGGGCTTCCGCGCGCGGGGTGAATCGGGGTTCGGACACGCCTCTCAGTCTACGGTCGTCGCCACGCCTCGAACTCGGCGTAATCGCTGATCACGAGGTCGGTAAAGGAACGCGCATAGTCCGCGATCGCGTGTTCGAACGCTTTGCCCTGATCCAGGTAACCGGCGATGAGCGAGGCGTCTCCCGCTCTGGCGTGGGCCCTCGCCAGCGCGGCGGCACAGACCGACGCATAAGCCTCGAACGACGACATGTCGAGCGACTTTGCTTCGATGCGACCCTTCATGTCCCACAGCTGCCGAAAGTAGAAGTCGAAGGGCAGTGTTTCATCGCCGCGAGTCCAGCCGAGGAAGGGATCGCTGGATGACTGAATCAGCCGTTGGCCCACCACCACACGCTTTCCGTGATGGTCATACTCACTGGGCGAGAGATGCGCCTCCAAGACAGACGCCTCGGCCTGCTTCGCCTGAAGAATGAGCGGCTCGCCATCGCCCGATTGAAACAGAAAAGCGTAGGCGCGGGTTCCGACCGACCCCACACCGACAACTTTGATGGCCGCCTCAACAAACGAATAGCGATCGAGCAGTGCCACGCGATCCGGCGGAAGAGTGCCCCGATAGCGGCGGAATACGTCGGCCACAGTCTTGAGGTGATCCGTGCCCTGAAGCGGAACCAGCGTGGGTGGATCGGTGCGGAAGTGCCATTCGTCGCCCACGCGTTCCGTGAGCTTGATGCTGGCCTTTTCTCCGTCCTTTGCGCGTGCCCGTTCACCGGCCCGCTGCAAGGCATCACGCAGTCCGGGTTTCTGAATCTCACCGATCATCCATTCCAGGTCTGCTCGAGCAAACCACACGTCAAGCGTGGGACGCTCACTAAACGTGGTCATCCACTCGCGATACGCGCGTCCCACAGCCAGGGCCGCACGGTGCTCGGTCTTTTCTCCGAAGCCGTGAACTCGAGCTGCCGTGGCGAAGCTGGATGCTAATCGTTTGACATCCCACTCAAACGGCCCGGGCAGCGTCTCATCGAAATCGGTCAGATCGAAGGTCAGGCTGCGCTCGGCCGAGGCAAAGATTCCGAAGTTGTCTAAGTGCGCGTCGCCGCACAGTTGAACGTCCAGTCCGGAATTGGGCCGGAGCGACAGATCCCGGGCCATCACGGCCGCCGTGCCCCGCAGAAACGAGAATGCATCCGCCCCCATGCGCTCATAGCGCAGGGGAATGAGTTCGGGATTTCTCGTCGCGTTTTGGGCTTCGATAATGCTGTTGGACGACGTGCGCTCGGCCGGACTCGGGCAGTCGGCCAGGCTCTCCAAGGGCACACGGCTTCGAACAGTTGCCCCCGCATGGCGGCGCTGGGCGCGCGATGGCCGCTGTCGCATGAGGATGCTGACGTCGTCGGACATGTGGACAGCCTAGACGCGGGCTGCAATCAGCCGAGAGAGGCTAGAGGGGCGAGACAATTCCCGTCAGGCGCTCGCTTGCCGTCCAGAGTCGTTTCGCATCCTCATCGCTGAGGGCCGCCGGAACTCGGCGAGCGGGTACGGGATAGCCCTTGAGTTCGCTCATGCGGTGAGGGCCGAAGTAGTCGTTGCCCGCAACGCCCGGGGCCGTGGCCACGTACAGCATGGGCAGAGCGCCCATTTCGGCCGACTGAGAGCCGAAGTGGCTGCCGAGTCGAGCCAGCCACTGTGCGAACGATCCGCGATCCTTCATGGGGCCGGATGCAACCAGGTTCGTTGACGCCCATCCGGGGTGACCCGCCACGGCAATCGCGTCGACCTTGGCGGCCACAAATCGGCGCTGCAGCTCGCGGGTGAACAAAAGGTTGGCCAGTTTGCTCTGTCCGTAAGCGCCCCACGCGGTGTACTTCTTCTCGCGCATCAGGTCGTCAAAATCGATACTGCTCGGGCGGTGGGCGTTCGAGGCCACCGCAACCACGCGCGCGCCCGGAGTTTTTCGAAGCGCCGGCATGAGGAGCACGGTCAGAGCAAAAGCGCCCAGGTGATTGGTGCCGAACTGCAGTTCAAAGCCGTCCTCGGTCTGTTGGTGTGTGGGAACAGCCATGATGCCGGCGTTATTCACCAGAATGTCGAGCTTCTTGTTCTTTGCCAGCCACGCGGTGGCGAAGGCGCGGATGCTTGCAAGGCTCGCTACATCAACCAGCGCGATGTCGAGACGTGCTTTGGGATACGCCGCCAGAATGTGCTCCTTGGCCGCTTCCGCCCGCTGAGCGTTGCGCGCCGCCAGGGTCACTTCAGCGCCGTGTGCGGCCAGTTCGGTGGCCATGACGAGTCCGAGACCCGAAGTGGCACCCGTAACAATGGCCCGTTTGCCCGTGAGGTCCGGGATGTCTGCTGCGGTCCAGCGCTGAGAAATTGCCACCTCGACAGGCTAGCGGAGGTGTTTGGCAAAGAAGGAATCGATGCGCGACCAGGCGTCGGCCGCGTCGTCGGGACGGGGGCGGAAGCCGGCCACCTTCTGCATGAGGGGTCGCATGATCTTGGGACCGGCCGGACCGGGGTTCATGAAGGCGTGGTTGGCCTCCGGGTATTCCTTAATGTCGTGGGCGATTCCCCGATGCGTCAGCGCGATCTCCATCCTCGCGGCGGCACCTTTAAGCGTCTTGTCCTTGGCGCCGTAGCTGCCCACAATGGGACACGCTCCCTCGAGCACGGCATCCAGATCCTTGGGCATAATGCCGTAGTTGACGGCAGCCGCCTCATAGCCGCGCTGGGCCAGCTGCAGAGCGAAACCACCGCCCATGCAGAACCCGATCACGCCGATTTTTTTGGTGCAATCTTTTCGCCCGGCGAGCAGTTTCTTGGCTGCTTCGACGTCGCGAAAAGCCTGGCCCTGGCCGTTGTTGAGCGCACGGAATGTCGCCCGCAAGCACTTGCGCATGCCTCCACGACTGTACAGATCGGGCATGAGCACGAGGTAGCCTCGGCTGGCCAAATGTTCGGCCTGGTGAATCATATTCTCTTCGATGCCAAAAACCTCGTGCACCATCACCACGCCGGGCCACGGGCCGTTGCCTTCCGGTCTCACCAGAAATCCGGGCACGTCACCGTTGCCGTCCGAAGCGGGAATGAGGATGTGTTCGCTGTGCATGCGCTGCGCTTCCTACAGTCCTGTCGAGAGCTGAGTGAGGCGAGCCGCGTCTGCTTGCGGGAGCACAAACTCGGCCGCCGCCATGAGAGCCGGGAGCTGTTCCCCCACGCGCGCGCTGGCAATGGGCGAGGTGACGGTGGGTTGATCGCGCAGCCACGCGAGAGCAACAGTTGCCGGAGCAACCCCATTTCCCGCAGCAACCTCGCGCAGGGCGTCCACGACATGCCAGGTCTGATCGCTCTCGTACACCCCTGCCGCGACGGCACGAACCTGCCCCGTCATGTCTTCGGCCGTGGAATACTTGCCGGTGAGGAGTCCGGCTCCCAGCCCAAAGTAGGGTGCCACGCCCAAGTCGAGCTGTGCACACAACGCCGCCAGGCTCGTCTCAAACTCCGCCCGGAAAACGAGGTTGTAGTGCGGCTGCACGGCCACCGGGAGGGCCCAGCCGTTGGCGCGGGCAACCCTCACGTATTCACTCACACGCTCGGGCGTGTAGTTCGAGAGACCAATGGCGCGCACTTTGCCCCCGCGAACCAGCGCGTCCAAGGCCGCGACCGTTTCCTCGAGGGGAACCGTGTCGTCATCCGTGTGCGTGAAATACAGGTCGATGTAATCAGACTGCAGGCGTCCCAGGGACTCGTCGGCGGCGAGACGAATATTCTCCGCGCTCAAACCCGGTCGGCTGCGCAGCTTTCCCACCTTGGTGGCCACAATCATGTCGGCGCGATTACCGCGCGCGGACATCCACGAGCCAATGATGCTCTCGGACTCGCCGCCCACGTTTCCCGCTTTCCAGGCCGAGTAGGAATCCGCGGTGTCAATGAAGTTTCCGCCACCCGCAACGTACGCATCGAGAACAGTCTCTGACTCAGCCACATCTGACGTCCAGCCAAAGACGTTTCCTCCCAAACAGAGGGGGAAGACCGATAAATCTGAAGAGCCGAGGGTACGCCGTGTCATACCCTAAACACTAGGCGCGGCGAGCTTGAATGCGCACCCATATTCGTCCCGCTAGCACGGCCAGATAAGCAAAAAGCGCCATGGCGGCGGCGATGCCGATGATGTAGCCGATAACGCCCAGCCAGCCCAGTGAACCGCTGGGGTCGAGGAACGGGTAGGGCCACCATCCCGTGGCGAGACCGCGCACAATCGAGAAGCCCACCCACGCCAGCGGGAAGATCAATGCCCACCAGAGGTCACGCAGTCTCAACGGATAGCGACCCACGGAAAAGACCCAGTCGAGCACCAAGAGAATTGGGGCCACCACGTGGAGAAGTTCGTTGGGCCACACAGGCCACTCGTAGCCAGCATCCACAGCGGCGAGCGGCAGTCCGCGCAGCATTAAGTTGTAGACCAGCGCGGTCACGATCGCGTAGGGCACTGCCATCATGCGCATGATCGTGAGAAGGCGCGAATCGCGTTCGGTGCGTAGCGAGACGATACCGGCCGCGATCAGAATCACCACGAACATCATGGCTGTCTGAATCGTGAAGAAGGCAAAGTATTCGCCCGGACGCAGAAGGTCATTAGCCAGGCGGTCGCCCACCTGGGTAGCCACAGCCGCAAAAATGCCGATCGCCAAAACGATGCGTGCCACGCCAACGACGCGACGGGTAGTGAGTGCCCAGGGTGCAAGTTTCATGGCAAGACTCTACGTTCTCGCCCCCCATTCTGGCTAGGGGTGTGCGAAACTTGGCGCATGAATACAACAAGCATTGACAGCATGTGGGGACTGCCCTCGTGGGCAATCTGGACCATCGTAATTGTGGGTCTGTGGAGCGCGATCTGGAAGGCCCTGGCCCTTTACCGCGCCGGCACACGACACAGCAAGGTGTGGTTCGTGGTGCTTTTCGTGGTGAACACGGCCGGCATTCTCGAAATCTTCTACCTGTTCTACTTCTCGAAGCTCGCGGGCGTCGCCAAAAAGAACTCCTAGCCGTCCTGCACTGACGCGGCTAGGGCGCCAGCAGCCACAGCACGGGCAACCCGGTCATGGCCAGGATTGCTAGTGCCATGAGTCCCTGCGACCACCAGCGGCTTGCCCACCGGCCCATCAGCTTCTTGTCGCGAGCCAGCCACCAAATCACCGCCATCAGAAAAGGCGCCGTGAGCCCGTTGATGATGGCCGCGATGATCAAGAACTGAATGGCATCTATGCCCCCCAGATTGAGGGCAAGCCCGACCAGGATTGACAGCAGAATGATCGCGTAAAACGCCCGTGCCTGGGTTGGCTTCTTCTCGAGACTCTCCGACCAACCAAATGTTTCGGCAAGAGCGTATGACGTGGCGCCGGCAAGAACGGGAACCGTGAGGAGTCCGGTTCCCACAATGCCGATGAGAAAAAGGAGCGACGCGAACGGCCCGGCTATGGGCGCCAGCGCTTGGGCGGCCTGCTCCGCCGTCTGGATGTTCATGATGCCGTTCGCGTTCAGTGTCGCCGCGGCCGTGACAAGGATTGCGCCCGCGACCACAACGGTCGCGAGCATGCCCGCGGCAACGTCACCCCGCATGGCGCGCATGTGGCCACGATCGGCTCCCGTAACTCCCTCCGCATTGCGCGCCTCCACCTCTTCGGCAGATTGCCAAAAGAAGAGGTACGGCGAGATAGTCGTTCCCGCCATGGCGATGAGCAGGGCAATGTCGGCTTTGGCCCAGAGGAAGTGAGGAACGACGGCATTCATCCCCACCTCGGCCCACGGGACCTGCACCACAAACAGCACGGCCACGTACGCAACGAGCGACAAGCACAACCAGCGCAAAAACTTGGCGTAGCGGTGATAGGGAACCAAGATTTCGAGCGCGAGAATCACCACAGCGAAACCCACCACACCCAGCATCTGTGGAATAGGGAGAATCAAGTTGAGCGCCGCCGCCATGCTGGCAAGGTCGGCCGCGATGTTGATCGTGTTGGCAACGGCCACGAGCACCACCGAGATGTAGAGTACCGGGCGCGGCAGGCGCGTGCGGATGATGCCGGCCAGACCCTGTCCGGTCACAATGGCTAGTCGAGCGCACGCCTCTTGCACGGCAAAGGCAAAGGGCAGCAGAAAGACCACTCCCCAGACGAGTCGAAAGCCCGTTGCTGCGCCAATTTGGGAGTAGGTGGCGATTCCCGAGGGGTCATCGTCAGCCGCGCCGCTGACGATACCCGGACCGAGACGGGAGAGATACCCCTTACCTCGAAGTCGCTTTCGCGAGGGGTGATGTCTCATACCGTTAGATTAGGCGCATGGCATCATCACGCACGCGTTGGTTCGGTCTGCTGTTCGTTAGCCTCGGTATCTCGATCATCATTGTCGACTCCACCATCGTTAATGTGTCGATTCCCGCCATCATCGACGACCTTGGTATCTCGAGCACACAGGTGCAGTGGGTGCAGGAGTCGTACACGCTCGTCTTTGCCGCACTGATCTTGGTCTTCGGCGCGCTGTCCGATCGGTTCGGGCGTCGTCGACTGCTGGTCCTCGGCCTGACGATCTTTGGCGTGGCGTCGGTCATCGCCGCGTTTGCGCCCACGGGTGACCTGCTCATCTTCTCCCGCGTTCTTCAGGGGGTGGGTGGGGCCATGGTTCTCCCCACCACACTCTCCCTGGTCAACGCAAACTTTCAGGGCAAAGAGCGCGGCATTGCCTTCGCCGTGTGGGGTTCCACCATCGGCGGCATGGTGGCCGTGGGGCCGCTTTTGGGCGGCTGGCTCACCACAGACTTCTCCTGGCGCTGGGCCTTTGGCATCAACATTCCCCTCGTGATCATCATTGTGATTGGGGCGCTGCTCACGATTCCCGAATCGAAAGACGCCATTGCGCGCCGGATTGACTGGTTGAGCGCGCTGATCTCGGTCATTGCCATGGGCGCTTTGGTCACGGGCCTCATCGAAGGCCGAACCTACGGTTGGTGGTTGGTAAACGAGCCGTTGGTTATCGGCGACTGGACATGGCCACTCGAGGTATCGGCGACTCCGTTCCTCTTCGCCATCTTTGCCCTCGCCACCTTTGCGTTCATTGCCTACGGCCGAGCTCGGGAGAAAGCCGGCAAGTCCACCCTCATCAACTTCTCGCTCTTCCGTATTTCGTCGTTCACCAACGGAAACGTGGCCGCCGCCATCATTTCGCTGGGCGAATTCGGGATCATCCTGTCGCTTCCCCTGTGGCTTCAGTTCGTCATTGGGTACAACGCTCTGCAGACCGGTCTCATCCTGTTGGCACTCGCGATTGGTGCTTTCGTGGCCAGTGGCGTGGCCGGCGGCCTGAGCGGCCGCGTCACTCCGGTGGCCATGGTGCGCCTCGGTATCTTGCTCGAAATCGTCGGTGTCGCCGGACTCGGTTTTGCTATCAACGCCAACAGTTCATGGCTCACCATCGCGCCGTGGCTGTTCGCGTACGGTCTCGGAGTGGGCCTGGCCACCGCTCAGCTGACGAACGTGGTGCTGCTTGACGTGCCCGTGGAGCAGTCGGGGCAGGCCTCGGGAACGCAGAGTACGTCTCGCCAGCTGGGCTCGGCCCTCGGCATCGCCGTGCTCGGAACGATTCTGTTTGCCTCCATCCAGGGCATTCTCACCACATCGCTCACCGACGAGAAGTTACCGCCGGCTCAGGTTGAGCAGATTGTTGCCGCGGTTGTCGACTCGTCGGGAGCGGCGATTCAGGGGCTTGAGAAAGACCCCGAGACACTTCCTATCGCCGAGAAAGCCAAAGAAGCTTTCTCAACGGCAACGAGCGTGAGCGCCTACTCGGCGGCCGGCTTCTTGGCCCTGGGCTTCGTGGCCACGCTCTCCTTGGGCGGGAAGCGCCGCGACGGATCGGCGTAGTAGGCCCGCGCTTCGTCCTGTCGCTCTGCCTCTTCGCCTGAGGCGATCGGGGCACGAAGGTGCTCAGGACCGTACCCGAACGCATCCACGAGGTCTTGAGCGTGCGGTCGCAGTCGCGCAATCAGGCGGTCGATGTAGGCCGTGACAGCCAGCGCGCGGTGAGAGGAGAGACGCGCCGACATGAGGTACCACGCGGCATGCTTCTCAATCAGCCCAAACCCAAAGAGGTCGCGCAGCCACGTGAGCACGACGTGCGTGTCGGAGTCGTCAATGGCGTCGAGCGCCGCCGTGAACGCTTCCCACTGCAGCAACTCCCCGTGCGCGATGGCTGCCTCGATGAGCGCGCTCTGGTTCTCGTTGAAGGCCTCGGCGACACGGCCCTCTTTCTTGGCGTGACGAAGTGTGGCCGCAATAGCCATCACCATGTGCTCAACGCGTTCGGCCAGCAGTGCTCGCTGGACGTCAGACTGCCTAAGGTTTTCTACCGAGCGTGACGTGGCGCCCAAGTCAACAACCGTTTGGCCGAGGCGCTGGAGCCCCGAGCCTGTGAGGGTGCGATCGACCACGTTCTCGAGCGCCAGCTTTGCCAGTGCCGCCGGACCGGCGTCACGGAACGTGTCGCTCACGTCGGTGAGCAGTCGCTTGGCCACGAGCTGCAGCAATACGTTGTTGTCGCCTTCGAACGTCACATAAATGTCGAGATCAGCGCGCAATCCTACGAGTCGGTTTTCGGCCAAGAAGCCCTGCCCGCCGCAGGCCTCGCGCGCCTCCTGCAGGGTGTCCAACGCATTCCACGTTGAGAGTGGTTTGAGGGCAGCTGCCAGCGTCTCCAGGTCCTGGCGCGCGTCATCGGTGTCTTCCTCGCCGCTAAAGACCGCGTGGAACTTTTGCAACAGGAGTTCGTGTGCAAAGGACTGCGCGTAGGCAGTGGCGATGCGCGGGATGAGGCGACGCTGGTGACGCTGATAGTCGAGCAGAACGGTTTCTTCGCCCGACTCCCCGGCAAACTGTCGGCGCTGATTACCGTAGGTCACGGCAATCTGAAGACCCATCTTGGCGGCATTAATGGCGGCGCCGTCGAGTGAGACGCGACCCTGAACGAGCGTTCCCAGCATGGTGAAGAAGCGACGTCCCGGGCTGGCGATGGGTGATGAGTAGGTTCCGTCTTTTGCCACGTCGCCGTAGCGATTCAGCAGGTTCGTGCGCGGCACACGCACGTGATCAAAGTGCAGGCGCCCATTGTCGATACCATTGAGGCCACCCTTGAGCCCATCGTCCTCTCCCCCGATGCCGGGAAGGAATACGCCCTTCGGTGTGCGCACCGGCACAAAGAACGCGTGGACGCCATAGTTAACGCCCTTCGTGATGAGCTGGGCAAAGACCACGGCCGCCTGGCCATGAACGGCTGCGTTGCCGAGGTAGTCCTTCCACGCACCTCGGAAGGGCGTGTTGATAACAAACTCTTGGCTCTTCGGGTCGTACTCAGCGGTCGTGGCAATCGATGCCACGTCGGAGCCGTGGCCCGTTTCGGTCATGGCGTAGATGCCCGGAAGCTTGAGCGACATGGCGTCGGCGAGCCATCGCTTGTGGTGTTCCGCTGTACCGAGGTGCATGATGGCCGCACCGAAGAGGCCCCACTGAACGCCGCTCTTAATTTGCAGAGACGGGTCGGCGGCGACCAATTCTTCAAACGCGGCAAGGTTGCCGCCGTGGTCGGCGAGTCCGCCATACTCGGCCGGAAAAGCCAGTTTGACCTGTCCGTTCTTCACTAGGTACTTAAGTTGTCCCAGTGCGCGTTCCCGGTGTTCTTCCTTGCTCAGCCCCAGAACGCCCTGCATGGCCGGATCAGCGGCGAGCGCCCGAGAGGCAATGCGGATGTCGGCCCAGCGCCCGAGGAGCTGACTGCCGAGTGCCGCCACGTCAACGTGGGGCGAGCCTCCCCCGCGCACGTCCGCGGCGGGCACGGGTTTTCTCTTGATCTGGACCATGTTCATCCTTCTCACGAATGGGGTTCACCCTGATTCAACGGGCGCGAGATAAGCCTATGCTCAATATTATGCTCTCCGTAGTCCTCGGTTTCATCGGCGCCATAGTGGTGGGAGCAACCGATTTCTTTGGTGGTCTCGGCGCCAAGCACGTGGGCTCGCTTCGCGTCACGTGGCTTTCCATGCCGGTCGGTGCCATCGGCTTCGCGGGATATTTCTTTGCCACAGGGGGCGATTGGGGGCGTCAGGCGACACCCGACGCGCTGCTGTTAGGAGCCCTGTCCGGACTCCTGTTGTCTGTGGCAATGGTGTTCCTCTTTGCCAGCTTGGCGAT
>JNSL01000121.1_pt1 | contig 14185 bp, 16 predicted proteins | sample 210691 | NCBI WGS metagenome assembly JNSL01 (sample SAMN02808685, study PRJNA238866) | freshwater metagenome | biome: fresh water; feature: freshwater reservoir; material: water; isolation source: water column of the freshwater reservoir Embalse de Amadorio in Spain | place: Spain: Valencia ...
AGGCTCAGGCCACCAAAGCACCCGTGCAGAGATTTGCAGACAAAGTCAGCAGCATCTTTGTACCAACCGTGTTTGCAATCAGCGCTCTCACACTTGGGGGCTGGTTGTATTTCGACGGGGATGCTTCGAAAGCATTTACCGCTGCTGTAGCAGTGCTGATTATTGCGTGCCCGTGTGCGCTGGGTCTTGCGACACCTACCGCGCTGATGGTGGGTAGTGGTCGCGCTGCACAAATGGGAATTGTCATTAAGGGTATTGATGTTCTGCAAAGCACACGCCGTATTGACACTGTTGTGCTCGATAAAACAGGCACAGTTACTACCGGTGTGATGACATTGGTAGATGTGATGTGTGTTGATGGTGTGTCACGTAATGAAGCGTTGCTTAATGCCGGAGCTGTTGAGAAAAGCAGTGAGCACCCTATTGCGCGTGCGATTGTTGAATCGTTGCCTGGTGTAGGTGCATCGGGACGTATTGGTGGCACAATCATCACGGTTGGTCGTGAAGAAATGTTCCGCGAACGCCTTGTGATTTTGCCAAAAGTCATTCGAGATGCATTGACATCATCGCGAGAGTTAGGCCATACCGCGGTCATTGTGACGTGGGGAGGGCAAGCAAAAGCCGTGATTTCATTGGCTGATCAGCCCAAACCGACTAGTGCCGAGGCGATTGCTTCGTTGCGTCTGATGGGTCTCGCACCAATATTGCTAACCGGCGACAATGCAACAACTGCACGTGCAATCGCGGAATCTGTTGGCATTGAAACCGATGAACATCATTTGTATGCCGGCGTTATGCCAGAAGACAAAGTTGCAGTGGTTCGTGATTTACAAGAACGCGGATATGCAGTTGCCATGGTTGGCGATGGTGTGAATGACGCGGCGGCACTAACGCAATCAGATGTTGGAATTGCAATGGGTGGCGGAACAGACGTTGCCATGCAGGCAAGTGATCTCACAATTGTGAACGGAGACTTGCGATCAGTGCCCGATGCAATTCGTTTATCGAGGGCGACACTTCGCACTATTCGAACAAACGTGTTCTGGGCATTTGCGTACAACGTGGCTGCAATTCCGTTAGCTGCCTCTGGCAGATTGAACCCCATGTGGGCTGGTCTTGCTATGGCGTCATCTTCTGTGTTTGTAGTAACGAATAGCTTGCGCTTACGTCGCGTAAAACTGCATCGCTAACGTCAACTAGTTATCTCGTTCTTTGCAAGAACATGTTGCACGCGTTTGATGGCGGTGTATTTATGATTGCGAACTGTTCGCGGTGAAACGCCTTGGTCTGTAGCAATGTCGTCAGCGTGTCTTCCTTCTCCCAGTATTCGCAGTAGTTCAATCTGAGGTGCACTCACGCCCATTTCAGATGCGTACGACAAAACATCGTCAAGTTCTTGGTCAACAGTTTTTGCAATCTTTGATTCCTCTATCTGCTGAAGTAATTCAAATCCGACTTGTGTTTCAGAAACTCTGCGTAGTCGTTGGTCGCGGACAAATCCGTAGTACTCAACATCACGCACAAGATTGGCAGCTATTTTTACGTGTCGGCGGTCGTATGGAAATTCACGAATCACCATCCACGCTGTTGAGATTGCGTCACCAATGGCGTTTTCAACTCCGCCCTGAGCAATGCGTCCTCTTCTACGGGCAATCGACATGACCGCCGGCATGATGCGGTGCAGGCAGACGCGTGCTGCGAGATCATCGTGCGCGGCTAGTCGCGTCATGTGCCACAACACCAGGTCACCTGCGTCATCGTCATAGGGCGTACCAAAGCCACACATAGTCAGTAAGTCATCAAGGTCAGCTACAGGTCGAGGCAAGAAATCCCATGCATTGACACGACGCAGAACACTGGGTCTGTGGGAGAGGCGCGCCCATTCATCAATGAACTGTCTGACGGGGCCGGAAGTGACTGTGGACCACACGAGGGCGGTGGGAAGTGGCTGGTCAGAGTCTGAATCAGTCTGTGTTTGTTGGTAATTGGGGTGTATTGCAAATGTCATGCAGGGACAGTGCGAAACACCCTTCACCCCATGAAGGCTCTGAGGGCTCACCGACTGTCTCACCCGTTCGGCAATACTTAAGGAATGCGCATCACTCTTCCGTCAGGTACCTCCGCTGAGATCGTTCATCATGAATCACCTGTGATGGGCCTTGTTGTAGCGCCGGATATTTTTGGTCTACGCCCGTTGTACGACGACTTGGTTGCGCGGTTCTCGCGCGAATGGGGAATGTCCGTTGTTGCAGTTGAGCCATTTCCTGGTGCAGAGCTTGGGCCGGATATTGATCCGCGTTTTGCAGCAGTGCCTGCACTTGATGATGCAAAGAATTTGAGCGACTTATTAGAGGCAGCTGATGCGCTTGGCACAGAGACAGTCGGTCTGATTGGTTTTTGTATGGGCGGTATGTATTGCTTCAAAGCTGCACGTGATGAACGGTTTGCGCGCATCGTGAGCTTTTACGGAATGATCACATTGCCTGAAGCGTGGCGCAGCCCGACTCAAGGTGAGCCACTCGGCATGTTGATTTCAGGATATGCAGAAGGTGTTCTTGCACTCGTGGGTGAGAAAGATCACTACACACCGATTGTTGATATTGATCAGTTGCGTTCAACAGGTGCGCAAGTAGTGGTGTATCCGGAAGCGGAACATGCATTCGCCCATGATGCATCTCGTCCAGCACACAGACCTGATGATGCCGCAGATGCTTTTGCACGCGCGAAAGATTGGTTACTCAGCGCATTGCGCTAAGAAGTGCTTAGAGTGCGCGCTGCGAGAGTTTTTCGCGTTCGAGAATTCGGTACGAACGGTCACGCTGTTCAAGCCAATGCAATTTGATGAAGCTTGCGATTGCTTTGTTCACACGCTCACGTGATGCGCCAACCATGCCGGCAAGTTCTTCTTGCGTCACTGGCAATGTAAAATCATCTTTTCCGTCTGACAATTCAAGGAGGCGCTTTGCAGTGCGTCCGGTGACATCAAGGAACACACTGTCTGCCAATGCTTGGTCCATTGCGCGAAGGCGACGGCTAAGCATGCCGATGACATTCCACATCAGTGCACTTGATGAGTTCAGTTGTTCGGTGACAGCGGAGTAGGGAAGTTCGAGAACAGTTGATGCTTCAAGAGCGCGGGCTCCGGCGGAACGGGTACTTGCGTCGAGCATGCCCATCTCGCCGAATAGGTCACCCTCATCCATGAGGGCGATAACTGTTTCGCGATTATCAAGGGGCTTGTTGCCGATTGCAATTGCGATGCGGCCAGATAAGACCACATAGATGCAGTCAGGCTCATCTCCAGATTCGAACAGAACATCGCCCCGAACGAGATTCTTCACTTTGCCGGATGCTGCGATGAGAGAAAGCATGGATGCTGGGGCATCTGCAAAGAATTCTGTGCCTGCGAGAACTTGTTCGTGTGCCATATCTACTTGACCGTACTACCCTGCCTACATGGCTCAAAATGAAACCGTATGGACAATTGTGGTCGCAGCCGGATCTGGTCTCCGATTCGGAGCAGCGAAGCAGTTTGAGGTCATTGGCGGTCGCCGCATTGTTGATTGGGCCGTTGAAGAGGCTGGCCGGCACTCTGTAGGGGTAGTCGTGGTACTGCCAGCAGGCCAAGCCACGGGTCCCGGACAAGTAGAAGGCGGGTCTACCCGTTCTGAATCAGTGCGACGCGGACTGGCAGCAGTGCCAACCGACGCCACCATCGTGTGTGTTCATGACGCGGCCCGACCGTTTGCAAGCCCTGTGATTTTCCAGCGTGTTATTTCTGCAGTGGTCGATGGTGCAGATGCCGCTGTTCCCGGAGTTGCAGTGGTTGACACCATCAAGCAAGTGAACGAATCAGAAGTTGTTGTTGCGACGCCTCGACGTGAGACATTGCGAGCAGTGCAAACTCCGCAGGCGTTTCGTGCATCGTCATTGCGACGCGCACACGAACAAGGTGGCGAAGGGACAGACGATGCAGCTCTCATTGAGCGCATCGGTGGAGAAGTCGTAGTTATTGAAGGTGAAGTAGTGAATCGAAAAATCACTTCACCAGAAGATCTTGAGTGGGCAGTTGCTCACGCGAACAGATTGCTAGCCGGAGAAATCTAATGGTCGACATTCGTGTCGGTCAGGGTTTTGATGTCCACCGCTTTGCAGAAACAACAGAGCCTGGCCGCGTACTAGTTCTTGGTGGTGTTGCGTTCCCTGGTGAGCGCACTCTTGTAGGTCATAGTGATGCAGATGTCATTGCACATGCAGCAGCAGATGCATTGCTAGGTGCTGCTGGTCTTGGCGACATTGGTCAGCATTACCCAGACACAGACCCTGCATGGAAGGGCGCTGATTCATTGGCGATTCTGCGTGACGTTGCAAGCAAGCTTTCAGCGCTTGGTTGGCGCATTGGAAATGTTGATTGCAGTGTTGTGTGTGAAGAACCACGCATTGCCCCACATCGCGACGCAATGATTGCATTGTTGTCAGCAGCTGCTGGCGCACCTATTTCAGTCAAAGGACGCAGGGCAGAAGGCCTTGGTTCTATTGGCCGCGGCGAAGGAATCGCCTGTTTCGCATCAGCACTCATTATGAAGGAGTCGTAGTCATGGCACCACGTAAACCAGCCAAGTCAAGTAGCCCCAAAGTGAATACAGGAAAGCCTGGTCGTGCACCAGGTGGTCGTGACACGGGAAGTGGAAAAGGTGGTGGAAAGCCACCGAGCACTGGCCGCATGAGTGGCTCATCTTCTCGCAGCAGTGGACCACGCGAAGGTGGACCTCGCGGTCGGCCTATTCGTCAATCAGATGCACGTCGTAGTGCGCCTGTTGCGAAGGGTCTTGGTGGAGAACAAATCGAAGGTCGCCAAGCAGTTCGTGAGTTGCTAATTGGTCAACGCCGAAAAGTAAAAGAAATTTGGATTGCGCAAGATATTGACCCTGCTCCAATCATTGATGACATTGAACAACTTGCCGATGCAGCGCGAGTGACAGTTCTTGAAGTGCCTCGCCGTACGCTGGAAGACACAGCGCGTAGTGAAGCACCACAGGGAATCATTGCGTTTGCGCAACCATTAGAGGAAGCAGACTTCAATGCACTGATGACAAAACGAAATGGTGTGATGCCATTCCTCGTAGCAGTTGATGGTGTTACCGACCCAGGCAACCTTGGCGCGCTATTGCGTTGTTGTGATGGCGCGGGGGTCACCGGCGTGATCTTGCCAAAGCATCGGGCTGTGCATGTCACGCCAACAGTTGCAAAGACATCTGCTGGTGCCATCGAGCATGTGCCGATGACATTGGTTCCCGGCCTGCCAGTGGCAATCACTCAAATGCGCGACAAGGGCATCTGGGTGGTGGGGCTTGATGACTCGAGCGAGAACACCCTGTTCGACATCGCCAACTTCGCCACGGACGGCATCTGCATTGTCCTTGGCTCTGAGGGCACAGGCCTTTCCCGGCTGGTTAAGGAGCGTTGTGACACGGTTGTGAGCATTCCGATGCTTGGCCAGGTGTCGTCGCTCAACGTGTCTGCGGCAGCTGCCCTAGCGACCTATGAAGTGACCCGTGCGCGATTGGCTTCTCCCGCCTAGGATTGTGCTTCACCTTGCCGGGTTAGCTCAGTGGTAGAGCAACGCACTTGTAATGCGTAGGTCGTGGGTTCAATCCCCACACCCGGCTCCATTCGCCCAGTCTTGGGCCAGCGTGCTGCCGAAATCCCTTACCCAGTAAGGGGAATCGGGGTGTCGTACCCCTGAACCCGCATAGGAACTACCGTGTGGGCGTCTCCTATTTCTCTCTCGGAGGAACATTTCCATGAGCCAACAAAAACCGGGCGCCCGTCGCCCATCACTTTCATCTCCAAGCACAGGCACTCTCGGCGCAGCCGTTGCGGTCGTTGCCCTGGTGCTCGGATTCCTTATTCTTCGTGACGTACGAGGCGACGGTGGCGCAGCTACCGGCCCAGTTGGCACAGCAGACCCAAGCGCCTCTGTGGCTCCCGGCGTAACAGTTGACCCAGCCGCGCCAACCACGCTTGCGCCGTTCAGCATCAATGGTTTCAAGATTCAAGTAGCTAACGCTTCTGGGCTTGCCGGTAGTGCTGGCGACATGACCACCAAGTTGCAAGACCAGGGCTACGTAGTCCAGGTTGCAATGAACGTTGCAGCGGGCACCGCAAAGCGTATGAAGACCGGTGTGTTCTATCTCGCCGGTTGTGAAGCAGCGTCGCAAAATGTGGCTGCAGTTCTTGGTGGCAACGTTGAAGTTGCTGCCATGCCACAACCAATTCCAGTAGAAACCGGAACTGTGGGCGAAGCGTGCATTCTGATTTTGCTTGGAACTGATCTTGCTAACAAGCCACTTGCTGGTGTTGTTGGTGGAGGTAGTGGCGCCGCAGCAACAACAACTGTTGCACCCGCAGCCGGTTAACAGTTACGAATTTTGCAGCATCTCGCGTGCTGCTTCTTCGATACAACGCAAGACATGAGTCATTGACTCTTCTGCGCCAAATTTTGTAGTCAAACTACTGACGCGGAGATCTGCGTACAAAGATGAGTCCATTGCTTCGTCAATGTCACCAACAATTGCAGCAACGCTTGTTTTTGCATCTCGTGCATAATCGCAGACACTGCCAACAACTTTTCCATCAAAACTTGTGTCGTCTAACAAGCCTTCGCCAGTGATGATTAGGTCAGTGTTATGAATCGCTTCATCGAAGTCGACTTCTTCGGCAACAATGTCAAAGCCTGGCATCAATGTTGCGCCTAACGCAGCGAGTGCGCCTGCAAGACCGCCAGCTGCACCAGAGCCCGGGAGTTCTGCAACATCAATTCCGTATTCAGATTCATACATTTGTGCAAGGCGTTCTAGACGACCGGTCAGAAGATTTACTTGTGATTTGGTTGCACCCTTTTGTGGGGCAAAAACTTTTGCCGCATCAGTGAACAACGTGTCGACGTCGCAGGCCACGAGAAAGTCAACAGCAAGTAGTCGTGCTGGCGTGCTGATTGCGCGTAACGCTCCGTACCCACCATCTGTCGTTGCAGATCCGCCGAGACACACGATTATTTTCTTTGCGCCTTCATTGAGCGCAATATCAATCAGTTGCCCTGTGCCGGTTGTTGACGCTGCCACTGCATCGTTCTGCTCGGCACCGCCGACCAACGTGAGTCCGGACGCACGTGCCATCTCGATAACTGCGACGCCCCGATGTAGTCGCCATTCAGCCTGAACGGGGTGACCAAGTGGTCCTGCAACTGTGGTGACACGGTTCGCACCGCCGAGCACCTCGAGTGTGCCCTCGCCGCCATCTGCCATGGGCATTTCCACACAGTCAATGTTGAGGTTCCAACAAGCATGGCCAATGGCCGCGCATACCTGGGCAGCCGATGCGGTTCCCTTGAACTTGTCGGAGGCTGCAAGTACGCGCATGTGCATACCTTACGGTGCGCATAAGGTTGCGCCATGAGTGAATTGACAAACATTGATGCAGTCGACCAAGCAGCACTAGTTGCGAGCGGGAAAGTTTCTGCGCGCGAACTTGTGGACGCGGCTATTGCACAGGCCGAGGCAGTCAATGGCGACATCAACGCAATCATTCATCCTCGGTTCGAACGTGCACAAAAAGAAGCTGATGCAGGCTTGCCTGCTGGGCCTTTCACAGGCGTGCCACTTGTCTTGAAAGATTTGGGTGCACCATTGGCCGGCGAACCGCATCATATGGGCACTCGGTTTTTGAAGAATGAAAATTACATTGCATCACGTAGCAGTTACTTAACCCAGCGCTTTTTGCGCGCAGGTTTTGTTGTTATTGGTCGCACCAATACGCCAGAGTTCGGAAACACAATTACGACTGAACCTTTGTCGTATGGACCAACACGTAACCCGTGGAATCTTGAACACTCAACAGGTGGTTCAAGTGGCGGTTCAGCAGCAAGTGTGGCTGCACACATTGTGGCGGTGGGGCACGCTAACGATGGTGGCGGTTCTATTCGCGTGCCTGCAAGTGAATGCGGACTTGTGGGGCTTAAACCATCACGTGGTCGAGTAAGTAAAGGGCCAGACCTAGGTGAAACATGGATGGGAGCGACCATTGATGGTTGTGTGACTCGCACCGTGCGCGACACTGCTGCTGTTCTTGATGTGATTTGCGGATACGAATCTGGCGACCCCTACATGGCGCCACCGTTTGCACGGCCATTGTCTCAGGAAGTTGGCGTCAACCCTGGTCGGCTACGCATTGGCGTTCTTGATCATCCGTTGTTTGGATTTCAGTTAGATGACGCAGAGTCACGCGCATCAGTTGCGCGTGTTGCAGATCAATTGACGGCATTAGGTCATGATGTGTCTGTTGCATGGCCTGAACATTTGAACGATGAATCATGTGCAGGAAAATTCACGGCAATTGTTGCGGCGTGGACACACAGAGATGTTTCAACATTCGAATCAATTCTTGGTCGCACAATTGGTGAAGGTGATTTAGAACCAGACAACATTCGTATGCGCGAAATGGGCCGAGCAGTAACTGCAGAAATGTATTTGGCAAACATGGAATGGCTACATGCATGGTGCAGGCGAGTGGTGCAATGGTGGGAACCAACTGATGGTTCAAAAGGTTTTGATGTTCTCGTTACGCCAACACTTGCTGGCCCACCGCCACGCATTGGTCATCTCAGTGGTGAACACGGCGGACGCAATTTGCGCGAGATCATGGCCTATACGTCGCAGTTCAATTTGACGGGCCAACCAGCAATCAGTCTTCCGTTGCATTGGTCTTCGACTGGCCTTCCCATGGGCGTTCACTTTGTCGGTGCGCCATTTCGAGAAGATGTGCTGGTGCGGCTTGCTTCACAATTGGAAACCGCGATGCCATGGCGTGACAAGGTTGCTCCTCTGGTGGCGAATCCCTAGTAGTTCGGTAGGGTTTGCGTATGGCCGTGACCGTTCGAATCCCCACCAATATGCGCCCCATCTCAGGCGGCGCATCCACCGTTTCTGTCGAAGGAGCCACCTTGCGCGATGTGCTTGTGGCACTCAATGCAGCTCATGCCGGTTTTAATGACCGTCTCTTTGATGCAACTGGGGATCTGCACAAGTTCGTCAATGTCTTCGTTTCTGACGACGATGTCCGCTATTTGCAAGGGTTAGACACCCCAGTAGCCCCCGGAGACACCGTCTCCATCATCCCTGCCGTCGCCGGCGGCCAGTAAATCTCAGGCACTGCCTCCTCGGTGAGGGGTAGTGCCGTTAGCAGTCTCAACGGTAGAGTGCTAGTCGTCTGTTCCAGTGTGAAAACACCCCCCGAACAGCCTCATCCCCATACCTACGGAGGAAAATCCCATGGCAAAGCTCATTGCATTTGATGAAGAAGCACGGCGCGGTCTTGAAGCCGGCATGAACAAGTTGGCTGACGCCGTTCGCGTCACGCTCGGACCTAAGGGTCGCAACGTTGTCCTTGCCAAGCAGTGGGGCGCACCAACAATCACTAATGACGGTGTTTCCATCGCAAAAGAAATCGACCTTGAAGATCCATACGAGCGCATTGGTGCTGAGTTGGTCAAGGAAGTTGCAAAGAAGACCGACGATGTTGCCGGTGACGGAACAACAACAGCAACAGTTCTTGCATGGACCATGGTTCGCGAAGGATTGCGTAACGTTGCTGCTGGTGCAAACCCAATGTCATTGAAGAAGGGCATCGAAGCCGCAACTGCTGCTGCAATTGAAAGCATTCGTGCACTTGCAAAAGAAGTTGACTCGAAAGAGCAGATCGCACAGGTTGCTTCAATCTCAGCTGCTGACCCAGAAATTGGTCGCATGATTTCAGAAGCAATCGACAAGGTCGGCAAAGACGGAGTTATCACCGTTGAAGAAAGCCAAACATTCGGAATGGAAATGGACCTTGTAGAAGGAATGCGTTTCGATAAGGGCTACATCTCGCCGTACTTCGTAACCGATACAGACCGCATGGAAGCATCACTCGACGATGCATACATCCTTTTGGTGTCAAGCAAGATCACAAATGTTCGTGACATGTTGCCAGTACTTGAAAAAGTTATGCAGAGTGGTCGCCCATTGGTCATCATTGCTGAAGACATCGAAGGTGAAGCACTTGCAACTTTGGTTGTTAACAAGATTCGCGGAACTTTCAAGAGCGTTGCTGTCAAGGCTCCTGGTTTCGGTGACCGCCGTAAAGCAATGTTGCAAGACATCGCAATTCTTACTGGTGGCCAAGTCATCAGCGAAGAAGTTGGTCTCAAGCTTGAAAACGTCACTCTTGACTTGTTGGGAACAGCAAAGAAGATTGTCATCACAAAAGATGAAACAACAATCATCGAAGGTGCCGGTTCAGATGATGACATCAAGGGTCGCATTAGCCAATTGAAGGCTGAAATCGACAACACCGATTCTGACTATGACCGCGAAAAGCTCCAAGAGCGTTTGGCCAAGTTGTCTGGTGGAGTTGCAGTCCTCAAAGTTGGCGCAGCTACTGAAGTAGAACTCAAAGAGAAGAAGCACCGCATTGAAGATGCTGTCAGCACCACAAAGGCTGCCATCGAAGAAGGCGTTGTTCCTGGCGGTGGCGTTGCATTGCTTCGCGCACAAGCTGCTGTCATCGTTGCTGCTGAAAAGCTCACTGGTGACGAAGCAACTGGCGCACGCATGGTTGCACGTTCACTTGAAGGACCACTCAAGCAGATCGCAGAAAACGCAGGCCTCGAAGGTGGCGTTGTTGTTGAGCGCGTGAAGAACTTGAAGGGCAACGAAGGTCTTAATGCCGCCACTGGCGAATATGTAGACCTTGTAAAGCTCGGAGTCATCGACGCAGCAAAAGTAACTCGCTCTGCATTGCAGAACGCAGCATCAATTGCAGCATTGTTCCTCACCACCGAAGTTGTTATTGCTGACAAGCCTGAAGAGGCTGGCGGCGGACACAACCACGGCGGCGGAATGGATGACTTCTAGACCATCATCTAGAAGTACTTCAACTTTTCTTTCTTGATGTCGCGCGTCATCGCTCTCGTTAGCGGTGCGGAAGCGCGAGATGTAGATACAGACCTGCCGTATTTGTCACGCGCTTTAGGCGACCGTGGCATCATCACGGAAATTGTCGATTGGGATGACGCGTCCATTGATTGGTCGCGCTATTCCATGGCAATTGTTCGTTCCCCATGGGATTATCACCGTCGGTACCCCGAATTTCTCGCGTGGCTTGATTCGGTTTCAACTGCAACAACATTGCAGAACTCTGCAGACATTATTCGTTGGAACACCAACAAGGAATATCTGACTGAGCTTGTTGAAGCGCAAATCGGAGTTATTCCCACAACGTTTGTTCGTTCTGCAGAAGACCTAGTCACCATTACAAATGAAGGCATGCTCGAGCGTGACATCGTGGTGAAACCCACCATCAGCGCTGGTTCGAACAACACAGAGCGACACGAAGAGTCGCCTGTGAAGGCAGCGGCCCACCTGGGGTTTCTTCTTGATGCAGGGTTTGTTGCAATTGTGCAGCCGTATCAGCGCTTCATTGATGAACGTGGCGAAACCGGCATGGTGTATTTCAACGGTCAACTGAGTCATTCATTTCGTAAAGGCGCCATTTTGGCCACTGGAGAGAACGAGAAAAACGGACTCTTCACGGTGGAAGAAATCACGCCTCGGAATGCCAGCGGGCAAGAGCGCGAACTAGGCGAAGCCGTGATGTCGTTTGTGAAGAAAAAATGGGGCGAGTACCCCTTGTATGCCCGTGTTGATGTGGTGCGTGGATCTGCGGGGGTTCCTGTGGTGATGGAGCTGGAATTAGCAGAACCGTCGTTTTTCTTGCAGGTTGACCATGAGTCACCTTCACGATTTGCCTCCGCGGTTCTGGCTCGCCGATAGCGTTATCCGTATGAGCGAACCGATGTCCCCGTCAGTTGGTCTTGCAGTAGTCCACTATTTTTGCAAGCCAAGTTTTGAATATGACGGTGATGCACTTGTTGCAGCCGTGAAAGCCGCTGAAGGCGCCGGCGTCACTGTGATCACCGTTGCCATGTTGGGACACAAGGCAGATGTTGCTGTCATGGGTGTCGCTGCAGACATGCGCGAACTGAAGGCACTGCAAACAGGTATCCAACACGCTGGTCTCGACATTGTTGATAGCTACATTTCGCTTACTGAAGTTTCAGAATATTCAAAGGGCATGCCAGAAGAAATGCTGAATGCACGCTTGTATCCGCAACTTCCTCCTGCAGGCAAAAACGCATGGTGCTTCTACCCAATGTCAAAGCGTCGCGAACACAAAGACAACTGGTTCACACTTGAATTCGACAAGCGCAAAGAACTGATGGAAGAACACGGCAAGAGTGGTCGTACGTTTGCTGGCCGAATTATTCAGCTCGTTACCGGTTCAACTGGGCTTGATGATTACGAATGGGGAGTCACGCTGTTTGCTGTGAACCCTGATGATCTCAAAGAAGTGGTGTACACCATGCGGTATGACGAAGCGTCTGCTGTCTATGCCGAGTTCGGTGCTTTCTACATGGGCATGGTGACGCCCGTTGAAGAGCTAATTCACCAGATCTAAATTTCAATCGACACGGTGGTTGGCCCATCGTTCACTGAAGACACTTGCATGTAGGTGCGAAAGCGACCTGTCTCAACATGCGCGCCAAGTTGTTGTAACTCAGTCACAACCTTGTTCACCAATGGTTCTGCATATTCAGGTTTCGCCGCTGCGGTCCATGTTGGCCTGCGACCAGCGTTCGTATCGCCGTACAGCGTGAACTGGCTGATGAGCAAGATGCTCTTTGTTGAATCAGCGATAGAGATATTCATCACGCCGTTCTCATCTTCCATAATGCGAAGATTCCAAATCTTCTCTGCCATCTTTTTGGCAGTTACCTCAGTATCGGTATGTGTGATACCGAGAAGTACGAGAAGTCCCTTGTCTATTTCGCCGGCCCGAATAGTGGTGCCATCAACTTCAGCATCGACAGATGCATTAAGAACTCGTTGTACTAATGCCCGCATATGTTCAGAGTAGTTGGGTTAGAAGCCGAGTTGCGAGAGGCGAGCGCGGACGAGTTTCTTGACAATTGCTTTGGGTAATGGCTTGTCAATTGAAAAGCGAAGTGTGCCCTTGCTGCAGTCGTACTTTGCAAGATCAGCAGAGAGGTCTTCAATAATCTGACCACTGTGAGGGAAGTATGAACAATGGTTCTTTGCTGATGCATATCCAGCGACAGCCTTGCCGTTTACTTTGACTGCGGGTACGCCGTAACTCATGGCATCTTCACCTGACGGAAGCAGTTCGTGGATAGTTGTGCGTAGAGCCCTAAGCGTCGTTTGCTGTGGTTCGGGAACTGCAGAGAGGTACTTTTCTACCTCTCTTTCCCCGGGTGTCGATCTCGACGTCATTATTAGGCTTCGTGAGAAAGGTAAGCGGAGTATTTACGATGGGCAGATTGCGCAGAGGTGCCAAGAACGAATCCGATGTCCTTCCAGGAAATGTTCTTCGCTCGCGCGTTCTGTACGGCATCTGCGATTTTCTTTTCTTGAAAACACCTCTGATAGACCGCGCGCAATATGGCCATTTCCTCTTTTGAGAGAACTGTCGACTGTGATGAATCCCATTTTTCAAACATCTCGCTGATGTCATCAGCATGTTGAATCAGTTCTTCCATTGACTTTGGCATTCTCTATCCCAAGAACTTTCGTGGATACTTCAAAAAGACAATATTCAACATATCAACATATGCTGACGAAACTCAATCTGGCTGCATTGCTAGGGTTGACGTGTGCCTGATTTGTCGACTGTCCTAGCATTCTGTGCAGCCACGGTTGCACTGTTGCTGATTCCAGGGCCGGCGGTTATTTACATTTTGAATCGCAGTATTGGCGATGGACGCAAAGTGGGATTAGCTGCTGTTGGCGGGTTAGAAGTCGGTGATGCGATTCAAGTGTTGTTTGCCTCACTTGGTTTAAGCGCTGTGTTGGCAGCATCTGCAACCTTGTTCAACATTGTGAAATGGGCTGGAGTTGCCTATTTGGTGTACACCGGAATTCGCACGTTGATGCGTGTACCAGTCGCACTTGATGGTGATCAAGCTGCAGTTTCAACTAAGCAGGCATTTCGACAGGGGATAATCGTGAATGCGTTGAACCCCAAAACAGCATTGTTCTTTCTGTCAATCTTTCCCCAGTTCATTGATACA
>JNSL01000122.1_pt1 | contig 14161 bp, 7 predicted proteins | sample 210691 | NCBI WGS metagenome assembly JNSL01 (sample SAMN02808685, study PRJNA238866) | freshwater metagenome | biome: fresh water; feature: freshwater reservoir; material: water; isolation source: water column of the freshwater reservoir Embalse de Amadorio in Spain | place: Spain: Valencia ...
CACCGGGTGCCGCAGTTCCTTTGGTGTTCCACACCGACTCGGTGGTCAGTTCGGGTTCGTCTGTGGCGTCAAAAAGTGGGATTCCAGCGAAACGTTTGCCGAAGCGCGAGGTTGCCTCACCGAATACCTCGCCCCAACGCGAAATCGGAACTTGCAAGTGGCTGTCGAGGTCAAGAATTCGCCCATGAATCACTGGAAGATTTGTAGTCACAAGGAAAAGATAGCAATGGATTCGTGGGTGACACCTTGCCTGCTGATGTCGCCTGCCCAAAATCTTCAGTAACCCCTATTGAGATGAGGTGAGGCGTGGCGGGGAATTTCGCACCACATTTCGCACCATCACCGCCTTCGTGAGGCTGGTGCGTCATTCCAAATCCCAGTACTGATGCGGAGCCGTCTAATCAATGATTGTTCGGCGCGGTGTCCAGACGAGGTAGTTCCAAATCCAGTCAGCAAAAATACTTGTTCGGTTGCGTCCGCCTGATAGGTAAGCGAGATGCAGAGCAAGCCACGTCAGCCAAGCAAGTGAGCCTTGAAACCGTAGCCATGGACGCATTTCAACAACAGCTTTTCGCCGACCGATAGTTGCCATTTGGCCCTTGTCTCGATATTCAAAAACTTGAAGTTGTTTACCTGACTCGCAGCGCTGAATCTGACGTGCGACATGCTTTCCTTGCTGAATAGCCACGGGCGCGACCATAGGAAGTGGACGTCCATTGCTGTCGGGGAAACTTGCGATATCACCAACAATCCAAATCGAGTCGCTGATTTGCAAATGGGAATTCACTTTGATTCGATTTCCGCGGTCCGTGTCCCCCAGAAATTTCCAATGTGGGGGCGCAACAACGCCTGCCGCCCAAATTCGGGTGCCAGCGACGATCTCCCTGCCATCTTCAAGTCGCAGCGAACGGGGAGTCGCCTCAATGACGGCGGCATCAACGTGAACGACCACGCCCATTTTGGTGAGGGTTTTGAGCGTGTATTTACTTGAGCGCGGATGAAAGGTTGGCAACAACCGAGGACCCGCTTCAAGAAGTGTCACAGTTGCTTTCGGTGCGATGTGCTCAAACTCACGATGAATTTCGCGTTGAAGCTCTTTGACTGCTCCAGCAAGTTCGACGCCAGTCGGGCCGCCGCCAACAATGACAACGTTAAGACTCTCCGGAGGTAATAATCCATCTTCGACACTTTCGTATGCACTCAACAACGAATGCCGAATCCCGCGGGCATCGCTGACTGACTTCATCTGAAACGCATTTTCTGCAACGCCTGGTATTCCAAATGTGGTGCCTTCTGAGCCAACTGCAAGAATCAAATCATCGTATGAAATTGTTTTGCCATTCGACAATAAGAGTTCTTTCTTCGTTGCATCTATATTTGTAACTTCAGCCCGCACAAATTGCACATCTTTATACGCCGTGCGAACAGGAAATGCAATGTCATCTTCTGGCAGCGATGCTGTTGCTACTTGATAGAGAAGCGGCGAAAACAACTGATAAGGATTTCGATCAATGAGCGTCACCGAGTAGTGGTCCGACTTACGTAACTTTTTGGCACAGGCCAAGCCACCAAAGCCAGCGCCAATCACAACTGCATGCTTCTTCGCTTGCCGTCCCCCAGCATCAATACCCATGGCCTAAATCTACGACTTTTGGCCCACTGATAGTGCTTTGAATTCTCAAAGCCCTGATCAGCATCAAATCTCTAGTGGGTTTGAATGATTGACACAGTCAAGACCAGTGTTTGCCCGATTGGCAGAGCTTCGAGCGTCACCCCCGCCCTCGTCAGGCTGCTGCGCCGCTCTAAACCCCAGTATTGATGGGGTAGTGGTTGGGGTTTTAGTAAACGTTTGGAACGTCGAATCTTGGAATGCAATTTGTTAGTCAGGGAAGATTCTCGAGATCGTCGTGGTCTTTCGATCGTCCACTAGCTCGCTTATTGACTTTGAGATCATTCAACGAGATGACGGGGACCGGGGATCCGTCAACCATCTGTTCATCGGCTCGTGAGTAACAGTCGTCGAAGGTCACGCCGTCAATTTCCATCAGGATTTCAATCCGTAAAGGAGCTTCGCCCATTCGGATAATTCGATCGGGATCTTCAAACAATTCAGGAACTAGATCTGGAGTGGCGAATCCAAATTCACGGAGGCAAGAAACAATTCGCTCGGCGTTGGGACGATTTCTCGCGACCCAAACGTCCATATCGGCGGTGGCACGAGGATATCCGTGAATCGCAACAGCGAAGCCCCCAATGAGGAGATACTCAACGTGGTGTGCGTTGAGTAATTTCAAGAACTCGGAGAAGTCTTGAGGAAACTCGATCTGTTCCATAGTTCATCCTGCGAAGTTCGAGCGCGTGTTGAAGACGAGCCTGTGGGGTTTGAGCAGCCCAGAAAGCCCGGTCGCGTTGAGCTGCCTCACCGTGAGAAGCGGCTATTTGGATCGTCTTATTCATCGCATTTTTAGCCTACCTAGCAGAGGGGGTGGGAGTGCCGAAATGATGATCCATGGTTGCACCGCAGGGGCAATTTCAATCCTGATGAAGGGTGTGTCGGCGAATTTCGCACCACATTTCGCACCATCGCCGTGAATACCCGCGAACAAACTTATTTTCATTCGTTCGATGTCGCCATGAGCGCCGATGTTTGGCCGCTGACCCCATTTTCAGCATCACGGGTGGTCAATAAATATTTCGGACAGACATATCAGTTGAGTGGTGATCTCTGCGACACGCGGACCAGCATGATGCCACCAGAAAATTTGCAGTGGCTCTCTCAACGGGACACATGATCCATGTCTTAAGAAGAAAATTTCTTACTCATGATTCGGGTGATGCGGCAAAGAATCAACGGCCATAATCAATGATCCTGAAGAACCTTTGGAACTTTAAACGTTTGACGTCCAGCGTTTTACTGAAGTTTCAAAGTTTTGATTTGTTTTGGATGGTTAAGAGATGATTTCGGACAAGAGGTTCAAGAAGTTTGGCGCGATCGTGGTCACTGGGATCTGTGCTGGAGCGATTGGAATCTTGACTCCGATCTCGTCGGCCTCGGCAAGTGTGGCAGCGTTTTGCTCAAGTGTCGGTGCAACTCAGGTGGGTTCGACTCAAGAATGTTTGAAGGCATTCACCACAACTGGGTCAACGACGTGGACGATGCCGGCTGGCATCACCTCCATCAGGTACTTGGTCGTCGGTGGCGGTGGTGCGGGACAGAACGGTTACGCAAACAGTTGCACCAATTCCAAGGGTGGTGCGGGTGGGTCGGTGCAGACGAGTGCCTCGGCAACGGTCCTGTCCGGAGCCACATTGTCAATCACAGTTGGGGCCGGCGGAAGCGTGTCAGGTTCATGGGGAGGCGTGGGGACGAACGGAGGATCGAGCACGCTGACTGGTGGTGGTCTGAGTGTGACTGCCAATGGAGGCGCAACGAGCGTGAACTCGGGAGGGGGAAGTAATGGGCCGACCAACAACATCACCAGCACGTCCCTGAACTACGGATCAGGAGGAGGGGGTACCGGCCAAGGAAGTGGTGCTGACAACGGTCGAGCTAACAGTGGTGGCGGCGGTGCTGCCGGCTCCTACGTCGACTTCAGTTTCGGAAGCTGCACAGGTCCATTCTCTGCAACGCAGGCTGGAGTTGGTCAGGCGGGTGTCGTCTACATCCGTTTCGTTGCGGCGGTTGCACCAACTGTGACGGCGAGTAACGCTCCGACAGGTCTCGCGCAGTTGGGTTCGACGCTGACATCTGCATCCACATTCACTGGAGTTCCGACTCCGACGGTGGCCCACCAGTGGCAAAGCAGTACCGACGGAACCAACTGGACTGATGTGTCTGGTGCGGATTCATCGACGTTCGTTCCAACCACAGATCAACTAGATCAATTCATTCGAGTCCGAACGACTGCAACCAATGACTCAGGAACGGCGAATGATGACTCGCCGAGCATCGGACGAATTGCGATGCCGGTTACGGGAACTCCGAGTGTTGCCACCGCCTCCGATCTTGGTGATTCGAGTTCGGATTCGATCACTTCAGACACGACGCCGACGATGGAGGCAACGGGATTGGTCGTGGGTGCGACCGTTCAGATGACGGCGACGAACGGTGTTGAAACAGCGACCTGTACTTTCGTGGCGACGGCGACGACGGGAGGCTGCCCGCTCCCCACATTGACGGATGGCACATGGGGTGTCACCGCGGTTCAAAGTCTGAACGGGGTGGACTCGACCGCCTCCCCGTCACGTTCAGTTGACATTGACAGCACTCCACCCGGAGTGCCGGCCTACGCGTTCACCTCGGGCGGGAATCCGCTTGCGAGCGGTGACGCGACTTCATCGAATTCGCTCTCGTTTGCATCGGGGCCCACAAGTTCTGGTTCCACGTCGATCTCCTGTTCATTGAATGGTGGTGCTCGGCAGACCCCGTGTCCCACGACCTTCAGTCCGTTGGTGTCTGGAGCCAATGACATCGCCTTCACCGCAACGGATGCTGCGGGAAATGAGACGACAGATACGTTCTCCTTCAACTACCTCGGTCAGCCTTCGGCATCGTTGGCCACCTCGTCAGACACAGGTGAGTCGAACTCGGATCAACTGACTTCTGATAATTCGCCTCGGGTCGATGTCAGTGGTTTGGTCGCGGGAGCAGAAGTTACGGTGACAGCAACAAAAGGTGGGCAAACCGAATCGTGCACTTTCACCGCCACTGCTTCGACAGGTGGATGTTCGCTTCCGAGTCTTTCTGATGGTGCATGGAGCATCACATCGGCGCAGTCCTTGGGTGGATCTTCGACTGCACCATCCACTGCACTCAACGTCTCGATTGACACGCAGTCACCGTCCGCACCGGGTGCTCCCACGGCAACTCCGAGTGGGGGCACACCTGTGGTGAACCAGCGGTCTGCTGCGACCACAGCCGTGTCGCTCTCGGCTCCGATTGCCGCAGGTGAGGCCACCGGTGGGCGGGCCGAGTTCTATCTCGATGGGGCGCTGATTGGAACGGATGCGTCCATCTCGGCAGGTGATACTTCAGTGACGGCTGATCCGGCATTGGCTGATCTCGCAGCATCAGGTGAGTTAACGGTGCGACTGTTCGACGCAGCGGGAAACAGCGTTGATGGGCTGAGTAGTACGCCGTTCACGGTTGACCTCTCGACGCCCGCCGTGGATTCGTTCGCTCCATCCGCGGGACAACCATTGAACACAGCATCTGATCCGTTGTCCTTTGATTTGATGATGTCCGAACCGGTCTCCGGTCTCACAGGTTCAGACTTCACCAATGCTGGAACGGCTACGGGTTGTGTCTTCACTCCGAATGCATCTGCTGGTACGAGCTTCAACGTGACTGTCACAGGGTGCTCGGCGGGCACTGTGCAACCTCAACTGAGCGCAGGTTCGGTATCAGATGGTGCGAATCCAGGTCCTGCGAACAACTCGCCGGCCCCTGGCACCAATGGCATCAATTTCGTGACAACTCCCCCTTCAGGAACTGGGGTGCCCACTTTGTCGGCAATCGACGGTTCATTGACCACACTCGGCTCGACGCTTGCTTCGAGCGCAGGTACTTGGAACGACCAAGGAGATTCAGGAGCAACGACTTCATATCGTTGGCAATCATGCACTGATCCGGCTGATGTCAATTCATGTATCGATATCAACGGCGCGACGGAATCAACCTTTGTTCCGACAGTTGCTCTCGATGGGGCTTATCTTCGTTCGCTTGCAACCCGCATCAATGCTGCGGGAGCATCCATCCCTCAAGCGTCTGCCATGACTGGGCCAATGACACGCGGCACGCAAACGATTTCTTTCGCCGCTCCAGCCGCTCAAACGTATTCCACAGATCCGATGACCTTGGGCGGTACCACTTCAAGTGGACTTGCATTGACGTACACCTCGCTCACACCAGCGGTGTGTGCAACGTCGGGTTCACAAGTGACCATGCTGTCCTCAGGAACGTGCACTTTGGAAGCAACTCAAATAGGTGATGGAACCTACTTAACTGCAACACCTGTTCAACAGTCTTTCGTGGTGAACCGGGCGCCACAGACCTTGACGATCACGACGCCATCTCAGGTTGTGGCGGTGGGGTCCGCAGTTGAACTGTCTGCATCTGCATCCGGTGGTGGTGAAATTACATTCTCGATAAATGGCGGGGGGCTTGCGATCGCAAGTGATTCCTACATGGTCACGAATAACCAGAGTTTCTGTGCTGTTTCAGGTTCAACACTGACAGCCCTGAGCGTCGGCGATTGCACGGTAGAGGCGTCAATCGCTCAAGACGACAGATATCTTTCGGCGACATCGTCAACGGTGACTTTCCAAGCACGCACAGGTCGCACGGCTTCTCTGACCGTGCCACCAGGAGCATTGTTATCCGACGGCAGTGTCGATGTGTCGGCGACGCTGTCAGACGGAAGCACCCCCACGATCATTGCTGCTCCCTCCTCCGTGTGCCGCGCTGTAGGAACCAGAATTGAACTCATTGGACCAGGTGAGTGTTCAGTGTGGGCAACCGCCAGCGTGAACGGCACTCATACTGGTGCTGACTCAGGCCCCAAGGTGTTCCGAGTGGGCAACCCGCCAAATGCACCGACGGTGAACGGTGTCAGTTTTAGCGGGAACAATGCGATTGTCGATATTTCAAGTGCGCCCAGGGAGGGTGCATCCGACGTTGATTCCTACACCGTTACGGCAACCCCACAAGGTGGGGGCAACCCGATCACCGTCACCTGCTCAACAGTTCCGTGCGTCGTTCCCGGCATGACGTTGGGTGCAACATATGACTTCGATGTGGTTGCCAACGGTCGCATTGGTGATCTGTCAGTTCGCAGTACAGTGGTCGAATATGGACCGGTTCGAGCGGGTCGATCGGGGAAAACATTGCCGACAACTGGCTTGAGATGGGACGCACAGATTCTCGGTTTATGGATCGTGGTGGTCGGGCTGTTCTTTGTCGGTTCTATTCGCACCCGCCGCATTCGGTCGTAAAGTGTTCTGCCGCGAGCCTTTGTTCGACGCACATCGAATTGAGCAAGCCCTTCATTTTGGCTATCTCGGCTTGTTGAGTCGCAATGATGCGGAGCGCGAGATCGTAACGGGCTTGATCAGAGTCTCGGACGATTCGGGAAATTTCGTTGGTGGCTATAACAATCGCACCTTCGTGATGTTCGATCATCAGTGACAGCCAAACTGCGTCGTACTCGGGTCCGTTGCGTTCGTCAAGTTCGGTGAGTCTTTCGGGGGCGATCCAGCCTGGGAAAGTCTTTGCCTCGGCGCCGTGAGTGAGGTGGCCCTCTAGAAGGTGCAATTCGTCGTCGTGATAACCCGACATCTCGAAAACGAGTCGGCGGACCCGCACGTCATTGACTCGAGGTACGGCATGGTCAAGCATCGCGAGACCGAGACGGTGATGTGGGACCATGGTTGAAATAAAGGCATCAACTTCGTTCGAGTCATCGGAAGAATGACTGCATCCGTGGATCAGTAATGAAAAAATGATGATAAGCGTGAGGCGACGAACGATCGTCATTTAGTTTCCGGCGAATTCGGAGTAGATCTCAGGGATTGTTGCAGATGCAACAATATCCGCCTCGGGAGGCCTTGGAACATTGACCGGGCCGAGTCGGAGGAAGTCGATGATTGTCGGCGCAGAGCCACCGGCAGAGTTGCCTTCAAAACGCAGCATTGACTCGTCGTCGACGGCGAGCCAATAGAGATTGCGGGTGCCATAACGCAGAACCTCGACGGACCGAGTTCGTAACACATCGTTACGGACGAAAGAGCTCCCTTCGGTTTGTTGAAGCAAAATCGCGTTCTCTGGTTGCTCAATTGCTAGGCCCATAACCAGGGCAAGGAGTCGATCTAGTTGACGAGATTCAGGTTCGGGGGATCGGGCGACCCAGGGGCGATCAGGTCCTCCCAGTGAGGAGATCAACCCGTCCATATCGGGCCGTCGTTCGAGAACCGTGGTCTCATCCCAGTACACCTCGGTGACACCGTCATTGCGGTCGGTGCTTGACACCAGAGCGCGTCCGACATGGTTTTGCCAGTCAATTTCCCCGACGAGTCGGACTCTTTCGTTCAACTGTGACCCGAGAAAGGCCGAGTTGGCTTCAAACTCTGCTCCTCCGGCAAGCAAATTCAGGTAGCCAGCTTGCGCTAGGCGAGTGGCTTGTTCGTTGGTCAATGGGGTCGGGCTGATGTTGGGCTCGTTGTCGGACCCGTTGTCATTGGTGCAAGCGACACCGGTAACGAGAACAACGGCGAGCAAGCAGAGTTTTTTCATGTGGGTAACCCGATCGCCGAGACCTCAATGACGGGCGATGGACCAGCTCCGGCCGGTTTTCGAGTTGTAACCACTGGCATTGATGATTGATCAGTAGGCGGAGGGATATCCCGATAATTCACTTTGGGTGGAGCGGTGAGAGTCAGGGGAGCGGGAATGTCGAACGGTCGAGCGGCCGCGTCACATGGAAGCACGCGTTCGATGTCGACGGGAATCGATGAGGTGAAGGTATTCGAGGAGAAACAATTGTCACCACCATTGGTTGCTCCGCGTACGACATACGCAAGGTCGACGCCATTGTTGGCAAGTTCATTGCCTTCGATGCGATTGCCCGTAGGCATGAAGGTGTCGAGGCCGAGTAGTTCGATTCCGGCGCGATCGTGCCCAGTGATGCGATTACGAAGAATCTGGTTTCTTGTTCCTCCACCGATAGCAATCCCTCCGCCGAAATATCCATAGGGAATAACGGGCGCTGCTGGATCGTCATTGTTCTCGACCACATTGCCGACCACGATGGCCTCAGCCTGTGGAGCGAGCTTCTCCATATTTTGAGAGTTGGGAGCGATTCCGAGTCGATTGTGGCGAAAGATCGACGAAGCAATAATCACGCCTCCAGATGCGTTGGTCCCGTAATAACCGATGGCGTTGCGTTCGGCGATGACGTGAGTGATGATCACTTCGCATGGTCGGCATTGGCCGATGTAGATGCCCGAGTCGGGGTGTCCTGAGGCGAGAGAATATTCAATGAGACCGTTACGCGCCGCGAAGGCGTAAATGCCATAGAGGCCGTTGTTGTGAGTCGTGACGTAACTGACGCGGTAGCCAACAAGAACGTCGTCACCGATGCCGTAATCGACTTTTGGCTCGACCCCAGTTCCCTGTGAGGCAGCCGAAATACCGTTGAAGACGATGCCGTTCTGAAGGAAGTTGCGCACGGTGAGGTTCTCGATGGCGACATCGTTGGCCAGCACCGAGAAGCCGTTGGCCAACTGATGACGGCCGTCAATGACGACATCGTTGCGATGGGTGCCTCGGATCGTGATGCGTTCAACGTCGACGTCGAGGGATTCGTGATAGACGCCCGGCCCAATTTCGATCGTGGTACCGGGTTGAGCGTTGTCGAGGGCCTCGGTAATGGTTGAGTAGTCGCTCGGCACGAACACCACGCGAGCATTGGATTCATCGGGTCCGCACGCGAGCGTGGCGAATGAACAAGCGAGGAGCACGATGATCACCGTCGCAGAGTGAACGAAATGTTTTACAGCGTTGCGTGGCAAGGATTTTCTTCGAGTGACATCGAGGGATCTTGTGCCATGGACGACTTTCATGGATTCACAATTTATCTATGAGTCAGATAACTGAATGACTGTTGATTCGGTGATATGCCGTCTGCGTCATTATTGCTGAGGTGCTTCGGCATACTTCAAGGCGATCTCTTCAAGGAATGCGTAGTAGGTCTCATCGTCGACCCCGAGCGGGCCGAGCAGATGGTTGTAATACAGACTCTGGTTGGCGATGAGAATGCTGAAAACTCGCATGTCTCCGGTATGTCCCTCGGGCAGGCGCGATTGTAAGTACTCAATAATTCTGTGCATCTCGGCTATTTCACGTTGGGCGATCTGAGATAACCGCTCCTCCAAGGCTGGGTTGGTGGCCGCTACCGCGAGAATCTGTAATCGCAAACGTACTTCGTTACTTTTCAGCACCTCGCTTGGACTCGGAGCCAAGCGAACGATCTGACTCATAGTGAGTGGACCCTCGGCGGGCAGGCGCGTCAATAAAATTTGTCGACGCTCAGTCAACAACTCTTCATAAATGTCGCCAAGAACAGCCGCTAAAAGTCCATCTCGGTCGCCAAAGTGCCGGTAGATGACCGAGACTGCGAAGAATGCATTGGAAGCAACGTCGGCAACTCTGAGTCCAAGGATTCCGTTCTTGCGGATCTCCTCGCGAGCACTGTCAAGCACTCGTTGACGCGAATCAGAAGCTGTCGATCGGTGGCCTTTCGGCTCTTTTTCGCTCACGCTCTCAAACTAATGGCGTTAACGGAAGAATTTTTTTCCGTTTTTTTTCTTTGCTGAATGAGTCGGTTTCGACGGCAACTTTCAAAACTGCGGAGATGGTTCTGATTTCTTCAGATCAGTGCGGGATGTGCGAAAAATTTGGCAGCTGGGGTTAAGAGGTCAAAAAGTAACATAATTTTGTTCTCCCGAAATTTCCTACCGAGAAGAACGACACTCCGTTAATTTCCTCTGAATGTCCAGAGGCTCAGCATCCAATCATCGTCGCAAAGTGTCCTACGTCGTCGGACTTGTCTGCAGTGCTTCAAGTGTTGCGTTTGTTTCCGTCGGGTCGTTCGCGCCTTCAGTATCTGCCGCCGACGAAATTCTGGATGCCGGATCGATTGTCCCGACCTCCTTGGCAGGAACGGTGTCAGGCGTCGTGTTCAACGACAAGAACGGAGACGGGGAACGCACCAGTGCGGCCGCCGAGCCTGGCGTGGCCGGTTCGGACGTGAAGGCCTTCGACAGCGCAGGCGCGCCCGTGGGTACAGCCACGACTGACGCTGACGGGGCGTACTCGATCTCGATCACGGGGGCTGCCACGAGCGACGTGCGGATCGAGTTCTCGACGCCCACCGGCTACCAACCCGCGCCGCACGGCACCGACAACGGCACGAGCATCCAGTTCGCGCAACTCGGGGACACTGGCGTGGACTACGGCGTTCTCGTTCCGGAGAACTTCTGCGGCGACAACCAGGACGTCGAGGGCAAGAGCGGCACGATCGTCGCCTCGTGCTTCTACCCAGGAGCCAGCGACTGGACCCCCGGCTCGAACACCTGGGAAACCGGTGTGCCGGCGGGCACCCCCGATCGCGGCACCGTGAAGTACACGCCGTGGAACGCGACGAACAATCGGGTCGGAGCGGAGACGACGATGGCCGTCGGAGCCCAGACCGGGGCCATCTGGGGTCTCGGCTACCAACGCACCACGGGATTGTTGTTCACCTCGGCGGTTGTGCGCCGTCATGCCGACCTCGGCCCGCAAGGGATCGGCGGACTGTACGTGATGCGTTACGGCGACAACGGAGTCGCGGCCCAGTTCGACCTCTCGTCGGTGTTCAGCGCTCAGGGGGTGGCGTTCACGGACGACGCCACCAAATGGACACGAACCGCTCGCGGTATTGCGACACCGAGTCCCCTCACGAGCACTAACGCCCTGCTCGGGCAGTCGATCGATGTGCCCGGTTTCGATGGGGTCGGCAAGGAGGGCATCGGTGACATCGATGTGTCGCCCGATGGTCAGTTCCTCTGGGTCGTCAACCTCTACGAGCGCACCTTGCTCCGGATCGCTCTCACGGGTACCCGCGCCGCGCCGGCCCTCGGCACGCTGACCGAGTTCGCCATCCCGACCAATGTGTGTGTTGAGAATGGGTCGGAGGAGCGGCCGTGGGCCGTCGATCCACGACCGGACGGCACGGTGCGGGTCGGACTGGTGTGCGACAACGCCGGCTCGCAGAGTGATGGCACCAAGTGGTCGTTGAACAACCTGACCGAAGGCGCCTTCGTCTACGAGCTGACCCCAGGAACGAGCGCGTGGACGGAACTCGTCGAGGTCGACCTGGCGAACGTCCGTCGCTACGACCGAGGTTGCATCGGTGACGAGCCTGCAGTTCCGGTCGGCAACCCGAGCCGCAGCGATGGGCGTTGCTGGGGTGCCTGGGTCTCGCCGTGGGCGAACTACGCAGGCTCGCTCCTCGACTACCTGCCGCAGGTGAACTCGGGGTCAAACGTCTACATGTACGGGCAACCGCTATTGATGGATATCGAGAACCTCGCCGATGGTTCCTTGGCGCTCGGCTTCGGCGACCGGACCTCGCTGCAGTTCGGCACCGACAACTTGCAGCCGGTCCCGCTGAACGCCCAAGTCCCCTCCGAGGACCCTGACTACGCCGAGTACAACGCGAACAACACGTTCGTCAGGAACTTCTCGATGGGTGATCTCATGCTCGCCTGCAAGAAGAACGACGGGACGTGGCAGGTGGAGACCGGCGGTTCGTGTTCGGGTGCGAACACCTACACCGGCGTAGTCGACGGTAACGACAATCTGAATCCGGGTGGCGAGTTCTTCCAAGACGCGTTTTCAGGAGACCATCTGGAGACCCGCCAGGGCGGCCTCGCCACCATGCCGGGCACCAACGGGCCGTCGGTTCTCGCGTCAGCCTCGATGGACCCTTGCGACATCTACCAAGGCGGCATCTACTGGAACAATCTCACCAACGGCACCAAGACGGAGAACTGTGCCGTCTACACCGGAATCGGTGGTGAAGGACCCTCCCCGGTCGGCTTCGGCAAAGCGACGTCGATGGGAGATCTCGAGACGATCTGTGACTCCGCTCCGATCGAGATCGGCAACCGGCTCTGGTTCGACATGAATGACAACGGCGTGCAGGACCCAGGCGAGGGACCGATCGCCGGCGTGACGCTCAACTTGTACGACAGCACCGGAACCAAAGTCGGTACAGCCGTGACGAACGCGCTCGGTGAGTACTACTTCACCTCGTTGATCGCTCCCGCTCCCGACGGTGATGACGATCCGGGTGATCACATCGGTGGGGGTGTCCGGCCGTTCGAATCGTTCAAGATTCGTATCGACAATCCAGACAACTGGGCGCCGGGAGCCGTCCTCGACAGTACGAGTAACCGACTCGCCAAGGTTGACGAGACCGCGGCCAACGGAGCCGAATCGGACGCCGTCGACTCGGACTTCTCTGTGGTCAATAGTTATCCAGAACTGGCAGTCGCGGCCCGTTTGCCCGGGCATTCCAATCACACGTTCGACGCGGGAATCGTCCCGTCACTGTTCGCGGTGGGGAACTACACGTGGTTCGACGCCGATGATGACGGAGTCCAGGATGCGGGTGAGCTACCGCTCGCCGGGGTTGCTGTCGACCTGTACACGGCGGGCGGTGAACTGGTGGCGAGCGCGGTCACCGACGCGAACGGTTTTTACCTGTTCGATGGTCTCCGCTCTGGCGAATATTTCATCGACTTCACTCCGCCCGATGGTTACGTGTTCACTGACACTGACGCTGGGAGTGATGACACCAAGGACTCGGACGCCTTCGACTATGGGAACTTCGGGTCCACTGACAACTTCTGGCTCCGGCCGGGCGAGCCGGGGATGGTCGCCAATACGGATCAGAATATCAACGCAGCGTTCGTGAATCCGACGATCGACGCCGGGTTCGTTGTGCCGACATTGTTCTCCGTCGGAAACTACACGTGGCTCGACACGGATCGTGACGGGATTCAAGATCAGGGCGAGCCGCCGTTGGCTGGCGTGAGCGTCGAACTGTGGAACGGCGACGGACTGGTGGCGAGCGCGGTGACCGACGCGAACGGGCGTTACCTGTTCAGCGATTTGCCTGAAGGCGAATATTGGATTGAGTTTTATCCGCCTAATGGTTACGTGTTCACTGACAACGATGCTGGAAGCGATAATACGAAGGACTCTGATGCCGTTGACTTCGGGAACTTCGGGTCCACTGACAACTTTTGGCTTCGTGTGGGCGAACCGGGGGTCAATGCATCCCGTGTGAATCCGACGATCGACGCCGGGTTCGTGGAGCCCGCAGTTTTTGCTGTCGGGGACTTCACGTGGCTCGACACGGATCGTGACGGGATTCAAGATCAGGGCGAGCCGCCGTTGGCCGGGGTGCGCGTCGAACTGTGGAACGGCAGCGGAATGGTTGCGAGCGCGGTGACCGACGCGAATGGGTTGTACTTGTTTGATGGTTTGCCCGAAGGCGAGTACTGGATCGAGTTCTATCCGCCGGATGGTTACGCGTTCACTGACAACGATGCCGGA